>Ga0111538_10007312_pt1 | contig 14901 bp, 14 predicted proteins | sample SoiMethybrSBSTD1_FD_79669 | JGI IMG/M metagenome (GOLD analysis project Ga0111538, IMG submission 79669) | Bulk soil microbial communities from a Populus tree surrounding site in Tennessee, USA - Soil MetaG P. TD hybrid SBSTD1 (version 2)... | ecosystem: Environmental > Terrestrial > Soil >... | reverse complement strand
CCGTAGTTCTTCCGGCAGATCGCGTGCCAGATCGCCTCCTTGGGGCCGGCGTACCGCATCGCGGCCGGGAACACGGAGACCATGGCACGGTCCTTGGGGTAGTAGCCCTCGAACAGCGCCTCGTAACAGCGCATCCGAACGTCCGCCGGGACGTCGTCGTCCTTGGTGGCGCCGACCAGCGGGTGGACCAAGAGGCCGTCGACGATCTCGAGCGCGCACTTCTGGATGCACTCGTGTGCGCGGTGGATCGGGTTGCGCGTCTGGAACCCCACGACCGTGCGCCACCCTCGCTCGGCGAAGGCGGCCCGCGTCTGCGCCGGGGTGAGCCGGTACGGGAGGAAGTCGTCGTGCTCGGGCAGCCCCAGCGCACGGACCGTGCCCGCCAGGCAGAAGTCACCGGCGTCGTGCAGGGCCTTCACGCCCGGGTGGTCGAGCTCCTCGGTCCCGAAGACGCTGGTCGCCTCCTTGTGTCGATCGCGCTTGAAGACCTCGGACACCTCGACGATCGCGATCGGGGCGGCACCCTCGGCAGGCAGCAGCGCCACGGCGTTACCGGCGCCGATCCGCTTCACGTCCTCGTCGGTGAGCGACAGGGTGACCGGGATCGACCAGGCGAGCCCGTCGGACAGGTGCATCGTCTCCAAGACGGACAGGTAGTCCGCCTCCCCCACGAAGCCGGTCAGCGGCGAGAGCGCGCCGACGGTCAGCATCTCGAGGTCGGACAGCTCCCGCTCGTTCACGACGAGCTTTGGCAGGTGCTCGGCCTCCGCGGCGGAGGAGGCGCGCTCGGCTTCGGGGACCAGGAGATCGACGAGGGTCCCGCCGTGTGGGGCGATCGTTTCGCTTTCGGTCATGGGGTACCGGCCTTTCGGTTCCGTTGGTCGGCGTCAGGATATCCGCGGGCGGCGTTGATCAGACCGCCGCTATCCTGGTCTGGCCCGCCTCAGCCTTGGAGGGACATGTCCCGGACCCTTCTTTCCGACGACGACCTGCGATCGCTCAACGAGCGGTTCGAAGGCGCCCGGGCGCCCGAGATCGTCGAATGGGCCCTGGCCGAGTCGGCCCTGGTCGGCATCGCCCTCGCATCCGCGTTCCAGGCAGAGGGGACGTGTGTGATGCACATGGCGACGCGGATCCGGCCCGACGTCCCGGTGCTGTTCCTGGAGACCGGCTTCCACTTCGCCGAGACGCTGGCGTTCAAGGAGGAGCTGACCGAGCTGCTCGGTCTCAACGTGGTCGAGCTCCAGGGCGCGTACACCCCCCGTACACAGCAGGAGGCCTTCGGACCCAGGCTGTTCGAACGCGCACCCGAACGCTGCTGCGAGATCAACAAGGTGCAGCCGATGCTCGAGGCCCTGCGCGGGCGCGAGGGGTGGGTCACGGCGTTCCGCCGCGACTCCTCGCCGACCCGCTCGAACGCGCCGATCGTCGACCGCTACGAGCTCGAGCCCGGCGCGTGGATCGTCAAGGTCAACCCCGTCGCCACCTGGACGCGCCGGGACACGTGGACCTACCTCAGGGATCACGGGCTGCCGTACAACCCGCTCTACGACCTGGGCTACGCCTCGATCGGCTGTGCCCCCTGCACGCGCATGCAGTTCCCCGGCGAACACGAACGAGAGGGCCGCTGGGCGGGCCTGTCGAAGTGGGAGTGCGGGATCCAGGAGCGCGGTTCGGGCGCCCGGCCTGGGGAGGAAGCCTAGGCGACGACCCAGAGCGCCTCGGGCGCTAGGGTCACGTCGAGCCGCCGGCGATCGCCCAGCGCGTCGCCGTCGACCTGCACCGGGAACGGCGCCTCGGAGGTCACGACGACGTGTCCCGCGTCGTGCACATAGTCGATATCGCGCCCGTGCACGTGCCGGGCCGAGCCGAACACCTGCCACGCGATCCGCGGGACGCTCCTGCGCGCGAGCTTTCGCACCGACAGGACGTCCAGCCCGGCGTCCAGCGACGCATCCGGCGTCATCCGGATCCCGCGGCCCTTGTAGTAGGTGTACGGGTCGGTCCGCCCGACCATGACCGATAGCGAGGGGAGCACCGGGCCGTCGTCGATGCGGACCTCCAGGTCCGCCGACCGGCCCGCGTAGCCGACCAGCAGCTCGCGGGCTACGGCTCGGAAGGCCGCTCGGTCGAACTTCGACTTGGTCTTGGGGAACTTCTGGTCCAGCCGGCGCATCGCCGCCGCGTCGACGCCGGCGCCGCAGTTGACCGCGAAGTAGCGCCCGTCGGCCACGCCGAGCGAGAGCCGGAACGCCTCGTCGTCCAGGGCCTTGGCGATAAGGACGCCGGTCGCCTCCACCGGGTCGAGCGGCAGGCCGAGCGCCCGGACCAGGATGTTGGTCGCACCGCCGGGCAGGACCCCTAGGGCGGTCTCGGTGCCCGCCAGAGCGTTCACTGCCTCGTTGATCGTGCCGTCGCCCGAGAAGACGACCACCAGGTCGACGCCCTCGTCGGCCGCCTGGGCGGCCAGCTCGGAGGCGTGTCCGCGCTCCTTGGTCTCGGAGACCTCGAGCCGAAAGTCGGCCGACAGCGCCTTCTCGATCACGGCCAGCACCGGCTTGGACATGGTGCGGGCGACCGGATTGACCACGAGCAGCAACCGCTGGAAGCGCATGGACATGCCCTAGTATCTCAGCCCCGCGGCCGGTCCCGCTCATCCCCCAGATGGGGGAGAGCACATGCACCAGGGTCGGTGCCGCCGCCCGAGACCGGAGGCAGCAGCGCGACCTCCTGCCCCTCGGCCAGCCGCTGGGAGGGATCGGCTCGCTCCCCGTCCACCACCGCTGACCCCGCGCCTGCCACGCTCGCGAAGCGGGGGCCGAAGCGTTCGGACAGCGCCCCGACCACTTCCTCGACCGTGTCCCCTTCGGCCTCGACGCGCGACGCCTCCGCGAGCTCACGGAGCGCCGCGAACAGCCGAACGGTGACACGCGCCATCGCCCCAGGCTATCGCCGCCGAGGCTCGGGCCTGTACCCTGCGAGGCAGCGTGATCCGCGCCGTCCTGCTCTCCGATCGCTCGCCGGCCGAGGTCCTGCCGGCGACCCCCCCGCTGCTGCTCGAGTTCAAGACCGAGCCGTTGTCGGCACCCGCGGTGGCGGGAGCACTCGCCCTCGAGCCCGACGTCGTGGTGGTGGACGCGGCCGAGAACCCGGCGCAGGGACACGCGGTGCTCCACGCGCTGGCGGAGCGGCGACCCGCCGTTCCGGTCGTCGCGGTACTCGACCGTCGCGACGTCGACCGGTTCGGGTGGGAAGAGGTGGCCGACGAGGTCCTGTACCCCGGCGCGCCCGAGGGCGAGATCCGTCTGCGGTTCGAGATGGCCCGCCGGCGTTCGGGCGCCGGAAACGGGGCCACGGTCCGGCTCGGGCCTCTCGCGCTGGACCCGGCGACGTTCCGCGTCAGCCTGGAGGGCACCCCACTCGACCTGACGTTCAAGGAGTTCGAGCTCCTTCGGTTCCTGGCCGAGCACCCGGGCCGCGTCTTCACACGCCCGGCGCTGATGCGCGAGGTCTGGGGCTACGACTTCTACGGCGGCACCCGGACCGTGGACGTCCACGTCCGGCGGCTGCGGGCAAAGCTCGGACCGACGCACGAGGGCCTGATCGAGACGGTCCGCGGCGTCGGGTACCGGGCCGCCGACCTGTAGTTCGAGTCCGGATACTCGCGGTATCGTCGTGGGCGTGAACACATCCTCCGAGTTCGATCGCATGCGCCGCTCGGTCGGGCGGGCCATCGACGAGGGCGTCGACCAGACCATGACGTTCCTGGGCTCGCCCACGGGCCGGACCGCGCGAGCCGTCGTGGCGACCGGCCTCGTGCTGGCGACGCCCGTCATCCTGCGCCACCCGTTCTTCCGGACACCGTTCGGGCGCGTGATCGAGGTCGCGGGCGCGGCCGCCATCATCGCCAAGGCCGCGGACGTGATCCGCGACTGGGAGCCGGCCTCGCCGACCGCGCCGGCGCCCACGCTCGACACGCGCTAACCCGCGAGCCCCGCGTTTCCCATCCGCCACGACGGGAACCAACCTGGTCTACGAACGCGAAGGGAGGGCGAACATGACCCGTTCATCGGCGATCCGACCGGTGCGACTGCTCGCGGCGGCGATCGTGGCCGCGGCCCTGTTCCCCGCCATCTGGGCGGGCACCGCGACCGCGGGTGGAGCGTGCACGCTCACGGGCACATCCGGCGACGACCGTCTGGCAGGCACCTCTGGGCCAGACGTGATCTGCGGTCGCGGAGGCAACGACCGGATCCGCGGGCTCGGTGGCCGCGACGTCCTGCGAGGCGGCGACGGCAACGACGACCTGTTCGGGCAGTCCGGCGCCGACGTGCTCATCGGCGGCCCCGGCAGCGACTTCATGGTCCCCGGCCGCGGCAAGGACGTCTCGAAGGGCGGGCAGGGCCCCGACTTCAGCAGCGTGACCTCCGTCGGCCCGGACCTGTGGCGCGGCGGCAAGGGCGGGGACCACCTGACCGACTTCGACGGCCGGGACGAGATCGCCGGCGGCACGGGCTCGGACGGATGCCTGGCGACCCAGGACGGGCTCGGCGGCGACGAGATCCACGGCGGACCCGGCCGGGACGTCGGCGACGCCGACGCCGGCGACCAGGTCGTGAGCGTCGAGGTCCAGGGACGGGTCTGCTTCGCCGACTGACCTCGGCGGACGGGCCCCTGTCCAAGGGGTTGCATCGGACGGTTGCTGTAAGCCCGATGGGGTAAGGTCACTACGGCCAACGCGAGCGGCGCAGAGAGATCTCCTGCCAGAGGCGCCCTCGCCCGACACTGACCCCAGGGAGGAACCCCGCATGAGCAGACTCGTACGCGCCGCGACGATCGCAGGGGCCGTACTCGCGATCCTGGCGTTCGCCGGCGGCGCAGCCACGGCACAGGAGCTGAAGGCCTCGTGGGTGGCTCGGGACGCGGGGTCGCGCTGCGACCCGCAGACCGGCCACGTCACGGTGTACGCGAGCATCAAGAACACCGGCGATCTCGCGCTGACCGTGACGGTGACCGAGGTCACGTTCCAGGGCCAGAGCGACACGGCCGTCGTGCAGCCCGGTGAGACCCACACGTTCTTCTTCGACGCGGGTATGGCCCCGCTGCCCGGCGGGACGGTCGCCTATCACGTCGAGTGGGACGGTGGATCGAGCGATTTCACGCGGGGTCACTCGCCGACCTCTGCGTGCACCACGACGACGTCGTCGACGACGCAGACCCACACGACTGAGACCGAGACCACCAGCACCACGACCCCGGGTGGGTCGACGACCTCAACGACGCCCGGCACGACCACGAGCTCCACGACGACCGGGAGCTCCACGACGGAAACGACCACTGCGTCGAGCACCAGCGTGAGCGGCACCACGATCGCGCCGTCGTCGTCGAGCACCCCGTCCGGCGGGACGTCCGTGCTCGGCAGAACCGTCTCGCCCGGCGGGACCGCCTTCACGGGCTTCGAGAACGTCGTTCCCCTCGGCGGGATCGCGCTCCTGCTGATGACCGGTGGATCGGGCCTGCTGTGGGCCGGCGCACGACGCCGCCGTCACGATCCGGACGACGAGGAGTAGCCCGGCAGCTCGAGATCGCTGAACGAAGGGGGCCCCGGGGGAACCCGGGGCCTCCCTCGTCGTCCGACGTAACGAAGAGTTAACGGCTGCGCCGCCCGAACGCCCGAGGGCGCCATCTACCCTGGTGCGGTCGTCGAGCACGGGGGGTTCGGACGTAGCCGAGCCGAAGGCGAACGAGGCCCCCGAGGCAGAAGGGGGGAAGATGGTGACGCCCAAGGAGGTCCTGGCCCTCGCCAGGGAGTCGGGCGCCGAGATCGTAGACCTACGGTTCTCGGATCTGCCCGGGCTCATGCAGCACTTCTCCGTCCCGGTCCACGAGATCGGCGAGGAGAGCTTCGAGGACGGCCTCGGGTTCGACGGGTCCTCGATCCGCGGGTTCCAGGAGATCCAGGAGTCGGACATGCTCCTCGTGCCGGACCCCGACACCGCGTACCTGGACCCGTTCACACGGCACGTCACGCTCAACATCAACTGCTTCGTGAAAGACCCCGTGACGGGCGAGATGTACTCGCGGGACCCAAGGTACGTGGCCCGCAAGGCCGAGCTGTACCTGAAGCAGACCGGCATCGCCGACACGTCGTTCTGGGGTCCGGAGTGCGAGTTCTACATCTTCGACGCCGTGCGCTTCGACCAGAACCAGCACGAGGGCTACTACCACCTGGACGCGATCGAGGGCGTATGGAATTCGGGTCGAGACCGCGAGATCACGGGTGAGCCGAACCTCGGCTACAAGCCCCGGTACAAGGAGGGCTACTTCCCCCTGCCCCCCATGGACCACTACCAGGACCTGCGCACGGAGATGGTCCTGAACCTCGAGAACGTCGGCATCGACATCGAGGTGCATCACCACGAGGTGGGCACCGCCGGCCAGGCCGAGATCGACATGCGCTACTCGACGTTGCTCGCGACCGCCGACAACGTCATGAAGTACAAGTACGTGGTCAAGAACACGGCGAGGCACGCCGGCAAGACCGTGACCTTCATGCCGAAGCCGCTGTTCCAGGACAACGGCTCGGGCATGCATACGCACCAGAGCCTGTGGAAGGACGACGACAACCTGTTCTGGGACGAGGTCGGCTACGCCGGCATCTCGGACACCGCTCGCTGGTACATCGGGGGGCTGATCGAACATGCGCCGTCACTGCTCGCCTTCACCAACCCGACCACGAACTCGTACCGCCGGCTGGTCCCGGGCTATGAGGCCCCGATCAACCTGGTGTACTCGCAGCGGAACCGCAGCGCCTGCGTTCGGATCCCGCAGTACTTCAAGAACCCGGGCGCCAAGCGGCTCGAGTTCCGCACACCCGATCCGTCCTGCAACCCGTACCTGGCGTTCGCGGCGATGCTGATGGCGGGCCTCGACGGTGTGAAGCGCAAGCTCGAGCCGCCCGAGCCGATCGACAAGGATCTGTACGACCTGCCGCCCGAGGAGAAGCTCGCGGTCAAGCAGGTGCCGGGTTCGCTGGAACAGGTGCTGGACGCGCTCGAAGCCGACCACCAGTGGCTGCTGGAAGGCGGCGTGTTCACCCAGGACGTGATCGACACCTGGATCGAGTACAAGCGCCTGCACGAGGTCGACGCGGTCCGGCTGCGCCCGCACCCGTACGAGTTCGCGATGTACTACGACATCTGAGCGAACGGATCCGAGGCGAGGGCCGGTCGCGGACGCGGCCGGCCCTCGCGTTTGCGCGTAGCCTGCGAGCCATGCCCACGCGCTTCGTCCGAACGGTCCGGCCGATCCGTCTGCGCGCAACGCTGGCACCGATGCTCCGTGGCCGCGGCGACCCGACGATGAGGACGGCCCCCGGCGTGGTCGCCCGCGCGTCGCGAACACCCGAGGGCCCGGTCACGATCCGGTTCGCGGAGGTCGACGGCGGCATCGAGGCGCAGGCGTGGGGACCGGGCTCCGCGTGGATCCTCGACCGCGCGCCGGCGTGGTGCGGCGCCCTGGACGAGGACTCGGACTTCGATCCGCCCAAGGGCCTGGTCCGCGAGGTGTGGAGGCGCAACCGCGGCCTGCGGATCCCGACCACCGGGCTGCTCACCGAGCGCCTGATCCCGGTCATCCTCGAGCAGAAGGTGACCGGCCAGGAGGCCCGGCGCGCGTACCGAACGATGACACACGCCCTCGGCGAGCCGGCACCGGGTCCGTTCGGCCTGACGCTCCCGCCCGACCCCGAACGCGTGGCGGCGCTCCCGTACTACACCTTCCATCCGTTCGGCGTCCCGCGGCGGCGCGCCGAGGTCCTCCGGGCCGTCTGCGCCCGGGCGGCCTGGGTCGACGAGGCCGCCGCCCTCCCGCTCGAGGAGGCCAGGGCGCGGTTGCTGTCGATCAACGGGGTCGGGCCGTGGACGGTGGCCGAGGTCGCGCGCGTGGCGCTCGGGGACCCCGACGCGGTCTCCGTGGGCGACTATCACGTGCCCAACATCGTGGCGTGGGCCCTTGCTCGCGAGCCGCGAGGAACCGACGAGCGCATGCTCGAGCTGCTCGAGCCCTACCGGCCGCATCGCGGCCGCGCGCAGCTGCTGATCGAGGCCGCTGGCGTCGAGGCGCCGGCCTACGGTCCGCGGATGGAGGTCCGCGCGATCGAGCGGATCTAGGCGGAAACGCCCTCGAGCTGGCTCGTGCAGTTGGGACAGCGCGTCGCGTCCAGCGCGATCTCCGACCGGCAGTACGGGCAGGGCTTCGTCGTCACATCCTTGGGTCCGGACATCCGGTTGTAGGCCTTGACGACCAGGAACATCACGAACGCAACGATCACGAACGCGAGCACCGCGTTCAGGAACTTCCCGTACGTGATCGCGCTCTCGCCGATGTCGATCTGCAACCGGCTGAAGTCGGGCTGACCGAAGATCGCAGCGATGATCGGCGTGACGATGTCGGCCACGAACGAGGCGACCACCGCGGCGAAGGCCAGCGCGAGGACCAACCCCACCGCGATCTCGACGAGGTTGCCCCTCGTGATGAAGGTCTTGAACTCCTTCAGCATCCGGATCCCTCCTCCGGCGCGCTCGGTCTTCGAGCGTAGGGACGGACCTCGGCTCGGGCAACCCTCAACCGGGCCTCAGCCGAGGCTCAACCGGGCCTCAGCCGGGCAGGATCGCGTCGGCCTCCATCTCGACGCGCCATCGCGGATCCAGGAAGGCGGAGACGACCACCATCGTGCTCGCCGGGCGGACCTCGGCGAACACCTCCCCGTGCGCCCGACCCACACCCTCCCAGTCCTCGGCGTGGGTGAGGTAGGTGCGCGTTCGCACGACGTGCTCGGCTCCGGCGCCGGCCTCGGCGAGCGCGGCCAGGATGATCTCGAGCACGCGCCGGGTCTGGCCGTAGGCGTCCGGCGGCGGCTCCCCGCCGTCCGGCATGACGGGCGCCGTCCCCGACACCGAGACGTGCATGCCGTCGACGACCGCGCGCGAGAACCCGATCACCGGTTCGTACGGCGACCCCGAGGCGATCAGCCGTCGTCCCACGCTCACCCCTCCATCTCGACGCCCTCGAAGAACACGCGTTCCATGGCTCGCCGCGCCCGTCGGGTGATCCGCCGGTAGTCCTCCAGGAACGACTGGCGAGGGTACTCCTCGTACCCGAGCCGCCGGGCGAGGGCCAGCTGCTCCTCGGGCGCGGCCGGGATCGCCTCGGCGTGGACCCGCCGGTCGATCTCGACCGCATCCTTGACGTCGTTCAAGAACACGAACGCCTCGCCGAGCGCCAGCGCCGCGGCGTCCTCGATCAACCGGAGCCGGGCGGCCGCCTCGAGCGCCTCGAGCGTGCTGCGGGTTCGCAGCTCCGGGTGCGCGCCGCCCGAACGCATCTGCGTCAGCTCGACCGCGAACTGCACGTCGGCGAGCGAGCCGAACCCCAGCTTGAAGTGGAAGCGGGTCGACTCGGGCGGCCGGACGCGTTCCTGCTCGATCCGCTCGCGCATCCGCCGGATCTCCGCCACACGCTCGACCGACAGGTACTCGGGGTAGGCGAAGTCCTGTGCGAAGGAGCAGAAGCGCCGGCCGAGCCCCTCGTCGCCGGCGACGAACCGCGCCCGGATCAGCGACTGGAACTCCCACGTCTCCGCGTATCGCTCCCAGTACTCCAGGTACCCGGCGAACGAGCGAGCGAGCGGCCCGCTCCGTCCCTCGGGGCGCAGGTCCGCGTCAGGCTCCCATCCCGCCCGGCGGACGCCGGCCAGCACGAGCTCGGCCAGCTCGGCCCCCCGCCGGAACGGCGCGGGACCCTCTCCCTCGTACACGAACACCAGGTCGAGGTCGGACGCGACGTTCAGCTCGCGGGCGCCGAGCTTGCCGAGGCCGATGACGGCGAACGGCAGGTCGGGCTCGGCCGCCGCGACCGCGTCCGCGACCACGCCGTCGGCCACGTCGGCCAGGGCCGCGCCCGTCTCGACGGGGCCGAGCTCCCGGGCGGCGTAGCGTGCCGCGACCGCCATCAGCGCCGAGGACGTATCGGTGGGTTCGGCGCCGGCGCGAAGCGACAGGATGCGTTCGGGCCGGGCCGCCAGCAGATCGGTCGAGAACGAGCTGGCCGCCACCACGTGCGCGAGCCGCCGCGCCGTGCCGGGGTCGCCGGCCAGGGCGTCCGCGATGCGCTCGTCCGTCGCGCAACCGGCCATCACGCGTTCGAGCCGCACCAGGGCGGCGTCCGGGTCGGCCGCGAGCGCCAGCGCCGGCGCGACGACCGGGAAGGTCCGCGCGAGCACCTTGCCCTGACGGGTGGCCGGGTCGACCAGCCGGGACAGCACCTCGTAAGAAGTCGCGGGCTGCGCGAACCCGAGGCCGCCCAAGAGCTCTTCGGTCGCCGCGCGATCGCGGCCCGGTCCCGGGGCCGGCCCGGCGAAGGACTCGAGCAGGGGCCGGTAGAACAACCGCTCGTGCAGCTCGCGCACCGAGGCCGTCCGGCGCTCGAAGGCCCGCTGCAGCTCGTCCCCGTCCGCCATCCCGAGCGATCGTGCGAGCACCGTTCGCGCCGCCGGATCCGACGGCAGCTCGTGCGTTTGGAGGTCGCGCACGATCTGCAGCCGGTGCTCGAGCACGCGCAGGAACCGGTAGGCATCGCCCAGCGCCGCCGCGTCCTCGCGTGCCACGTAGCCCTCCTCCGCCAGGACCTCGAGCGCCCGCAGGGTGTTCGGCTCGCGCAGCCGTTCGTCGCGCCCGCCGTGCACGATCTGGAGCAGCTGCACCGCGAACTCGACGTCGCGGATCCCGCCGCGGCCACGCTTGACCTCCACGCCGGTCTTGCCCGTCGCGCGCACGTACTCCTCGAGCCGCACCTTGACGCGGCGCACCTCGTCGATCGCCGCCGGCGCGAGCTCTGCCGGGAACACGAACGGCGCCACCGACTCGACGAACGCCGAGCCGAGCTCGGTATCGCCGGCGACCGGCCGGGCTTTGATCAGGGCCTGTCGCTCCCACGTCGCGGCCTCGGCCTCGTAGTACGCGCGCATCGCATCCAGCGACCGCGAGAGCGGGCCGCGGCCGCCGCCGGGCCGAAGCGTCGCGTCGACCCGGAGCGCGATCCCCTCCGCCTCGGGCTCGGCGAGGAGCCGTACGAGCGACGCGCACGCGCGTTCCGCGTCCGACTGGCGCTCGGGACCGCCCCCCTCGTGGACGAACACGACGTCGACGTCGGATGCGTAGTTCAGCTCTCGGCCCCCGAGCTTGCCCAGGGCGATCACGGCCACGCCGGACGGCGCCGCCGTACGACATGCGGCTGCGATGCAGGCGTCCGCGATCGCGGTGATCTCGCGCACCACGTCCTCGAACGCCGCGCCCGACAGGTCCAGCGCCGCCACCCGGAGCATGGAACGACGCCGGAAGCGCCGGAGCGCCGCAGAGGCCCCCAGCCTGACGACGTCCGCGTCCAGCTCGGCCTCGAGCTCGCCGGCGGACCTGGGAGCCAGTTCGGTGAGCGCCGACGCCTCGTCGGGATGGGCGACCAGCAGGTCGGCGGCCGCGCTCGAGAAGCCGAGCAGCCGGGCAGCCGCCGGCAGCACGTCCGGGCGCGTGATCGTGGCACGCGCCCGCTCGTCCTCGCACACCCGAGCGAGCGACACACGGCCGAGCTCCGGATCGGGCACCGCCGTCAGCAGGTCCTCGAACGCGGTCGAGCCCAGGTCGAGCACCCCGCAACGGTAGCCGTCCCGGCCGCGGCCCAACGCATCGCGCGCCGAATTAACCCCGGTGTAACGGATGCGGCGGGGCGCTCGGCTACGCTGCCGCCATGCCGCACGCGGACGAGGTCGAGTACGTCCTGCGCACGATCGAGGAGCGCGGGATCCGCTACGTGCGCCTGTGGTTCACCGACGTCCTGGGGTTCCTGAAGGCGTTCACGATCACCTCGCAAGAGCTCGAGGGTGCGCTGTCCGAGGGGATGGGGTTCGACGGATCGTCGATCGACGGGTTCAGCCGGATCCAGGAGTCGGACATGGTCGCGGTCCCGGACCCGTCCACTTTCCAGCTGATCCCGTGGAAGACCGAGGCGCAGGTCGCCCGCATGTTCTGCGACGTGCTGAACCCGGACGGGTCTCCGTTCGAGGGTGATCCCCGGTACGTGCTGAAGCGCCAACTCAAGCGCGCGTCCGACCTCGGCTACACGTTCTACGTCGGGCCGGAGCTCGAGTACTTCTACTTCAAGGACCTGGACGACCCGGCGTTCCTGGATCAGGGTGGGTACTTCGACGAGACGCCGCTGGACCTGGCGACCGACTGGCGCAAGCGCACGGTCGGCTACCTCGAGTCGATGGGCATCCCGGTCGAGTACGTGCACCACGAGGTCGCACCCAGCCAGCACGAGATCGACTTGCGATACACGGACGCGCTGACGATGGCCGACAACGTGATGACCTACCGCTTGACCGTCAAGGAGGTCGCGCAGGAGTTCGGCATCTACGCCACGTTCATGCCCAAACCGGTGCAGGGGGTGAACGGCAGCGGGATGCACACCCATCAGTCGCTGTTCACCGGCGACCGCAACGCGTTCTTCGGCGAGAGCGACGAGTACCACCTGTCGACGCTCGGCAAGCACTACATCGCGGGGATCCTGCGGGCGGCGCCCGAGATCACGCTGGTCACCAACCAGTGGGTGAACTCGTACAAGCGCCTGGTCCCCGGCTACGAGGCCCCGGTGTACGTCTGCTGGGCGCGGCGGAACCGTTCGGCGCTGGTGCGCGTGCCCCAGTACAAGCCGGGCAAGGAGGAGGCGACGCGGATCGAGTACCGCTCGCCCGATCCGGCTTGCAACCCGTACCTCGCGTTCGCGACGATGCTGGGCGCCGGCCTGGCCGGGATCGAGCAGGAGCTCGAGCTGCCGCCCGAGGCCTCCAACAACATCTACGAGATGACCGAGGAGGAGCGCCGCGCGGCGGGGATCCGCTCGCTTCCGGCCGACCTGCACGAGGCGATCGAGCTCGCGAGCGAGTCCAAGATCCTGCGCGAGGCGCTCGGGGACCACGTCCACGAGTTCCTGATCCGCAACAAGCGGGAGGAGTGGGACGCGTACAAGTCCTACGTGACCCCGTACGAGATCGAGCGCTACCTGCCGATCCTGTAGTCCGAGCCGCGCCGCTCCTGCACCGGCGAACTTGGGGTTCCTTCTGGGCGCAACGGCGGGACTGGAAAGGCTAGATTTTTCTCAGCAACCTGCTCTCGTGTCGGTCGATCAACCTACGCCAGTTTGTCAAAAGACCCTTCTACCCGTACTTTTGTTCGGTTCGCGCACCGTCCAACGTTGTCGGCCACACGCCCGACGCATGGATAGAGAGGACCCCTCGCATGAGGAAGCACGCTCGAACACGCAGGGCCGTATGGGTAACCGCAGTCTCACTCGCCCTTACCGTCTTGTTCATCGCGCCGGCGAACGCGGCCGATCCGACGATGACCGCAACCCTGACGCCCGGGACGGCCAATGCCGGCGCGCAGACCGTGTTCTCCCTGACGGTCAAGTCCAATCAGGGACAGCTCAGGAACCTGTCGCTCGCCGCGCCTGCCGGCTTCTTCGTGGCGAGCGCCTCCTCGAACCGTGGGAACGCCAGCGTGTCCGGCGATGCCACCAATGCGACGGTCAACGTGACCGGCGTGAACATCTCCGGGAATACCACGGTCACGGTTACGATCACCGCATATCCCAAGTGCACGCTCGGGTCATCCGGGAACACGTGGAACCTCACCGCCACCGGCAACGGCACCACGACGTTCGTTCCCGTGACCTTGGGACCGACCGACGTCGCCACCCCATCGAGCTGCAAGCTCTTGTTCGGATCGATCGCCGACCAGCAGACTGACCACCCTTCGTCCGTAACCGTCGCAGCCGTGCGCGCGAACAACTCGGTAGACACAGGGTTCGCCGACATGGTCAGGCTCGCGATCGAGAACGACCCGGGCGACAACGACGCGACGCTTTCCGGAGGCGACCCCACGGCTCTGGTCGAAGGCGTGGCCACGTTCTCGGCGTCCTTGAACGTCGCCGGATACGGGTACGTGCTCGAGGCCTGCAGCACCAACCTCGGGGGACTATGCGCCATCGATGATGGCCTAGGGTTCCGCTCGCTGCCCTTCGCGGTCTACGACGACGTGGTCGCCTGCGAGAACGGCAAGAGCTGCCTGGCGAATGGGAACGGTGACCAGGTCACGACCCAGGTGTCCGCCACTGGCCAGAACGGGAAGACGATCAAGGCTGGCGTCTACGCCGTTCCACAGGCGATCGTCGGTGGTTCGAGCCTCGGAAACCTCGATTGCGCCGGATACGACGAGATCACCGAAGAGGTCACGACGTTCGGCTGGGATGGCGACGGTCTTAAGTTCGTGACCAATGTGATCAGCGCGGACCAGATGAAGGAGATCGCGAACAACGGAGTCTCCTACCTCCAGACGTGCTTTGCATCCTCCCTGCCGTTCACCGATCGCTTCAACAACGCGGCGGTGCAGGTCCCGTCGCTCGGCGTGATACCGGGAGGGCTGTACGTCGGGGTCTTGAAGGACTGCCCCAACAACAAGAAGAACCTTGCGAGCTTCGCGCCGTGCGTCGTCTCCCGTCAGGGAGGCGGCACGGGCACCGGCATGATCACGTACGTCGCCAAGGTCAACGACCCGGGCGGCGCCCGACACTAGCCGAACACGGAACCAAGGCTTCGAGGCCCGGCGCGTTCGCGCCGGGCCTCAGGCGTTCGCGGGCGCGTTCGAGGTGGCCACGATGCCGAGGCGGTCGGCGATCGCCTCGGCCTCGGCGGCGTCCGCCGCGGACGGGGTCTCGCCCCGGCGCTCGGCGACCTGTCGAAGCCCCTCGATCACCATCAGCACCTCGAACTCGGAGATCATGCTCCGG
>Ga0111538_10007311_pt1 | contig 14901 bp, 9 predicted proteins | sample SoiMethybrSBSTD1_FD_79669 | JGI IMG/M metagenome (GOLD analysis project Ga0111538, IMG submission 79669) | Bulk soil microbial communities from a Populus tree surrounding site in Tennessee, USA - Soil MetaG P. TD hybrid SBSTD1 (version 2)... | ecosystem: Environmental > Terrestrial > Soil > Tree... | reverse complement strand
GCATCCCAGCCGAAGGGATGCAGCACGTTGTACCCGCGCATCCGCTTGGTGCGCGCCATCACGTCGCCGATGATGTAGTTGCGCACGTGGCCGACGTGCGCATGCCCGGAGGGATACGCGAACATCTCGAGGCAGTAGAACTTCGGGCGCGACGGATCGACGTCGACCTCGAACGCGCGCGAGGTCGTCCAGCGCTGCTGCCACTTCTTATCGAGTTCCTGCGGCTTGAAATCGGGCATCCTTCTGGAATTATAACTTCCAGAATTTCGCTAAATGGGGCGAGATCGCCTGCACTGTCGCCTCTCCGCGTGGCGTCGGGCCGGTCGGTGCAGGGAAATCTGCGACGGACGCATCGCCATTCAGCGCGCGTATCACTTCGCGCAGAGAGTCGGCGAGTCCTTTCAGATCGTAGCCGCCCTCGGTGATTGCCACGACGCGCCCGCTGCAGCATTTGTCAGCCACTCGAGTGACTGCGGCCGTGAGCCGGCCGAAATACGGTGCGGTCAGACGCATGCCGCCAAGGGGATCGTCCATGTAGGCGTCGAACCCAGCGGAGATCAGAATAAGCTCGGGACCGAACTGCTCGAGGATCGGAATCGCCGTGCGCGTGTATGCGAGGTCGTAGTCCGCGTCTGTCGCGCCGGCGGCGAGCGGAAGGTTCACGGTGAATCCCTTCCCTGCTCCGTTGCCGATCTCGTCGGCCGCGCCGGTCCCCGGGTAGTACGGGAACTGATGGGAGGAGATGAAGAGCACCGAGGGATCGTCGAAGAAGCTCCACTGTGTGCCGTTGCCGTGATGCACGTCGTAGTCGACGATCGCGACTTTCGCCAGTCCACGGGATCGCGCGTGAGACGCGGCGATGGCGATGCTGTTGAAGAAGCAGAACCCCATTGCGCGATTGCGTTCGGCGTGGTGACCCGGTGGCCGCACGAGCGCGAGTGCGCGCCTGCCTGTCTCCTCGAGCACGTGATCGACGCCGGTTACTGCTGCTCCCGCCGCAAGACACGCAACGTCGTAGGTCTCTGGTGACGTGAACGTATCCGGATCGAGCATCGTCGCCCGACCTGCCGTCTCGCGAATCAGCGACAGATAGTCCGCGTCGTGCACGCGCGTGATCTCTGCGTCCGTCACGCGCCGCGGCTCGACGACGTTGCCGCCGCCCTTGCGAAACTCGCTCGCGACGACCTGCATCACCTCGAAGCGCTCGACACGCTCCGGATGCCCAGGCGGCGTCAGGTGATCGGCGAATTTCGGTGAGGTGAAGATCGTGAGGGCCATCAGGGCGATTGTAGCCGCTCACAAAGAACACAAAGGACGTACTTTAGGCACGAAGGTCACAAAGCTCACAAAACAAGGACACGAAGCTACGTCTTTGAGCCCTGAGAGTGAGCTCGATGCGGCGCCGCGCAGCGGCGCGTCGGCCGGCTTTGCCGGCCGACCGCATCGAGCCTTCGTGATCTTTGTGTCCTTTGTGGCTAAAACCGTTCTTTGTGGTCTTGGTGTCCCTCTACGTTCTGGATGCCAGCGCAGCCTTCACACGCTCCGGCGTGAAGGGCACTTGCCGCAGCCGTACGCCTGTCGCATCGAAGACTGCGTTCGCGATCGCGGCGGGGACGACGGTGATAGCGGTCTCGCCGGCGCCCATTGCCTCGCCCTCGGCCTGATTGATCAGGACGATTTCGATCTTTGGCACCTCCGCCCCGAGGTAGAGCGGTTTGTAGGTCCGCCAATCGATCGACGTGACCTTCTCTTCGTCCCAGGTCACCTCCTCGAGCAGCGTGCGACTGAGACCCTGCAGTGACCCACCTTCGAGCTGGTTCTTCAGGCCGTCAGGATTCGAGATCGGCCCGACATCAGCCGCGATGACGAAGCGTTTCGGCGTGACGACACCGGTATCCAGACGCACGTCGACTTCGGCAACCACGGAGCAATAGCCGTTGTCGCCCTCGTATAGCACGCAGGCCATTCCGCGGCCGCTGGCGACGCCATTGCGGCGGTTGGAGCTCGGCGACGGACGTGCGGTCCAGTTCGCCGCCTTGGCAGCCGCGTTGACGACCGCGATCAAGCGTGGATCGCTCAAGTGCCGCAGGCGATACTCGACCGGATCGACCTTCAGTGACGCGGCCACTTCGTCGATGAACGACTCGTGCGCGAAGGTGTTCTGAATCCGCGCCGGCGCCCGAAGCGGCCCCGTCAGAAACACGGAGCGGACGCTGTGCGAGACGACCCGTTGCGTCGCGATCTTCCCAGTGCCTTCCGTGCGTCCGTTCACCAGACCCGTCACGTAATTCGGCACGGCATTGTCGTTGTTACTGAACGCGTTGGGCGCGGGCGCCGGCGTCCGCGGCTGGAATGGCTGCGGGTCGAATCCTGCCAGCAGGCCGGTGACCTGGTTGCCGGGATTATTCGGGCCGGGACGGCCTCCAAGCGTCGGTGACCAACCCTCCGAATGCCACGCGACGATGTTGCCGCTGCGGTCGAGTGCGGCTCGTTCTTCGATCACGAACGCCAGACCGTAGTTCTCCCACGCCATTTCGTCCTTGCGCGCGAGCTGCACGCGTACGGGCTTCCCCACCGCCTGCGACAGCAGCGCCGCGTCGTAGGCGACCGTATCTGCGCCGTTGATCCCGTAGCAGCCGGGCCCCTGCTTGAAGATCACGTGCACGTTTTCCGGCTTGAGGCCGAGCACCTGTGCGCTTGAACTGCGCAACGGCCAGACCGCCTGCGAGGCCGCATAAATCGTGGCCTTCTCTCCCTGCACGTCCGCGACGGCGCACGCCGTCCCCATCGAGGCATGCATCTGGTAAGGATAGAGATACGTCGCTTTCACGACGTTCGCTGTGCCGGAGAACGCCGCATCGACGTCGCCTGCGTCGACAGGTTTGGTGTCGCGTGTCCGTGTGTCATCGCGGAGGCGTGCATGAATGTCACGCAGCGCCGGCAACGGCTCGCCGTTGGCCCACGCAACCTTCAGCTTCGCGGCTGCCTGCATCGCCTGCCATGGCTTCTCCGCCACGACGCCAACGAAGTTCTTCTTCGTCACCACCTTGACGACGCCCGGCATCCCGCGAACCGAGCCCTCGTCGACAGACGTGAGCGTCGCGTTGCGCGAGGGCGGTCGAACGACGCGACCGTGCAGCATCCCGGGCACGCGCACGTTATGGACGAATTCGAAGCGACCGGTCACCATCGCGGGAAGCTCCACGCGGGCGACCGGCGTGCCCAGCACGGTCCACTCGTTGTGCGGCTTCCGCCTGGCGTTGCGGTTCAGCGTCAGGTTGAACTTTCGATCGCCAATCAATTCCGCGTAGCTCACGCGCTTGGTGGCATCGCTCCTCGAGCTGACGACCCCGTCCTTCACGGTCAGCTGATCGGCGGGCACACCCAGTCGCGTCGCCGCCATGCCAACGAGCGCCTCACGAGCCGTGGCACCGGCGAGTGCCAGTGCGCCCATGTTGAAGTTGGTCGGATGCGACTGCTGTCCGGATGTCGTGCCTTGATCGGGACAGACGGCGGTGTCGCATTGAATCAGCTTCACGCGATTGAACGGGACGCACAGCTCCTCGGCAACGAGTTGCGTCTGCGCCGTGTAGAGACCCTGACCGATCTCGCACTTGCCCGTGAACGCCGTGATGCTGCCATCGGCATTGACCGAGATCCACCCATCGAGCTGATTGCTGCTGGCGCCATCCAGTCGCTGCGCATCGAGGACCCCTGGCGCAAGGCCGAGGTTCTCCGCCACGCGCGCCATGCCGAAGCTGACGACAAGCGCGCCCGAGCCTTTGAGGAAGGAACGGCGATTCATGCCTTCACCTCCTGCGCATAGCGGGTGATCGCTTTCATCATGCGTGTGTTCGAGGCGCAGCGGCACAACACGCCCGACATCGCCTGTCTGATCTCCGCCTCGCTCGCCTTCGGGTTGCGATCGAGATACGCCTTCGCCGTCAGGATGACGCCGCTCAGGCAGAAACCGCACTGCGCCGCCTGCTCTTGAATGAACGCCTGCTGGATCGGGTGGGGCTTCTCGACGGTACCCAGCCCTTCGAGCGTCGTGATCTCAGCGCCGGCCACCATTGAGATCGGCGTGACGCATGATCGGATCGCCTGCCCTTTATTGATCACGGTGCACGCGCCGCACTGACCGAGGCCACATCCGAACTTCGGTCCGTTCAGCTGCAGATCATCGCTCAGCACGTACAACAGCGGAGTCGTCGGGTCGACGTCGACGGTGTGCGACTGGCCGTTGACTTTGAGTGTGATGCTCATGAGGTCCGTCCATGTGCTTCGTACTTCTTCGTGAAGCCGTTGCGCGCATTGGTCACGGTGAACGATCCGTCCTGCTGCGCGGTCACCTTGATCCAGTACGCCATCCCGTTGTGCGCCGGAGGCGCCGGTGTGTTGGGCCCTGGCGCGGGTGCCGCGATCGGCGCGACGGGGAGCGCAGTCGGTTGTTCATCGATCGGATTGGCAATGAAGGTGCCCGGGACCGTGTACTCCTGCCCGCTCAACTGCGAGAAGTGCATCTGCCACAGGTCTTCGAGCCCCGGCGAGGAGAACAGCACTTTCATCGCGTCCGGTTGACCGCCCTTGCGCGTGCCGTTATTGAGGATGGCGACGCGGGGCGCGAGCGCGTGAACCAGCTGCGGCGAGTTCGAGATCGGCTGCCCGTGATGAGAGACGACGAACAGATCGACGGTGCCGAGTCGATTGGCGGGGCACATCAGATCGTGTTCCTTGTTCCAGGTGAGGTCGCCAAGGTGAACCACGCGGAAGCGACCAAAGGTGATGTGCGTTCCGACTGACTGCGCGTTTTCGGACGGGTCCGGATCCTGCGCCTTGTAGTCGGCGCAATAAGGGTTACGCGCTCCGCCGCCGGGAATCGGCGCCTGGGCGACCTGCCCCGCAGCCGCGACAATCCGCGTCTCGAGGCCGGCAATCGTGATGCGATCGCCTGGCTTGACGACGGTGTGCTTGCCCTTCGCGTAGAGCGTCGGATAGATCTTCTGCAGGAAGTCGTCGGCGGCGGCCGCCGGTTGCACGTTCGCGCCGTGATCGATGAACTCGCGAATGGGGATCCGCCCCGCGAACTCCTGCATGCCGCCGAAGTGATCGCCGTGATAGTGCGTCGTGATCAGGTGATCGATCTGCGACAGACGGGCGTCCATGACCGCGGCCATGATTCGGCCCGCGTCCCGCGTGGCGGCCATGCCGCCGTTGCCCGTGTCGATCAACAGCGATTCGCCCGAGGGCGCGACGAAGAGCGTCGCATTTCCACCCTCGACGTCTATGAGATAGATATCGAGTCCGCGTCCGCGGCCCTGCGCAAGAGGCAGCGCCGCCAGAACGAGCACCACGAAAATCAGGGACAACGCTCGGCGCATCTTTCCACTCCCTGTAATGTCAGTCTGGGGATGCTACCAAGTCTCGGGCACGCTGTTCCAAGTTTTTGAGGCGGGTCTCGAGCGACAGTCGCGCGTCCTCGAGGCCCTGGTCGTCGAGGTCGCGCGCGACGTCGAGCGGCTCGCCAACCGCGAGCCCGACGGTAGCGAAAGGCTTGGGGATTTGCGCGCGGTCCCAGCTGCGCAGCGTCCAGTGGCGCGACGCTTCGAGGTGGAACGGCAGCACCGGGTTTCCGGTTGCGCTCGCCAGCCACACGGCGCCCGCTTGTGCCACACGCGCGGGTCCACGCGGGCCGTCAACCGTGAATCCGGCCGGCCGACCGCGTCCCAGCTCTCGGACGAGCTGAAGGACTGCTCTGCGCGCGCCACGCGACGTCGAGCCGCGAGCGGTCCCATATCCAAATCGCTCGATGATGCGCGCAATCCACTCGCCGTCGTAGTTCTCGCTGGTGATGACGACGATGCCCCGACGGCGGAAGTAGAACGTGGCGGGAAGGATTCGTCCGTGCCAGAAGGCCATCACCGGCTGGCGTCCCGAGGCACGAATCGCCTCGTAATGATGGAGCCCTTCGACGCGCCACCGCAGCGTGTGGCCCAGCGCGCTGATCAACGGATAGCCAATGCCCGCGATGGTCGCGACTTCCAGTCGCTGGCGCCAGGAGTTGCGCCAGTCAGCCATGCATCGCGCAGCGAGGGAAGGGACCAGGAACCATCTCGGCGAGATTACTGTATATCGGTGCCACGACTCCTCATGGCCGTGTGGGTCGCGACCGGGCTGGCGGCCGCAAGCATGGTGCTTCTGATGGCCGGCCTTCCTGCAAACGGATTCTACTCAGGCGATGCCGGGGTCAAGGTGATCGCGGCGCGCAGCGCGCTGGCACATCCGCGGCGGCCCTTCGACATCGACCTGCCCACGATCGGTGGACGGCCGGTTCCTCGCGTCGATCCGATGATCGTCCCGCACGACGATCATGCCCATGTGCTGCAGTCGCCGGTGTTTCCGGTCGTGTCGGCGCCGTTGATCGCCGCATTCGGGTTGCGGGGTGCCTACATCCTTCCAGCAGTGAGCTTCGTCCTGATGGTGCCGATCCTCGAGGCGATGCGGCGCGTGGCGACGCCCTCAACCCCGCCCGTCGTCGTGTCGGGCGTCGCGTTGATCGCGAACCCGCTCTTCTTCTATTCACTGGAGTTCTGGGAGCACGCTCCGGCAGTCGCGCTGTTGGCCGGCTGCACGGTACTGATCTGGAAATCTGCAGGGGTCGCAACGACCGCACCCGGCCGGCTGAGGCCAGATACGATTGGTCGTTGCCTCGCCGCCGGCGCGCTCGGAGCGGTTGCGGTGTTGCTTCGACCTGAAGCGGCCCTGTACCTCACGGCATTGCTGATCGCTCGTCGTCCGACCATTCCCGCAGCGCTTGCCTTTGCCGCCGGCGCGGCAGTCGTGGTGGGCCCGCTCTCGATTGCCAGTTATGTCCATTCGGGCAGCTTCCTCGGGACGCACCTGACCAACACGCTGGCGCCGATGTCGCGAGAATGGCTGTCGAGCCGCGTCTCGCGAATCACAGCGTGGCTGTGGCCGCATTCGATCGTTGAAGGTCTTGCCATCGCCTGTCTCGCGATCGCGTGGCTCGCTGGACGGTTCGGGCTCTCTCTGCGGGCTCGTCAAACGATCGGGTTGATCGGTGTCGTCGCTGTAGCGCTGCTCGCCGCCAGAGGTGAACTCGATCGCGACTCTGTCTGGCAGGCGTTTCCAGTGGCCGCCCTTGCGTTGGTGCCGGTGGCGGCGCAAGGTCTGCGCCCGCTCCGAATCCTCGCCGGTCTCGCAGCTGTCCTCGTCGTCCTTACAGCGACTCACGACGGAGGCGCACAGTGGGGTCCACGCTTCCTGCTCATCATCGCGGCGCCGCTCATGTTGCTCGCGGCGACGGCGATCGCGGAGCTGGCCGCTCCTGGATCGTGGCGCTGGGCGCGTGTCACGCTGACCGTCGTGGTGCTGGTCGCGGCGCTGCTCACCACTCGCGCAGCGTATCGCGAATTACGAGGCGCCAAGAACGTGTATGCGCGGATCGTCGCTGCCACTGATTCGCTGACCAGACCAGGCGAGCCGATCGTGACCAATGTCTGGTGGTTCGACCAGGTCGTGGCGCCTCTTTATGGCACGCGGACGTTCTTGTACGTGCCCGACCGAACCAATGTTGTCGAGACCCTGCGTGAGCTCGCTGCCGCAGGGGAACGAAACATTGCGCTGGTATGGACAAAGGAACCCGAGGGCGAGCTCTTGAACACGGCCAGCAGCGGATCGTGCTACCGCATCGTTGGCGAGAAGGCGATCCCGGAGCGGCAACTGGTGTTCGCGTCGGGCGAGTGCGAATGAATCGCCTACCCCTGGCTCAGATGAACAGGGCGCGTCGCGAGCGGCGAGTCCGCATCACGGCGCGTCCTATTCCGGAACTATCGGATAGAACAAGAAATTACTGACTGAGACTTGGTCGCTGCCGGGCAGATAGAACCCGAACTTGCCATCGGACAGCGGCGGGGTGGTGGCGTCACCAGCCGGACGATCCCAGCTGTCGAGTGATCGCCAGGTCTTGCCGTCCTGGCTGTACTGGTGGACAAGGCGCGTGCCGTTCACCTCGGCACTCAAATAGACGAAACGGCCGTTGCTGCGTATCGAGTGCGGTGTTCGCACTTCGGCGCGCGGCTTTCCGTTCACCACTTCTGTGCGATACAGGTTCCTGTCATCGAGCTGGACGAGCACGTAGTTCTGCTGGTCGACGAACCCGACGACCCATTTCAGTCGCGGCCCATTCGAGAACGGGTTGCGGCTGCGATCGGCCATGACGGTGAACGTGATCCGTCCAGACTCGTGTGCACGGTCGTAGAGAACGAAGCCACCGCCTCGATGAGAGAACCACGACTGGTCGCGCATCCACGTGTTCAGGCGATCGAAGCGTTCCATGCCCGAGACGACCGCCGCGCGAACGGCTTTCCTCTCTCCGTTCCCGAGTGACACGGTCTGCGAAATCGGGACGTTCGCCGCGCCGGTAGACACGACGGTGTAGGTGCCGGCGGCGACGTTCAACGTCGACGGCCCGGTCACTTGCCGGACGATTTGTCCATCAGCCGACGCGACGGTCACGGTCGTGCCGGGATCCGCATTGATCGACAGGCTTGCCGGCGACGGCTTGAGGACCACGTCGGCGGCGGTGAGCGTCACTTCCCCACCTTCGGTAATCGGTCTGACCACCGTGAGTGCGTCGTAGCCGCGCCGCGAAAACTGCAGCGTGTGATTTCCCAGCGTGACCTGTGGAATCGTCAGATTGCCTTCTCGATCGGTCGTGCCTGCGGGGGTGCCATCGATGGTGACCTGGACGCCCGCCACCAATCCACTCATCACGATCATCGCGCTCTTCGTGGGCGCGGTCGTCGCAGGCGACGAGGTCGGAAGCGGTGCCACGCCCCGCCCGCGCGGACTCGATATCGGGACCTCAGGTTGGACCGGTGGCTGATCGCCGCTTGTCAGCGGTTGCTCGGGCACAGCATTGTCAGGGTTGGCGCCTGCCCCGACAGCTGGCGTGGGGGTGTCCGGGGGCGGCGTTTCTGGTCCCGGCGCCGGACGGGGCATGACAAGCGCCACGATGACGACCGACCCGACTGCCGACGCGACCAGAGCTCCTCGGACGATGCGACGTCGCGTCGGTGACACTGGTCGCCCCGCACCGGTCGTCCATGCCCGCAGACGCGCGCGCAATCCGCCGGCGGCGGCAGCCTTCCGCGGCGCGCCATCCACGACGGCGACGTTCCGGCCTGCGCGAGCCTCGACGATATGCCGCACCTCGTTTGCGATCGCGGAATCGGCTTCGTCCGGTTTGCCGTCGGCTGCGACTGTCGCAGCATCAGTGATTGGCTGCGGCCCCGTATCTTCAGCGGCCCCGGCCTCTCGACGAACGGAGTGAAGCTGCTCGAGATCACTGATGCGGGCCCGTTTTCTCGAGTGGCCGAGCTCCTTGTTCAGCGTGTCGAGCAGAACGGTGAGCCGTGGGTCCGCCGGATAGTCGGCGAGCCCCTTCTGCACTTCGGCGACAGCCGCGGGAATGTCACCGTCGGCCTGCATCCGGCGCGCCTGCGAAGCAAACTGGCCGACCGCGGCTTCACGCCTCTTGTCCTGGGCCTGCGCGCGCAGACTGCGCGCGAGCGCGTTGTTCGCATCGAGCTCGAGCGCGCTCGCCGCGTACTTCTCCGTGGCCGCGACATCGCTCTCGAGCAGCGCCTGCGCCCGCGAGATGAGGACATCGCGCAACACAATCTGAATCGACGGCCGATCGTCGAATTGCAACGCGCTTCGCAGCACGTCCACGCCATCGTCGAACTGCCCCTGGCGACACAGATCCTGTCCCTGGTGCAGAAGCTCCTCGGCGCGCGTCGCCCGTTCCAGGCCCTGCTGGGCCAGCTTGCGAAGCTCGACGAACTCGGCTTCGTCGGGAAATTCACGCTGGGCTCTGTCCAGAAGCTCGAGGGCGCGGGGGTAGCTCGCGGCCTCCAACTGGCGATCGATCTGCGTAATCCAGGCGACGCGTGCCGCGTCCCGCGTCTGCTGTGCGAGCCGCTTCTCCACCCGCTCGCGCTCGAACCGGAGTCCGGGATACGGACTGTAGATCGTCTGCAGCGTGTCGAGATCGCCAAGCGCCTCCCGCAACTCACCCCGCTCTTCGTGCGCGTGGAACCTCGCGACGATGGCGTTGACCAGATCGCGCTTGTCGGCGATCAGCTTCAGCGAACGCTTGAAGTGGGGTTCTTCCGGATATTCCGAGACTGCCTCGCGGAGCAGGTTGTATTTCGTATCGAGGTCGGACTCGGCCTCGAGACGGCGATCGACATCGGCGATGAAGGCCGACAGACGCTGACGCTGACGCTCCTCGATGTCGTACTTGAGCGCCTGAAACAGCGCCTGCCCGGGGTACTTGTCGAGGAACTCCTTGCAGATGCGCAGCGCCTTGTCGAACTCCTGCTCCTCCAGACAACGGCGCGCCTCCGCGTAACCGTTGTTCAGCGCGTCGTGCTCCGATCGGATCTTGTTGTAGAAGCTCTCGTACGTCGTGCCGGTGTGAGTCGACGTGTCGGGCGCGTCGGCGTCGATCTCGAGCAGCCGTTTCATCTGTGTGAGCGCGTGGCTCACGTCGCCGTTCTTCCAGGCGTTGAGCGCCGACTGGTACAGGCCGGCCTTCTGCTGCTGACGCTGCAGATACTCCTGTTCCTCGGTCTCGATCTCCTTCAGCAGGCGCCGCGCTCTCGACTCCTGGGGCCGCAGATCGAGCACGTTCTTCAACGCGTCGCGCGCGTGGCCATACGAGTGATTGGCCACGTGCTGATGGGCGACACGCAGCCAGTTCTCGATCTGCCGCTCGCTGCGCCGATCCTCCACCTTGCCCTTGAGCAGCAGCGCTGTCGCATTGTGCGGATCGAGCTGCAACACCTCCTGCACCTTCAGCAGGACCAGCGGATCCTCCTCCTCTTCGAACCGCGCCCGCGCGCTTTCGAGCAGCTGGGCAATCGTCCGCTGTCTCGTCACCTGATCGATCTGCACTCGAAGGACGGCAATCTCCACATCGATGTTGCCCGCCGCCTCCAGTTCGCTGACGATCTCGTGCGCGAACTGCGTGTCTCCGCGTTCGAGCGCCTTGGTGGCGCGCTCGACGCGCGGCTGGATTTTGCTCGGATCGAACAGCTCGATCGATTCGTTCCGCAGCGCCTTCTGCAGCGTGTCGCCAAAGACCTTGGCGCTGTCGTACCGGTTCCAGGCCTGTTTGGCCAGCGCCTTGTGGATCACGCGGCTGATGATGCGGCTGACCTGCGGATTGATCTCCGACGCGGGCGGCGGAGGCAAGGTGCGGATCGCTTCTTTCACCGCTGCCTCGGTCGCCGCACGGAACGGCTGGCGACGCGTCAACGCTTCGTAGGCGACCACGCCGAGCGAGAAGATGTCCGACTGCGGCGACGTCGTCTGATCCTGCACCTGCTCGGGCGCCATGTAGAGCAAGGTGCCCTTGTCATAGCCCTCGGATCGCGATCGCGCGTCAATCACGCGCGCGACGCCGAAGTCGATGATTTTCACCGAGTCGTCGGACATCACGAAGACGTTGCTCGGCTTGAGATCGCGGTGGACCAGCCCGCGCTCGTGTGCCGCCTGCAACCCGCGGCAGGTCTGCGACACGATGTCCACGACTCGCTCGACTGTGAGGCGATGACTGGCATCGCGAATGAGCACGTCGAGCGTCTGTCCCGGCAGCAGCGGCATGACGAAGAACGGCCTCGCATAACCGCCTTCGTCGAACTCTCCGGTGTCGAAGATCTCGACGATGTTCGGATGGCTGATGGTCTTGAGGATCTGTGTCTCTTTGTAAAACAGCTCGAGGGTGAGCCGATCGGGACTCTCGAGCAAGGTCTTGAGCGCGACTTCGCGATCCAGATTGCGGTCGTGGGCGCGGTACACGATGCCCATGCCCCCTTCGCCGAGCTTTTCGAGGATCTCGTATCGATCGCGAATCGTTCTCTTGCTGGCCATCCGAAGGTCCCCGGGTTATTTCACGACATGCCGACAACGCGATGGACGTCCGTTCATACGGGGTCTCGCGCGTCGGGCCGCTTCTGAAGACGGCTCTTCGAGAAGTCCGCCCGCGTCATATCGGACGGGCCGCGCGGTGCCGCATCCTTGACGTTGCGCGTCTGGAACCCCGGGGGGGCCGGGCGGCGCGGCGTCTGATCCTGCCGGCCGCGCGCGCCGGCGACATCCCACCGCGACGTGACCTTCATCGGCACTCGCCCGACATATTGATCGGCCCATACGAGTCTGGGGACCCAGAACCACAGCACGAGCAACAGGGTGCCGAGACCGGCGAACACCAGGACCGGTCGTATGAGGCTCATCAGATAGTTGCCGCTCGGCACCAGCGCCAGCGCGGTGCGCAATTCGTCGGTTTCACACGCGCCCTCGTACGCCGGCACACCAATCTGCGGCGCGGCCCAGACCTGCTCGGTGCTTTCGAACTTCTGTCCGCTGGGCAGCGTGAGCGAGGCGCGGATACGCAGCGTGCGCCCTTCCAGTGAAGACAGATAGTCGAAGGGCGACGCGAACGTCGCGTGGATGCGATTGGTGAGCAGCGTGCGCGCCACGGAGAAGACCTGCGTCAACTGATCGAGATTCGATGCGAGAAACAGCGACGTGCTGACCTGCCGCATCGCGTTCTCGTCGATCGAACCGGGATCGCCGAAGCCGACCCCAATCACCTGGATGCCTGATGCCTTCACGGCTTCCGCGGCGCGCTGCAGTCCCATGGCTCCGTCGAGCAATCCCGGATCGTCTCCGCGGAGCACCTCGTTCTTGCCATCGGTCATCAGGACGAGCAGCATTTCCGGTGACGCCGTGCCGGGCGCAGCCACGGCGCGAGCCTGCGAGGTCAGGACATCGAGGCCCGTCACGACCGCCGAGTAGATGGCCGTGTTGTTCGTTGTCTGTGGCGGCGGCAGCGCTGACACGGCTGCCAGGGCGTCGGCTTTCGATCGTGCGAACTGCGCCGATCGGATCCGTCGCTCGACGCCGTGACTGTCGAAGGGGACGATGGCCACGCGGTCTGCCTTCTCGTCGAATGTGTCGAAAAAGCGCCCGAGCGCGGCCTGCGCGGTCTGGAAGCGCGTCTGACCGCTCGCCATCCTGGCGTTCATGCTGCCGCTGGTATCGACGAGGATGAGCGCCACGCGCCCGCGAACGGCCTCGGCGCGGGTGGCCTGCGACACTGCGAAAAACGGTTCCAGTTCCTGATTGTCGACGTAGATGCGTGTGAGCCCGCGCAGGTTTTCCGCCGGCGGATATTCGATCGACAGCGGCGCTCCCTGAGCGTCCACGACGTTGAACTGCGCACGAAACCCCGGACGCGTCGTCGAGGGCTGACAGTTGACGAGTCGCACCTTGTCTGCGAACTCGAGGTGACCCGCCGGCGTGGCCTGGGCCCACCCGCTGGCACACACGAGACCCTCCACCAGCACCACCATCGCCGCCGCCGCAACGCGATTCATCTCAGCTCTCTTTTTTCGTCACGAACTTCAACGCCGTGCGACCGACCATCACATCGTCGCTGTCGCGCAACTCGAGCGACGTGACAACGGTCTTCCCGCGAACGCGCAGCGGGAAGCGCGCGAGGGCGGCCTGATCCGTCGAGCTCGGATGACGGGCCAGATAGAAGCGCCCTTCCTTGCCGAAGAGGATCGCATGTCGCGCCGCAATGGCCGCGTCGGGAATGAAGATATCGATGTCGGGACGATACCGGCTCACGCTGAAGTCCTGATTCTGGCTCCCGATCACGTACGAATCACCCTGCTGGATCTCCCATTCCTTGTGGGTGCGCCCGAACTTCCCTTGCGCGCGCGGGTCGCCGCTGCTCACGAACTGCAGAATGCCGTCCCGGAGCAGGATGGGAGCGACCGTCACGCCAAAGCAGATCCCGACTCCCACCGACACGAATCCCAGCGCCTGCGACAGATCGGGAATCACCGGTCCCAGGCCGACGAAAACCATGCCGCCGAGCAGACCGCCAATCAGGCCCCCCGCGGCGGCATGAGCTACACGCGCGCGGTTGACCTGCGCCCAGCGCAACCCGAGGCCGGTCCCGATGAACGAGCCGGCCAGCATCCAGGCGACGAGTCGAGTCAGAACCGGCGCCGTTGCTCCGAGGCGTGTGGTGATTGGAATCTGCACCAGACCCGCTATCAGGCCCGCTGTGATTCCGATGAGAGCACCCGACACAACCCACCGGGTGACCACGCGGTTTCCCGACCATCGGTCCGAGAACGCCACCGTGAACGCGCCAATGAATCCGCCCAGAATCGTCGTCGCGATGAGATCCGCCATCCAGACGGCCTGGCCGGGCACGACCGCCGACACGAGCGCCGTGAGCACCCACGACAGGAGGCCGGCCGTGCCACCGACGAGCGACATGAAATAGAGCGTCTGATAGAGACTCATACCCTCACGGTTGGCATAGGGCCCCGTCAGCTCAAACGTCGACGACCACCCCGTCGAACGGACCGGACGAGAGTCGGACTGGCGGTGAGGGCCGTACAAAAGCCGATCTGAGGCGTATTGTCAATGGCGGCAACCGGCGTGTTTCGCGCCATGAGGCCCCTGCGGCGCTTGCCGCGAGCGAAAAGATCGGCGGCGCTATAATCCGGCGCGCCCCATATGAGCGATCGCGTCGACTACTCCCGGCTGGACAAGACGCTCTTTACCCGCGCCCGTCTGAACGCGATGACGGTGGTCGTGGTCGGCGCCGGCGCGCTTGGAAACGAGCTGATTCGTCTGCTTGGGCTGCTCGCACCGGGACGGGCGATCGTTGTCGATCCGGATCGCGTCGAGCCGACGAATCTGCCGCGGGCATCGCTGTTCCGGGGTCGCGAGGCCCTCGGGCGGCTGAAGACCGACGCGGTCGTCGACGCCGCGAAGGACCTGTTT
>Ga0111538_10007309_pt1 | contig 14901 bp, 11 predicted proteins | sample SoiMethybrSBSTD1_FD_79669 | JGI IMG/M metagenome (GOLD analysis project Ga0111538, IMG submission 79669) | Bulk soil microbial communities from a Populus tree surrounding site in Tennessee, USA - Soil MetaG P. TD hybrid SBSTD1 (version 2)... | ecosystem: Environmental > Terrestrial > Soil >... | reverse complement strand
GTCGATCCCGGATTCAATCCGCAGGCGCTGCTGACGCTGGACGTGAGCGTTCCGCGTCAACCCGCGCCAACGACCGGATCTTCCCCGGCCGGGGGGCCGACAGTTGCGCCAGCCGGCGGTCAGGCCGCCGCGGCGCAACCGCCGCCGCCGTTCGTCGTCTCCAGTGCCGTCATTCTCGAGCGCGTCCGTGCCGTGCCAGGCGTGACATCGGCGAGCCTTGCCAGCGACGTGCCGCTCGACGGCAACACCTCCGCCGTCTTCTACTCGGCCGAGGGGGATTCGACCAGCGGCGCACAGACCATGCCGCGCGCGTACGTGCACCGGGTGACGCCCGAGTTTTTCGACACCTTGGGGATCCCGATGAAGGCTGGCCGGACCTTCCATGAGAGCGAAGCCAGACCCGACGGCACAGCGGTCATCGTCAGCGAAAACGTGGCCCGGCGCTTCTGGCTGAATCAGGATCCCATCGGGAAGCGCCTCAAGTTCGGGGCCGTCACGTCGCAGAATCCGTGGCTCACCATCGTCGGCGTGGTCGGAGAGGTGAAGTACCGCGGGTTGCCGTCGAATCCGACCGGCGATCCGGACCTGTACTTTCCCGCGCTGGATCGCGCGGTCCAAGGTCTATTGATTCGCACGAGCGTCGATCCCGCTTCGGTGACGAGCGCCGTGCGCGCCGCCATCCGCGCCGCGCACCCGTCCATCGTCGTCTTCAACGTATCGACGATGGCGGATCTGGTGAAAGCGCAGACGTCTGCGTCCACGTTCACCACCTGGCTTCTGGGTCTGTTTGCGACGACCGCGCTTGTCTTGTCCGTGATCGGCATCTACGGCGTGATGTCGTACCTGGTCGCGCAGCGCACCCGTGAGTTCGGCATCAGGCTGGCTTTGGGCGCGACACGGCGCGAGATCGTCGCCGTTGTGCTGCGGCACGGCGGCCGGTTGATTCTGATCGGCGCGGTGATTGGGATTGCCGGGTCGCTTGGTCTATCGAAGGTGCTGGGTGGTCTCTTGTACGGTGTCACGCCGGCGGACTCGGCATCAGCGCTCGCGATCCTGATCCTCGTGACCGTCGCGATTCTCGCGTGTCTCGTTCCGGCGTTCCGGGCTACGCGCGTGGATCCAGTGGACGTATTGAGATGACGACCGCGGGGTCAGACCGGGGTCTGACCCCGGTCTGACCCCGACCCTACCGCACGGTGACGACGACGCGGTACTCACCGCGATTGTCGGACAGCTCGTCGTCGTTCACGCTGAGATACAGCCGCCCCGCGCGGGTGACGCGCATCTCCCCGTTCGCGCCGAGCAGCACCGGTGTGCCGTAGCCGATGCGACCGATCAGAGCTCCGGCCGAAGCCTCGCGGAGCGGGGCGTTCGGCGCCCGCCGGCCGCTGCGCGCGCCCTGCGGATCGGCGATGTCATTGCCGTCCTCGGACATCTGGATCGTACCGGTCGCGCGGAAGCTCAGCGTCTGACCCGGTTCGACGTAGATCCCCGTGTCCGTCCAGCGATCTTGTGAGCTGACGGTCAGCGGGGTCCTCGTCGTATTAGTGGTTCCAAGCGGTCCCGCCGAATTGAACTCGGCGCGGCTGAGGCGGCCGTCGCCATTCGTGTCCAGCCTGTCGAAGCTGGCTCGCGACCACTGCCATTCGTTGAGCTCGATCGCACGGTCGTTGTTCCGGTCGAGGCTCGTGAACTGGTCGCCGGTTCCCATATTCGTGCCTGCCATCTCGGCGCGCGTCAGCACGCCGTCGTTGTTCCGGTCGAGCCAGTTGAAGGCCTCGCGGCTGGCGTGCCACTCGTTCAACTGGATGCGCCCGTCGCCATTCATGTCGAGGTAATCGAACTGATCGCCGCGGTCGTCGTCGAAATCAGAATTGAGGAACTCTGATCTCGTGAGAATGCCGTCCCGATTGCGGTCCGCGCGAACGAACGACTCCACGTCGTAGGTCCATTCGGCGCGCGTGAGCCGCCCGTCCCGGTTGCGATCCATCAACTGGAAGCGGCGTTCGGTCCAGTCGTTGAAGACGTACTGGTCCGGCGTGTAGTCCGGCTCCCCTTGTCGCTGGCGCCACGAGCCCGCGCGGACTTCGTCGCCCGAGAGGACGCCGTCGCCGTTCCAGTCATGGACGCGGAACGACTGCGCGCTGCCGCGCCATTCGTCGCGGGTGATGCGCCCGTCCCGGTTGACGTCCATTGCCTGGAACCGCTGCGCGTCGACAGGCTGCTCGCCCGCACCGACCGCCGCCGTTCGAAGCGTCGTATCGGCCGCGCCTCTGCAGCCGCCAAGCCCCGTCACGCGGACGGAATAGGTGCCGGGCTGCGCGTACGTATGAGACACAGTCGCCGGAACGGACCGGATGATGCGCGTTTCGACGGTGCCGTCGCCGTAGGCCATGCGGACTGTCGGGCATGGATTCTCGCCGGTGATTGTGAACTCCGTCGGCGACCCGGCCGGCGCACCATTTGCCGTCACTCCGCTCACACCGCCGCGCTGCGCGGCAGCAGAAGCTGGAACGGCCAACGCCAAAGTGGCCGCGATCAATGCAACTCGCATAAGGTCCCTCCCTCAAACAAGAACTTCGAACTTCAAACTTCGAAGTCGAGTCGATTAAGAGGGAGAGACGCACGATCCATGCCCATGCGGCGCAGGAAGGAGTTCCATGCGGCGCAGACAACGTGGTGCCGTCGATGGCCAACAAGGGTAGCTGCTTGCAACCCGTGAGCCGCTAGACTGAGTTTGTGGTCCACGTGCGCACAAGACGACTGCTTGTCGCTGCCATTTTTGTCGCGTTCGTGATCGCGGCAGTTCTGTCGGCCGGGCCGCCCGCACCGTCACCGAACGCGCCTGGAACATTTGCGTTCGCCGTGCTCGGCGACGCTCCGTACTACGTCTGGGAAGACATCAAATACCGGCTCGTGCTCCAGGATCTTCGCGCGCACGATCTGCGCATAGTCCTTCACGTCGGCGACATTTTCTGGAGGCCCTGCAGCGATGCGCGTTACGAGCGCAGCCTCCGATGGTTCAACAGCCTGCCGCAGCCGGTGATGTACACACCCGGTGACAACGAGTGGACGGATTGTTGGACGCAGCAGGAAGGCGGATACGACCCCCAGGAACGGCTCGCGCATCTGCGGCAAGTCTTCTTCCCATCACCGCAGACGCTTGGAGGGCGCCGCCTCGCGGTCGTCACGCAGGCGTCCCAGCAGCCGTTCAGGGAATTCGTCGAGCACGTGCGGTGGACGCACGAAGGCATTGTGTTCGCCACGGTTCATCTGGTTGGGAGCGGCAACGGCACGGAACGCTACCCGGGCCGGACGGCGCGAAGCGATGAGGCGGTCGTCAAACGGACGGCGGCGGCGACGGCATGGATCCGGGAAACGTTCGCCGGGGCCATTGCCGCCGGCGCAGCGGCCGTCGTTGTCGGGTTTCACGCGAACCCGGCGTTCGAGCGGAGCCCCGGCGATGCCGAACGTGAGACGTACGAACCGTTTCTCACGGCTCTGGAGGAGGGGATCGAGGCTTTCGCGCGTCCCGTGCTCGTGACTCAGGGCGACGACCACATCTACCTCGTCGATCACCCGCTCGTCCGGCGCACGACGGGCCGTCGGCTCGACAATCTCACGCGTTTGCAGGTGCCGGGATCGCCGCTCGTTGGCTGGGTGCGTGTCGTCGTCACGCCGCGGCCGAATGTCACGTTCGCGTTCGAGCCGCGCGTCGTGCCGCGCTGGAAGTACTGGTGATCGTTACCAGCTGACGGCCGCAGTCACGCCGAATCGAATGTCGACGAAGTTGTGCGGCACGCTCAGCAGAATTCCGGCTTCCGGTCTCAACGCCAGTCGATCGGTCAGCCGGATTCTGACGCCGCTGCTTCCGCCCCAGGCGAAGTCGGTTGCGCGGCCGCTCACGACATTCGTGCCGATCCGATTCGGCAGTCCTTCTGGTCCCGGCGCAAAGATGGGGGATTCATTGGTTTGGTTGACGCGGATGACCCCGACGGTTCCCGCCGCAAAGGGTTGGGCCTTTCCGTTCAACCAGTAGTACGCGACTTGTCCGAGGACCCGTGTGCCTTCAGCATGGAACCGCACAGCGCTCAAGAACGTGCGTTCGTGCGAGAACCACTCGACTCGCCCTTCGACCCCGACGCGCCCGCGCCAGCGATAGCCGACGCCAGCTCCGCCAGTGAGCCCGGTGCCCAGCGATGACTCGTCGTCCCAGAGATTTGAGAGCGAGACGGTGCCGAGAATCTCTGGCCGGCTTGGTTCGACTGGAGTCTGCGCCGCCGCGAGCGCGGGCAGCAGGCACAACGCGATGGCCGGCAATGATGGAGCCCGCATGATGACCTCCATCCTGATATGCGCCAATCGCCGTCCTCCGGGCTCAGAGGCCGGAGCGCTTGGCCGGCGCGCGGCGCACGCCCTGCAGCTCGTCGGCCAGCGCGCCCGCGTCGTAGAGCTTGCGCAGCGCTTCGATCATGCCGGCGCTGTGCACCGCCACGGCGCGGTTGCTGTTGCCGTTGTAGACGACGTTGCCGATGAGGCTCTCGATGTTGCCGTCGAAAATGAGCCCGACGAGCTGTCCGTCGCGGTTGATGACCGGCGATCCCGAGTTGCCGCCGATGATGTCGCAATCGGAGACGAAGTTGAGCGGCGTCGAAAGCGTGAGCTGCGCCCGCCGCTGCGTGTACCGCGGCGGCAGGTTGAACGGCGGCTTCATGCCGAAGCTCTGCGCGCGATCGAACAGCCCGAAAAACGTCGTCATGGGCGGCGCCTGGGTGCCGTTCATCGGATACCCGCGCACGGTGCCGAACGTCAGGCGCAGGGTGAACGTCGCGTCCGGGTACGCCGATTTGCCGTAGGCGGCAAAGCGCGCCCGCCCGAGCTTTTCGCCCGCGGACGCTTCGACGCTCTCGACGTCGTCCTCGAACGACTTGTTGGTTTGCCGGATGATCGGCTCGACGTTGCGGGCGAGCGTGATGAGCGGGTCGGTCGATGCCATCACGGCGGCCTTGCCGCCCTCGACCAGCGACTTCCGGAACGCCGGGTCGGCGACCTTGCTCCCGCCGATCGCCGCCTTGGCGACTTCCGCCGGCGTCTTGCCGGCGAGCGCGGCCTTGATGAACGGATCGTCGGCGCCCAGCTCCTCGAGCGATTGCTGCAGGCTGTCGGCCAACACGGCGACGTCCATGTCCGGATAGAGCGGCGCGGGGGAGAGCAGGCCGAACTTCAGGGACTCGAGCTGCGAGTCGTGGAAGCCGTCGAGCCGCTCCGCATCCGACTTTTCGATCTCCTGCACGTAGCGGACGATCGTGAACGCCTGTCCCGCGATAGTCGACCCGCGCAGCGCGCGAAATCGGAAGGGCTTGTACAGCTCGCGCGCGCGTCCCTCGGCGCGTGCGATGTCTTCCCACGCGCTGCCGTACGCGGCCTTCCATTCGGCGTTCGCGTCGATGAGTCCGCGGAACTCTTTCTCGTCGCGCTGTTTCTTCTCGAAAATCTCCGGATCGGACAGTCCGCGAGACTCGCCGGTCAGCGCTTTGAGGGCGTTCTCCAGACCGAACACGAAGTCGGTCGTCTGGCGAGCCTGTTCGGATCCGCGGGCGGCGTACGCGCGCAGCGCGCCGAGCCGCCGCTCGATCGTCGCGAGCGAAATCGGGTACAGCACATCGCGGAGGAACTCGAGCTGGGCCAGCGTCTTCAGGCGATCGGTCGTCCCCGGATGGCCCGAGACGAACACGAGGTCGCCGGCTGCGGCCCCTTTCGGAGACCACTTGAGGTAATGCGGCGAGCTCACCGCGCGGCCCTTGTCGTACACGCGGAAGACTGCCATGTCGAGGTCGTAGCGCGGGTACGTGAAGTTGTCCGGATCGCCGCCAAAGAATGCCGCCTGCTGTTCCGGCGCAAAGACGAGACGCACGTCCGTGTACTTCTGATAGCGGTACAGCCAGTACTCTCCGCCGGCATAGAGCGGCACGACGTCGGACCGCAATCCGGTCTTGTCGAGGCTCTCTTTTTCAATCCGCGAGATTTCGGCGCGGCGTGCGTCCAGCGCCTGCTGATCGTTCTGCCCGGGCTTGACGGCCGCGCGTACGCGCTCGGTGACGTTTTCAATCGACGCGAGCACGTTCAGCTCGAGGTCGGGACACTTCAACTCCTGGGCGCGCGTCGCCGCGTAAAACCCCTCTTTGAGGTAGTCCCGCTTTGGCGTCGACAGTTTCTGCAGCTGGCCCGCCGCGACGTGGTGGTTGGTGAGCACGAGACCGTTGCCGCTCACGAACGATCCGGATCCGCCGTCGTTGAACCTGACGCTCGACAAGCGAATGTGATCGAGCCATTCGGGCGTCGGCGTGAACGCGTACTTGTCCTTCAGCGTCTTGAGCGGGAGATTGTCGAACGTCCACATGCCCTCGTCGCGAGCGGAGACGCCGCGATCGATAGACAGCGACCCGGCGGCGGCGACGATCAGACACAGCGTGAGACGTCGAGTATGGCGAACGGGGTTTTTCAGCGGCATGCGGCCAACCTATCACAGGGACCGCCGGTGGGATGGGCGATGGGATGGCTGCCCGTGTCATGCTTCGAGGCATGGATCTCCTCCTGAACGAACTGCTTGGCGGCCTCGGGAACTGGCACGACCTCGGTCGCGTGCTGATCCGGCTGGTGGCGTCGGCGGGTCTGGGGGCGGTGGTGGGATTTCAGCGCGAGCGGCTCGGCAAGCCGGCCGGACTGCGCACGCACATGCTGGTGGCGGTCGGATCCGCGCTGTTCATCGTTGTACCGATCGAGCTGCACATGTCGTCGAGTCTCCCGAACGTGCTCCAGGGAGTTTCCACCGGCATCGGGTTCATCGGCGCGGGCGCAATTCTGAAGCTCCGAGACGAGCACGAGATCCATGGACTCACGACGGCCGCGAGCGTGTGGATGACGGCGGCGATCGGCCTCGCGGTCGGCCTCGGCGGGCTCGGCATCGCGATCGTCGCGACGCTGCTCATGTGGCTCATCCTGTCTGTGCTGGGACGGATCGAACGTCGTGTCGAAGGCCGGGACAATCTGTCCAATTCCACACGCTGACGCTCCAGTTCCGGACAGGCCCGACCGACTTTGCAAATATTTTTCAGTCGCGTGACGAATTTCCTGCGCCGAGCGCAAACGACGCGTGATGCAGATCCGTCTCATGGTGTGGGACTCTCCACATGCTGCCGGCGATCGCGCTGCTTGCATTCCTTGCCGCAGGGCCTCCAGCTGCCACATCGTCGATCACGCGCGTGCGTCCGCTGTCGGAAGCCGCGCAGCGGCTCCTGCGGGACGCCGTCAATCGTTCGCCCACCGTCGGGCGGCTCCTGCAGGAGATCGAGGCATCGGATTCGATCGTCTATGTCGATCTGCAATTCGACACGCGCACGGAGGGTGTGACAACGCTGTTCGCGTCGAACGATCAGTGCCGGTTCATTCGTATAGTGATCTCCAGGACCGCGCCATATCCCCGACGGATTGAAATGCTGGGCCACGAGCTGCACCATGCGCTCGAGATCATTCGCGCGCCCGATGTCCGCGTCGCCGCCGATCTGCGGCGGCTCTATGCCCAGATCGGCTGGGTCGTGAGCGACGCGAACTTCGAAAGTAACGGCGCAATCGACACGGAGCGTCAGGTGCGGCGCGAAATGATGGTGCCGGCGCTCAGGCGATAAACGAGGGCAACGGCAAAGGGCAAAGGGCAGAGGGCAAAGGTCAAAGGGAGGTCAGAGGGAAGGCCGTTTCTGCCTTCTGACTTTTGCCCTCTGCCCTTTGCCCTTACCATGGCCTCCACCCCGGAGGCCGCTGTGAGACATCTCGCCACTCTGCCTGCTGTCGCGCTCTTCACCATCGCTGCCGGCGCGCTCGGATCACCCGGCGCGCGCTCGGTACCGGCCGACTTCTCTCAAACACCCGCGCGTCCGATCGCGCTCGTCGGCGGCACGCTCCTCGACGGATTCGGCAGCACGCCGATTCGAAATTCGGTCGTCCTCGTCGAAGGCGAGCGCATCAAGGCCGTCGGCCAGGTGGGCGTTCTGGCGGTACCGTCAGGCGTCGAGGTGATTTCCACCGAGGGGATGACCGTGCTTCCCGGTCTCTGGGACATGCACGTGCACCTCATGATCAACGGCCACTCGGATTACGCCTACTGGGACAAGACGTATCCGCCCCGGCTCGAGAAGGAAATCATGCCCGCCTCCGCGCGTCAGCTGCTCATGGCCGGCGTGACGACCGCGCGCGATCTGGGCGGGCCGCTGGAGGCCAGCCTCAACGTCCGGAATGCCATCAATCGCGGCGAGATTCCAGGCCCCACGCTCTACGTCTCGGGCCCGTTCATCCAGCACGCGCCCTATCCGGGCACCGAGTATTTCCGCTGGGGCGTGAACGGCGTCAACGACGCGAAGGAGAAAGTCGAGCGGCTCGCGAAGGCCGGCGTCGACGTCATCAAGCTGATCGATCAGGACCAGATGATGCCGGACGAAGTGCAGATGGTGGTACGGACCGCGCACGCCAATCAGCTGCCGGTCGTGGCGCACTCCCATCGTCCGGAAGAAATCCGGCGCGGGCTTGCCGCCGGCGTCGACAACTTCGAGCACACGGGTCTGGCGACGGCGCCGGAATATCCGGCCGACATCATCGATGCGATCCGCGCGCGGACGTCGCAGATGAGTCTGGGTCCGTTTTTCTGGACGCCGACAGTCGAAGGGCTGTTCAATTACGACTACCTGCGCGACAACCCCGAAATGCTCGACGATCCGTCGTGGACGCTCGGCCTCACGGCCGACACCGTCGCCGACATCCGCCGCTCCCTCCAGCATCCCGAGACGTTGAGCTACTACCAGCTCACGCCGGCGCGGAAGCCGACGCTCAAACGAAAGATCACCCAGCTGCGGGAGGCGGGCGCGACGCTCCTCGTCGGCACCGACAGCGGCATTCCGATGCAGTTCCACAGTCAGAGCACGTGGAACGAGGTGGACATCTGGGTCCGCGAGATGGGGATTCCGCCGATGGAAGCGATTCGCGGCGCCACGTACTGGCCGTCAGTGATGATGAAAAAGGATCGCGACGTCGGGACCGTGACGCCGGGGAAGTACGCGGACATCATCGCCGTTCGCGGCGATGTGCTTCGCTACATCAACTTGCTGCAGCGCGTTGATGTCGTGATCAAGCACGGAAAGCGGGTCAAGTAGGGCGTCGGGCAAAGGCCAAAGGCCGAAGGCAGAAGGCAGAAGGCAAAAACAGAAAGCACTAGTCAGAGCCGAACCTCTTACGTGCCTCGACTAACGGTTTGAACTCAGAATCTGCGTTCTTCCAAAGAGACGCTGCTTCCTGAAAACTTTTGGCGGCCGCCGCACGATTGCCGTCACGCTCCGCGATCAAGCCCTGCGCGTAATGGCTGCCGCCGTAGGCGGCATCGTGTTCCATCAGCATCGCGGCGGCTTTGGCGGCGAGCGTCGGCTGGTTGGCTCGCATGGCCACGTCGAAGGCGGCTTCGATGAAGAACACGCCCTCGATCCAGCCGTCCGGCGTCCGCTGCTGTCTGGCGCGGACCAGCAGGCCTTCGAGCAACCGGGCGCCGGTTTGAGCGTCGTTGGCGCGCACGGCCGCTTCACCGCGTGCGAGATCGATTTGAGAGCCGTTGTACCCGCCGGGTGAGGCGGCCGGCAGCGCATCGAGAAACGGCCTCGCCTCACTCGTCTGGTTGCCGGCGAGCAGCGCCCGCGCGGCGAGCGCCTGACCCAGCGTTCTTGTTGTCGCTTCCTGGTCCTCAATCATCTTCTTCGCCGATGCCAGGGCCTCATCGAGTTTCCCGGTGGCGATCAGGAAATCGACCAGCACGCCTTTGTAGTACCCCTGACGCGATGGGTTTTGTTGACCGACGGCGGCGGCCTGCCGCATCAAACCCTCGGCCTGGCGCAACCGCCCCTCGTGCCGGTAGCTGAATGCGAGCAAACTTGTGTTGTGCGCGTGATGCCAGTCAAAGTCGCGCGCGATCTTCTCGCTCTCGTAATAGGTCTCTTCAAGCCGCCGCGCGCGATCGAACACCTCGAGCGCTTCCGTCGTCCGGCCGATCTTCATGAGATCGTGGCCGTACATGTGCAAGGCGTGCGGCACCGAGGGCGCCGCATCGGCGTAGATCTTTCCGTGCGTCACCGCCTCATCGAAGCGCCCGATCATCTCGTAGGTATGGATCAGATAGTGATGCGCGCCGAAGTGGCCGGGCACGAGCGCGATCGCGCGCTCGTAGAATGCGATGGCTGAGGCGCCGCCGCGCTGTCCGCGGCCCGCCGCCCATAGGCCCGGTTCCTCGAAGTTCCCTCGCAGCGTCCACAGCTCGGCGTCGCCGGGGTCCTGCTCGAGCGCGGCGTCGAGCGCGGCGCGATAGGCGTCACGTTTTTCGACGCTCTGCCGATCGCCCAGCGAGGCGAGCTGCGCCGTCCGCGCGTCGATCCACTTCCGTTCCCGCGGTGTGACGGACGCCGCCAGCGCTTCCGCCTTTTTCTGCGCGGCGACGGCCGCGTTGTGGTCCTCGAGCCCGGTCAGCGCGCGACTCAGGCCGACCCAGGCCAGGGCGAACGACGCCTCGCGCCTGAGCGCTTCATTGAACGATCGCGCGGCCTCGAGCCACACGTACGAATGCAGATAGTCGAGTCCCTGCTCGTAGAACTGCTGGGCCTCGGCCGACTTCGCGCTGGTGGCGTGGTGGACGACGCCGATCCCTGTCCTGAGCGGAAGCGGACGGTGGATGATCTCGGCCGGAATCCGGCCGGCGATTGGCGCACCGTGATCCTCGTGCTGGGCAACCGTTGACGACGGGGCAACGACCAGCGCGAGAACCGTTCCGGCGACCGCGATCGTCGATCTCATGTCCGACCTCTCGATCCTCTCCGAATTACACGCCGCCACGGTAGCAGGTTTGGGACGTTTGGGCGTAATGTTGCGTGGTCAGAAAGGATCTCCCATGTTCCGCCGCATCTTTGTTGTCGCTCTCGTGGTGGCGACCGCCGCCTCGTCGGTCATTCTGGCGATCGACGCGCGGGAACAGGCGCGCACGGCCGCATCGCCGGCCGGGCGACTGAGCATCGACAAGCTCATCGACATCGAACATCCGTCCGCGCCGGTGTGGTCGCGCGACAGTCAACGCGTCGCGTTCGTGTCGGAACGCGCCGGCGTCGCGAATCTCTACGTCGTGCCGGCCGACGGATCCGCCAAGCCATCGGCAATCACCGTAGACGGCGGAGGCGCCGGCGGTGTGTTCTGGAGCGCCGACAGCCGTCGAGTGTTTTTCATGCGGGGCAATCAACTGATGCAGGCGTCGGCCGACGGGCAGGACGCCGCCAGGCCGCTGTGGCCGCAAGTGCCGGGCCGTGGACTGACGCCCTCGCCCGACGGGACGCGCGTCGCGTACATTGCCGGCGGGCCGGTGCCGGCCGGCGGCGCGGGCGCCGGTGGAGGTGGCGGACGTGGACGCGCTGGCGCGGCACCACCGCCGGCGAATCCTGCACCGGCGACACCCGGACCCGCTGAGATTCACGTGCGATCGATTCAAGACGGCAGCGACACGACGGTCGCGACGTTCAACGGCCCCGTCGCCAACGTGTCATGGATGGCGGACGGTGAGCGGCTGATGTTCACCGTCGGCGGCGGCGGCCAGACGATTCGACACGAACAGACACCCGCCTATTCGGGCGCCAAGATCATCTACACCATCACCGAGAACGTTCCCGGACCGCCGCCCGACATCTACATCGTTCCTGTCGCGGGGGGAACTCCAACGAAGATCAACGCGGCCGGCGCGGGCGGCGGCGGTCGCGGCGGCGGCGCGAATCGCTGGCTCGACAACACGCGCATTCTGGTCGACCGGCAGGCGCCGGACTTCAAACGGCGGAGCGTCTTCGTCGTCGACACGAACGCCGGCACGCAGACGCTCGTGAGCGAGGACGTGAAGACATCGTTCTGGAGCATCCCCGGTGGCGCCGGCGCAGGTTCGCAAGCGTCACCAAACGGCAAGTGGATTTCTTTTCTGAGCGATCGCGACGGCTGGGATCACCTCTACGTGGCCGCCGCGCCGCAATCGGCGACAGGCTCTGATGGCACGCCGCCAGTTCAGCAGATCACGAAAGGGCAGTTCGAAGTCTGGCGTCCGGCCTGGTCACCGGACAGCACGCGCATCGCGTTCGATTCGAATGAGGGCGCGAATCCCGGAACGCGTCACGTTGGTGTGGCGACGATTGGCGGAACCACCGGCCCTGCAGCCATTCGAATGCTGACCAGTGGACGCGGCACCAACACCGCGCCGCTATGGTCACCGGACGGGCGCAAGCTGGTCTACCAGCACACCGATCCCCAGAACTCAGCCGACCTGTTCGTGATTGACGCGGTCACGCCAAACGCCAAACCGGTACGACTGACCGAGTCACTGCCCGCCGGGCTGGATAAGAGCGCGCTGGTCGAGCCGCAGCTGGTGCACTACGCGGGGCCTGACGGCAAGAAAGTTCCGGCGTATCTCTTCGTGCCGAAGACGCTGAATCGCGCCGTCAAGCATCCGGCCATCGTCTGGATTCACGGCGACGGCGTCAATCAGAACTACGACGGCTGGCACATCCAGCGGAACTACGCGGTCTATTACAGCTTCCATCAGTACCTGCTGCAGCAGGGTTACGTTGTCATCGCGCCGGATTATCGCGGCAGCATCGGCTACGGCAGCGCCTGGCGCGACGGCGTCTACATGGACGTCGGCGGGTACGACTTCATGGACGCGGCGTTCGCGGCGCATTACCTCAAGACGCTGCCGTATGTGGACGCCGATCGGCTCGGCGTCTGGGGCCTCAGCTACGGCGGGTTCTTCACGTTGCTTGCGGTGACGCAGATGCCGACGCTGTACCGGGCCGCGGTCGATGTCGCGGGAGTCGCCGACTACGCGATGTACTACGAAGATCCGTTCCACGGGTCGTGGACCGAAAGCCGAATCGGCAAGCCCGACGAGAATCGTGAGGTCTACGCGAAAGCCTCGCCTGTCTCGCACATCGACAAGCTGGCGCGTCCGCTTCTCATCCTGCACGGTACCGCCGACGTCAACGTCCCATATCTGCATTCGGTGCGGGTCGTCGACGAAGCGTTGAAGCGCGGCAAAGGCGATCTCGTCGAATTCATGATGTACCCGGGCGAGTTCCACTATTTCACTCGCGAGCACGTGCTGAGAGACGCGTGGAACCGTGTCGACAGGTTCTTTGCAAAGAACTTGAAAAAATAGGTGATGAGGCTATGAGGCTATGAGGCGATGAGGCTCTGAGGCAGCGCCCCAAGCCCCAAGCCTCAAGCCCTCAACGCTTCAGACACTTGATCCGTCAAAGCCAGAGCATGCGTCGTTCAACGTTACTCCTGGCGGTCATCAGCTTCACTCTCGGCGTCAGTTTCTGCGGATCGGCGGCTCAATCGCCCCCGGCTGAGCTGCCGCGCTCCAGCACAGGCTTCATCGTCAACGGCGACGTCTCACTGCGGTATCTGCTCGAGCGTCCGCCAGGGCCCGGTCCATTTCCCGCGGTCGTCGTCGGCCACGGATCCGGAGAGACGCACAAGGAGGACTTTCCTGCGGCCGCCAGGCTGCTCGGAATGGGATTCGTCGTGCTGCGGTATGACAAACGCGGGGTCGGCGAGTCGACAGGAAAGTACTCGATGGTCGGCATCGCCAACAGCGAAAAGATGTTTGACGATCTCTCGAGCGACATGGCGGCAGGTGCCGCGTTTCTGCGAACGCTTCCCGACGTCGATCGGACTCGCATCGGTCTCGTCGGGCCAAGTCAGGCGGGCTGGATCATCCCGGTCGCTGCGAAGCGTTCGCACCCGGCGTTCATGATTCTCCTCGTCGGCCCCACGGTCACCGTCGGCCAGGAGATCTATTACAGCCGCTACTCGGAGGAGACGACGACGCCGTTCGACGAGCTGTCACGAATTCTCAAGGAATATCGTGGGCCGCAAGGGTTCGATCCGCGGCCTTACCTCGAGGAGCTGACGGTGCCCGGCTTGTGGCTGCTCGGGGCCGTGGATCGCAGCATTCCGACGAAGGAATGCGTGGCGATTCTCGACGAGTTGATTGCCGCCGGAAAGCCATATCGCCGTGTCGTGTATCCCTCAGCCGGCCACAGTCTCAACGGCGCCAACTTTTGGCCGGACGTGGCTGGCTTCCTCGAGGAAATCAAGATCCTGAGATAAACGAGGTTCGCGGCTCTGGCACAGACATTGCTCATGTAACAGCCGTGATCGATTCGATCGATCGACAATCCTTGGGAAAACAAGGGGAAGAGCTCGCGTGCCGCGAATTGCAGCGGCGAGGGTACGAGGTTCTTGCCAGACGCTACCGGACCAGGTTTGGAGAAATTGACATCGTCTGCGAAGACAGCCGGACCATTGTCTTCGTGGAAGTGAAGGCCCGGCGGAACAAGAAATACGGCGAGGCGGCCGAAGCGATGACGTTTTCCAAGCGCCGGCGGATCGGCGCCATGGCGCTGGATTATCTGGCCTGGACCGGCCGCGTCGATCAACGCTGCCGGTTCGACGTCGTCGCGATCGACGGGTTGGGCACGGCTGGTCAGACGATTCGGATCGTTACGGACGCGTTCATGGCAGACGGGCGGTAAAGCAAAGAAGACCAAGGCCGTATAATCCTCGACCGCATGGCGCACGAGGTCGGCCTGCCAGCCGCCGACACGCGAGTCACTCTGCCCTGGCGCCTGGCGGCGCTCGTCACGGTTGTGTTTGCCGTGCTGTTGTTGCGATCCGCGTGGATGAGCGACGACGCGGCGATTTCGTGGCGAACCGTGCTGAACGTCACGCACGGGTTCGGTCTCACGTTCAACATCGCCGAGCGCGTCCAGACCTTCACGCACCCGC
>Ga0111538_10007308_pt1 | contig 14902 bp, 10 predicted proteins | sample SoiMethybrSBSTD1_FD_79669 | JGI IMG/M metagenome (GOLD analysis project Ga0111538, IMG submission 79669) | Bulk soil microbial communities from a Populus tree surrounding site in Tennessee, USA - Soil MetaG P. TD hybrid SBSTD1 (version 2)... | ecosystem: Environmental > Terrestrial > Soil >... | reverse complement strand
GAATGGATGAATCATCCCCTCATATCGCTTCAACCGCACCGGGACACCCGCTTGTTCGAGTTTTTTCGCGTAGGCCTCGCCTTGATCGCGGAGCGGATCGCACTCGGCGGTCTGGACGAATGCTGTCGGAAGGCCGCGCAGATCCGCCTTCAGCGGCGAAACATCCGGATGGCCGCGTTCCTGCGCTGATCGTAAGTAGTGGCTCTCGAAGTATGCCAGCAGCTCCGACGTGATGAAATGACCGGCGGCGAATTCGCGCATCGACATGCTGTCGTCGGCGAAATCGACTTGCGGGTAGATAAGCAGTTGAAAGGACAGTGGCGGCCCGCCTCTCTCGCGCGACCGTAGTGCCGTAACTGCCGCCAGGTTGGCTCCGGCACTCTCACCCCCGACGGCCACGTGACTGGCATCGATTCCAAACTCGTGGGCATGTTCCACCACATCTTTCGTCGCGGCATAGGCATCGTCAACAGCCGCCGGGAACGGATGCTCAGGTGCGAGGCGGTAGTCCACTGACACCACAACGCGACCGGCGAGATACGCCAGTTCGCGACACGCGCGATCCGACGAATCGAGAGTTCCGAGGACGAATCCGCCACCGTGAAAGAAGATCAGCCCTGGCAATCGAACGTCGGGCGTCGGCGTGTAGACGCGGACCTCAATCGGACCCGCAGGACCGGGCACATGCCGGGTCGTGACCTTGTACAAGGCGCGCTCGGAACCGGCAAGCTCCGGCGGCAGCGACAAACGCCGCGCCTCGACCGGTGTCATTTCGTGCATCGGCCTCCCTGGCAACGACGCGAGCTGGTCCAGGAAGGCCTTGCACTGGGGATGTAACGGCATGGGTGTCCTCGCGGGCACATTGTAGCGACTGCTGTATTCGATACGACACCCGGCGTGATGTCTGCGGCGCGATTCAACCAGTAGAAATCACCCGGTGTTTTTGGTGATACGCTCCGCCCCATGAGCACCGATCCGAGAGACGTAATTGCCCACTCCCCCATGAGCCGGCTGCAGATTCTCGTGGTGGGTGTCACCATCGCCCTGAACGCACTCGACGGCTTCGACATTCTGTCCATCAGCTTCGCGTCTCCCGGCATCGCAACCGAGTGGGGGATCGATCGCGCGGCGCTCGGCATCGTGCTGTCGATGGAACTCATCGGCATGGCAATTGGCTCGATCGTCCTGGGCGGTGTCGCCGACAAGATCGGGCGACGGCCGACGATCCTGGGATGCCTGACGGTCATGGCCGGCGGCATGTTGATGGCCACCACTGTCACCGGTCTTGTCGATCTGTCGATCTGGCGCGTCGTCACCGGCCTGGGGATCGGCGGAATGCTCGCGTCAATCAACGCCGTCGCCGCCGAGTTCTCGAGCACCCGTCGCCGCCACTTGAGCGTCTCGCTCATGTCGATCGGGTATCCCCTGGGCGCCGTTGTCGGTGGCATTGTTGCCGCGCGGCTGCTCCAAGGCAACGATTGGCGCTCGGTTTTCTACTTCGGCGCGGGTATCACGACCACGTTGATCCCGATCACGTACTTCCTTGTGCCCGAGTCGGTTCATTGGCTCGCGCGCAAGCAGCCGAACGGCGCGCTCGAGAAGATCAATCGCGCCATGGCGCGCATGGGTTACGCCGCGACGACGGCGCTGCCAGCGATTGCCTCAGACATACGGCAGCGCTCGGTCTCCGACATCTTCGGACCCGGGCTCTTTGCCATCACTGCGCTGGTGGCGTTCGCCTACTTCTTCCACATCACGACCTTCTACTTCATCCTGAAATGGGTGCCCAAGATCGTCGCTGACTTCGGTTTTCCCGCCTCGTCCGCTGCGGGTGTGCTGGTATGGACCAACGTGGGCGGAGCCCTGGGCGGCACGGTGCTTGGTTTCCTGACGCTGCGGTTCGGGGTCAAAGGGCTCACGATTGTCGTGATGGTGCTGTCAACCGTGGCGGTCGCGTTGTTCGGGCGGACACCGCCCGACTTGCAGCAGCTGTCGATGATTTGCGCGGCCGCCGGCTTCTTCACCAACGCGGCCATCGTCGGCATGTATGCGATTTTCGCGCAGGCGTATCCCACTCACGTGCGCGCCTCGGGCACCGGCTTCGCTGTCGGCGTCGGACGCGGTGGCTCGGTGCTCGCGCCGATCATTGCGGGCTTCCTGTTCACTGCCGGCTGGTCGTTGGCGACCGTCGCACTGACGATGTCGTTCGGGTCGCTGGTCGCGGCAGGCATCCTGAGCTTCCTGAAGCTCGAGACCGATCAGCCGGTCGCGGCGCGTCCGGAGCGGCACGTGAGAGCGACGACGATCCCTGCAACAGGCCGGTCGTAATTCTCGCGATCGTAGCGGCGAATCCTTGGACTCGCCGTGAGAACCTTCCTCATCAGAACGAAATTGTCTGAACCATGAGGATCACGACTGAAATGTCGAGCACGATCAGCGGCGTCCTCCTCTATGCTGATCGACAGCCGCCATGGAGACCGATCCGCACAAACCGTTGAGGCAGGACGTGCGGTTGCTCGGGGAACTCCTCGGGGACACGCTGCGAACGCACGAGGGCGCGCAGTTGCTCGAAACCGTCGAACGCGTTCGCACGATGGCCAAGACATCGCGCGCACGCGACGATCGCGATTTCCGGGCGCTCGCCGCCGAGCTCGAGCAACTGCCGGTAGACGCCGCCATTCCACTGGCTCGCGCGTTCACCCACTTCCTGAATCTGGCCAACGTCGCCGAGCAGCACCACCGGATTCGACGGCGGCGGGCGTATCTGCGCGATCCAGCTGCTTCACCGCAACGCGGATCGTCGGACGAGACGTTTGCGCGACTACTTGCGCGCGGTGTGCCACCTGACGCTCTCCACCATGCGATCTGCGCGCTCGAGATCGAGCTGGTGCTCACCGCGCATCCGACTGAAGTCTCGCGCCGTACGTTGATCCACAAACACAACCGGGTGGCAGCGCTGCTCGCGGAAGGCGACCGCGCCGACCTGACTGTACCGGAGCGCTCGGAGCTGTATGCGGCGCTTCGACGTGAGATCCTGTCAGCGTGGACGACCGACGAAGTCCGTCATCAGCGGCTCACACCGATCGATGAAGTCAAGGGCGGCCTTATCGTGTTCGAACAGAGCCTGTGGGATGCGTTGCCTCGTTTCTTGAGAAGCGTCGATCGGGCGCTGACGTCGGCGACAGCGCGCCCGCTGCCCTTCGACGTCTCACCGGTGCGTTTCGGATCCTGGATGGGCGGCGATCGCGACGGCAACCCGAACGTGACACCTGACGTCACCCGCCGGGCCGCGCTCCTCGCTCGATGGGTAGCGGCCGATCTCTACTTGCACGAAGTCACCGCGCTTCGCGACGAACTCTCGATGACGGAGGCGACGCCGGCGCTGCGGGCCCGGGTGGGTGATGCGCGGGAGCCGTATCGCGAACTGCTTCGTCAGTTACGAACGCGACTGACCGACACCCGCGCGTGGATCGAGCAATGCCTCGAATCCGGGACTCGGGACTCGGGATCCGGGATTCAGGACTCGGGACTCGATCTCGTTCTCGAGAAAGCGCAACTGGCAGAGCCGCTGCAGCTTTGCTATACCTCTCTCGTTGAAACCGGCAACGCCTTGATCGCCGGTGGCCGGCTGACAGATGTGCTGAGACGCGTCGCCACCTTCGGCGTCACGCTCGCGCGACTCGACATTCGACAGGCGTCGGAGCGCCATACGCAAGCGCTCGACGCCATCACGCGAGCCATCGGTCTCGGATCGTACGCGGAATGGGACGAGGCACGACGTCTCGAGTTTCTGATCCGTGAGCTGCCGAATCCGCGGCCGCTGGTGCCGATGAACCTGGCCACATCGCCCGAGATCGCGGACGTGTTCGACACCTTCCGCATGATCGCAAGCATGCCCTCCGAGTCTCTCGGCAGCTACGTCGTGACAATGACGCATCAGGCCTCGGACGTCCTCGTCGTCGAGCTGCTTCAGAAGGCGTTCGGCGCGACGCGACCACTGCGCGTCGTTCCTTTGCTCGAGACCGGTGCCGATCTGCGACGGGCCCAGCAGATCCTTGACCGGCTGTTCGCGGTCGATTGGTACCGCGCGCGCATCGATGGCCAGCAGGAAGTCATGGTCGGCTATTCGGACTCGGCCAAGGACGTGGGCAGGCTCAGCGCGGGTTGGGAGCTCTTCAAAGCCCAGGAAGCCATCGTCGACTCGTGCCGTCGTCACAGCGTCAGGCCACTGCTGTTCCACGGGCGCGGCGGCAGCGTCGGTCGCGGTGGCGGACCAACGTACCTCGCGCTGCAATCGCAGCCCCCGGGGACGATCGACGGGCGGCTGCGCGTGACCGAGCAGGGCGAGATGATTCAGGCCCTCTTCGGGTTGCCCGAGATCGCGCACCGGACGCTCGAGGTCTACACGAGCGGGACACTGGAATCATGGCTCGCGCCATCGTCACGGCCTCTGCCCCCCTGGCGCGAGTGCATGGAACGACTATCGAGCGACGCGTGCGCGAGCTACCGGCGTATCGTCACCGACGATCCGTCTTTTCTCGACTACTTCCGCGCGTCGACGCCGCAAGCCGAGCTCGAAGACGTCAACATCGGGAGCCGGCCGGCACGCAGAGAGAAGGGGTCCGGCCTCGACGGGTTGCGTGCCATCCCCTGGCAATTTGCGTGGACACAAACGCGCCTGCTGCTGGCGTCGTGGCTCGGCCTCGAGGAAGCGCTCGATCGTGCGTTCGAGCGCGGAGACGGCGAACTGCTGCAGACGATGTATCGCGAGTGGCCGCACTTTCGATCGGCGATGGATCTGTTCGAGATGGTGCTGGCCAAGGCGGACGCACGGATCGCGGCCGAGTACGACCGCCAGCTCGTGCCGGATCAACTGCAGCCGCTCGGACAGGAGCTTCGCGACCGGCTGGCGCGCGCGGCATCCGCGCTGCTGCGGGTCACGGGTCATCGCTACCTGCTGGAAGGGAATCAGGTATTGCGGCGCTCGATTGACGTTCGAAACCCCTATGTGGATCCGATCAACCTGGTGCAGATCGAAGTCGTTCGTCGTCTTCGTCAGGGAGATCACGATCCGCGACTCCACGACGCATTCGTCGTGACGGTGAATGGGATCGCTGCGGGGATGCGAAACACCGGGTGACGGTGGAGTCAGGCCCCTTCACAGAGCCTCACACGTATCGACCGATCCAATCCGCCAGCGGACGCACATCGGCCATGGCCTTCTTTACCGCGGCTACCGCCTTCCTCGACGCGAGCACCGGACCCGGCTCGATCATCTTGCCGGCGTGGATGTCCTTCATGCGCAGGAGATCGATGCGCGGGTGATCGGCCACGAATCCGCGCGGCGCCGAATTGACCGTTTCGTGCGTCCCCACGGCGTAGCCTTTTCGGCGAATCGTGCTGACGATCCTGACCAGCTCGCGGCCTGACTTGTCGTCGTCAATCGCGGCGCGAAACTTCTGGAGGACCGCCGGCTCCGGGCGATACATCCCGGTGCCGACATACAGACCGGCGGCGGACAGATTGATGTAAGTGCCGAGAACGCCAGCGGCGATGTGGTTCTTGTACGGCGCTCCGTCCCGCGAGAATCGCATATCGCGATTGATGCGCGAGAGGTGCGGCGTCCCCACCGGGTCGAGTTCGGCGACGAGTGCCTTCAGCGCGTCACGGCACGAGCGTTCGTACACGTCCTTGTGAGCCTGAAACCACTCGCGATTGTTGTTGCGCGCAAGATCGCCGAAGAACTCGGTTGCTTCGCGGGGGAAGCCGGTGAATCCGTCGCCCATGAGCGGATTCTAGACCGGGTGGTGCATGATCAGATCGTGTTGCGCACGTTTCGATGCATTGCGGTCCTGGCGGTGTCCACGCTCGCGCTGATCGTCCCGCTCTGGACGGTAAACATCAAGGGTCAGCAGGCCAGTACGCCGCCGCCCCCGCCGTCGACGATAGGGCCGCCGACCCGGGCGGACCTGCTTCGCGGCCAGTACGGGCGCTACCGGGCGAACAACGATCTCCTCTTCTACCACCTGGACATCCGGGTGGATCCCGACAAGAAGTCGATCGCAGGCAAGAACACGATTCGTTTCAGGATGCTCGCAGACGACACCCGCATCCAGCTCGATCTTGCCGCGAACCTCAACATCGACAAGGTCATGCTCGGCGCCACGCCACTGAAGTACGAGCGCGATCTCGACACGGTCTACGTCGACTTTCCATCCACGCTGCGCTCGGGACGCGAATACACCATCGATTTTCACTATTCCGGCCTGCCGCAGGAGCAGGGCCGGTTCGGCGGCATGGCGTTCCGCACCGACGGCGCAGGACATCCCTGGATCACGACTGCGTGCGAAGACGAAGGCGCACGGGTATGGTGGCCGAACAAGGATCAATGGCGCGACGAAGTGGAGCGCATGCAGATCAGCATCGCCGTCCCCAGCGATCTGATGGACATCTCGAATGGACGCTTCATGGGCAAGACCGATCTTGGCGACGGCTACACCCGCTGGGACTGGCTCGTGCAATACCCAATCAACAACTACAGCGTCTCGGTAAACATCGCCCGCTACGAGCATTTTGCGGACAAGCTCGATGACCTGCCACTCGACTTCTACGTGCTGCCGCAGAATCTGGAGAAGGCGAAACGCCAGTTTGCGCAGGCAAAGCCAATGCTCGAGGCGTTTCGCAGCTACTTCGGCGAGTACCCGTTCGAGAAGGACGGCTTCAAATTGATCGAGGTCCCTTACTCGGGCATGGAGCACCAGAGCGCGGTCACCTACGGCAACGGCTTCGTGAACGGCTATCTCGATCGCGACTGGACCGGCATCGGCATCAGCCTCAAGTTCGACTTCATCATCGTGCACGAGAGCGGCCACGAGTGGTTTGGCAACGCGGTCTCGGCCGCCGATGTCTCTGACATGTGGATCCACGAGGGATGGACGACGTACCTCGAGAGCCTGTATGTCGAGAAGATGTTCGGCCACGACGAAGCCATCCGTTACGTCAACAGTTACAAGCCGAAGGTCCAGAATCGCGAGCCGATCATCACGCAGCGTGGCATCCATCGCCAGCCCCAGCAAGATATGTACTTCAAGGGCACGCTGTTCCTGAACACGCTGCGGAGCGTCGTCAATGACGATACGACGTGGTGGGCGCTGGTGCGCGACGTGTACCAGCAGTTCAAGTACCGCAACATCATGACCGAGGACGTCGTGCGCTTCTTCAACTCGCGCACGGCACGTGACTGGACGCCGATCTTCGATCAATACCTGCGGCGTTCAGCGATCCCGACACTGCAGCTTGCCTTCAACGAGCCGGGAAGCATGGCCTACCGCTGGAAGACCGATGAGCGCGCGTTCGCGATGCCGGTGCGCATCGGCCGTCCAGGCAACTGGACGATCATCGAGCCAACGACGGACTGGAAGGTGATGCCGACGTCGCTGGGAAAAGAGACGATGGAGGTGGCCACCGATCTCTATTACATCAACGTGGAAAAATCCTAGGCAGCGCAAGGCGGGTCTTCAATTTCGAGACCCGCCCCTACCAACCGAATTACTGCTTGCCGAAGTGCTGATTCTCGAGGCAGATGAATTCGATCAGTTCCTGGTCTGGCATGATGCGCTGGTTCACTCGAACCGTCCACGGGCGCGTGTAGAACTTGGCATCTTCCACCATGATGTCGATCTCCATCCGCCCGTAGCTGACGCGGTGGAAGCGCTCGGTGATCTTCGCGCGATCGCTCAGTGGAGTGCCGTTGATGTCCAGCCATCCGCCGTCGCGCAAACCAGTGGTCTCGACGACGAGCGTGTCACCGTCCCATTTGCCGACCGAGTAGCCGTACCACCACGGCTGCGGGTCGTTGCCCGGCAGCGATCTGCCGTCCGTAAAGATCTGGCGGAGACCGGAACTCGCTTCGTACAGGATCACGAGGACGCCTGGCGTCTGGATGAACTTTCGCGGCGCGCCCTGCGTGTGGAACTGCACGATGCCCATTGGCAGGCAATGCGCCTCGGGGTTGTCCTTGCTGTTGTTGTCTCGCCGCTCCTTGAGGATCGCCGCACCTTCGGGGTTGAGCGGCGGCCCTTCCTTGATGTTCTGAGCGACATCCCGGAACGCCGCAACTGGCGGTCCGGATTGCGGCTCGGCCGCGGCACCTTGCCCACCGCCTCCCATGCCTTGCCACACGCCAGACAAATCGGGCTTGCCATCGGCGGTCTTCGGCACCGGTCCGTTGAGATCGGGCTCGCCCTTGGCATTGCGAGGAACGCCTGGCGGCAGGCGCACGTCCCATTGGGCCACGAGCGACGTCGATGCCACGATCACAGCAATGAGGACGGCAACCGGGAAGAAGGACCTCACCTCAGCCTCCGATATCCACGCGATGACGCATCAGGGTATCATCTGCAGCCAAGCAGGGTACCTTCATGAGAACGATCCTTGTTATTGCGTGCGTCGGACTGATCGCCTCAGCGATTCCAGCGAGCGCCCACCATTCGTTCGCCGCCGAATTCGATCGTGACAAGCCGATTACGCTGACCGGCACGGTGACCAAGCTCGAATGGACCAACCCTCACGCGCGAATCTACATCGACGTCAAAGACGAGAAGGGCAACGTCGTCAACTGGGACTTCGAGCTCGGGCCGCCCAATGGGTTGATGCGGCGTGGGTGGAACCGGAATTCGCTGAGACAAGGTCACGTCGTCACGATCGACGGCTTCCTGTCGAAGCTCGCTCCTCATGTCGCCAACGCTCGATCGGTCAAGCTGCCCGATGGACGCCAGGTTTTCGCGGGGTCATCGTTCGACGCCGGCCCAACTCAAGACGACTCAGGCGGCAAGTAGCCGCCACGCATACCCAGGTAGTCATCGTTCCGCACTGAATTGCACTGAGTAGCACTTCGCCGCCTTCCTCGAAAAACGCGAGACGGGGTGTCGGGCTGGACCTCGTCGGTCCGATAACAGATCCAGCTTGTCGACCGAGAAGCCATCCCCGAAGCGTAAAGCCGGTACCGCGGATCTGACGGCGATTGAGGGCGCGCTGCAGCTGCTCGCCCGCGCGGTCCGTCAATTTCACACGTACCCATCGACCAGCCCGCTCTGCGTCGACGCGGTGATGGCCTGTCACGACGCGCTCAAGTCCATCCCGCACCGCGATCGCGTGGCGTCTCGAATCGCACCGCACGAATTGATCGTCGACGAGGCACACATCGGCGCCGGCACGGTCGTGGAGCACGAGTTAACGCGCCGGCTCTTCAAGCTGCGCGTCGCATCGCTCGACATCGAGTGCGGCGCCACACCGCGCGATCTGTCGCGTTTCTGCATCGATCTGGTCGACTCCGACGATACGCACTCCGCGGACCTCAGCTTTGCCGAGCGCCTGGCCGAACACGGCGTCGGCGCGATCGTTCCAGAGATGGCGCAGCGTCCGGTCGTGATGGACGTCGGCGTTCCCGGTAGGCACACGACCGAGCTGCTGACTCACGAACGGCGGCGGCAGGAGGAGCTGGCACAACCAGATGCGCCTGTCAGCTATCTCTATCCGCCCGATCGCGGATGGATCCGCACCGACCCGTCACAGAATGGCCTGTCGCAGGTCTCGCTCGTCGATCTCTGCGTCCTCGTGGACGATCCCGCCGACATCGCGACGATGCTGGTGCGTCTCACCGACGATGACGTCACCGGCCCCGACGCCAAGGCAACCGCGCTCGAGCGCAAGTACAGCGACGTTACGCGGCTGTTCTCCGCGCTCGATCCCCGGCTGGCGCAGGTCATGTTCGGCAAGCTCGCCCGAGCGGTGCTGAACCTGGATCAGGATCGTCGCAACAACCTGTTGCAGCGGACGATCCTCCCCGGTCTGCTCGATGGCGATGCTAACGGCAAGGTCCTGCGCGATTTCCCGGACATGGACCTCGCCGAGTCAATCTGCCTCCTCCTCGATCTCGAGACAGCCGCGCCGGAGGTACTCTCCGCTGCGCTCAACCGGCTCGACCTTTCGACCGATCGCCGCGCCGCGCTCGTGCCGCTGATCGAAGAACGCATGCGAAGGGCGCGCAGCAGCAGCGACGCCGACGACATGAGCCTCGGGTCCTCCGGCGTCGAGCGACACGCGCGCGGGCTCATTCGCGTCGATGCGACCCGCGAAACCGACTTCTCCGAATTCGCGGCATTCGACCTGTCCATGGACGCGCAGGCGGAGACGGCCGTCTCGGATGTTCGCACCGGCATCGCGGCGACCGACGTGCCGCTGGCCCAATTGCTGTGCGCGTCGCAGTTGGTGCGCATCGAGCGGAACCCCAATCTCGTGGAAGCCTTTCTGCGCCAGGGGCTCGATCTGATCGGGACTCTCGAGCGGACTGGACGATGGAATGACGTGATTGCGGCCGTGCAGGGATACCGGAACATCGGCGAGGAGTTACGACCGCGGCGGCCCGATGTCACCGACGTCATCGCCAAGGCGCTGAACGACTACTGCACGCCCACGCGCCTGCTCTCGATCGCCACGATGCACGAACGCGATGATGAGGGACGCACGATCGCTCGCCAGATGCTGGCGGCGATCGGCTCCGCACTCGCACCAGGGTTGATCGAGTTGATGAATCGATCCGCGCACGAGGTCAAGGCGCGCGCCCTCGTGCCGGTGATCTGCGACATGGCGCCGATGCTTGCCCCGGCTCTGGTGGCCGAATTCGACTCGTGCGGACCGTCGGCGGCGCGAGTGATCGTCAAGATCCTTGGTTACGCTGGACCAGGCTATGAAGCAGCGGTCGGGCGCTTCGCCGAACACAACGATGTGCAGGTCGCGCGCGAGGCGATGCGCGCGCTCGCGCGTATCGCGACACCCACCGCCGCCATCCTCGTCGCCCGTCAGATTCGAGAGCGGCGCGACGATCGACACACCGCTGCCGAAGACGCCCTCTGGCATTTTCCGCCGGCGCAGACCGCAACACAGGTGCGCGAGCTCCTGCGATCGCGCGAGTTCGTGTTCAGTCACCCGCACACGGCGGCGCGGCTGATCGATCGGGCTACACAGTCAGGGGTGCAGGGGCTCGACGAGGCGCTCACGAAACTCGAAGGGCTTCGTTTCAGGTTCTGGAAACCGAGCCTCGTCCAGGTGGCACTCAAGGCCAGGGAGCGCCGAGTGCGATGAGCACGCCGACGCAAACATCACCGCTCGATCCGCTCGCCGTCCTTCGCGGCCTCGCCAGCCTGCGCAAACTCGCCGGCTCGTACCCGCCCGGCCACCCGATGATCGCGCAGAAACTGCGCGAGCTCGACGAGGTGATCGCCGGACTTCTGCAGTCGGGCAGCCCCGTCCGCATTGACGTCATCCGCGGCGACGTCTTTCTCGACAGCGTCGCGTCGACGAACGACCACGTCGCCAATCAGCAACTGCTGTCACAACTATCAGCGCTCGGGATCGACAGCATTCACATCCACGATGGCGTGCAGCGCGACGAGCTCCTCGCCGTCGCCGAGTTCCTCTGGCAATACACCGAGTCCGGTGACTCGATGGCCTCGCAGCTCGCCGCGCGGAACGTGCACCACGTCAGCCTCGGCCGGCTGGTGCCGCTCGACACACGCTGGCGCGCGCAGAAGTGGGCCGACGCGCCCACTGGGCCGCTCGATCCCGACTATGCCGAATCGCTCATCATCGCGCAGCAGACCTGGGAAAACACCGCCTCAGGCAAGCCGCTCGACGTCGTCACGGTTCGCGATCTGGTGCAACTGCTGATCTACAAGGTCGCGCGCAGCAATGCGGCGCTGGGACAAATCCTCGCCGTCAAGCAATACGAGAACCTCACGTACTGCCACTCGGTGAACGTCGCGATGCTCAGCCTGCTGCTCGGCAAACAGGTGGGGCTCGACGAACAGACGCTCGCGGCGCTGGTCGAAGCGGCGCTGCTGCATGACGTCGGCAAGACCCAGATCCCGCTCGATATCGTGCGAAAGCCCGGAGCGCTCGACAAAAACGAGCGCCGGATGATCGAGGCGCACACGACACTGGGTGCGGAGATCCTGATTCAGACAGAAGGACTGCAGCCGCTGACGCCAACGGTGGCGCTCGAGCATCATCGCAGTGTGAAAGGTAGCGGGTACCCGGACCTCGGCGACGCGATCCCCCATCCGATGAGCCAGATCGTTTCAGTGGCGGACATTTACGAGGCGATCACGGGCGCACGCACTTACCAGGCGCCGACGCCACCAGAACGCGCGTGCCTGATCATGGCTCGGATGGCGGGCGAAAAGCTGAACACCGGCCTGGTGAAGAAGTTCGTGAGCACCATCACCTTCTTCCCGGTCGGCTCGGTGGTGCGCACGAATCGCAACGAGCTGGGGCTGGTCGTCCAGACAAACGGGCGCGAACCGCTGCATCCGGTGCTGACGCTGGTCGACGAAGAAACCTACAAGCCCATTCGTCAGGTTGACACCTCGGAGCGCGAGTCGTCAGGCGGCTACGCGCGTCATATCAGTCAAAGCCTGCCGGCGCCCGACGGCCTCGACTTACGGGTATTCCTCGAGCCCACGCGGCAGGCGGCGTAGTGAAGTCAACTTCACGCCCGAAACTCCCAACGTCCAATTCCCAACTCCCAAGCGCAGTTCGTCACACAGTGAGGCGCTGATGTGAGGCACTGATGTTGAGGCACTGATTGACTTTGCGAGACGACGATGGCATCGTCGCCCGTCTCGACGAAACATGAAGAGGAAACTGCAGCGGCTTGAATCCAGCAACCGCGCAGAAACCGCAAGGATGCGGGGGACCCGGTGAGACTTCTCGAACAATTTCAGCGTGGCATTCAACTCGCACTAGTGTCTTGCGGAGAACCGATATGACAGACACAGGTGAGAGGCTCGACAAAGTAGAAGGCCGGCTCGCAAAGGTCGAAGATTCGGTTGTGGGACTTCGGGCTGACGTCGATGGATTGCGGACCGATGTCGATGGATTGCGGACCGATGTCGATGGATTGCGGACCGATGTAAATGGATTGCGGACCGATGTAAAGGGCCTGACGAGTCGAGTCACCACGCTGGAGGAAGAGACACGCAAGCTACGAATACTGGGCGAGGAGAATACGAGCCAGATTAAGTTGATCGCTGAGGTCCAGTCGCATCACGGAACAGTGCTCGAACAGCATTCACAACTGCTGAACCAGATCGTTAAGGACATCGAGCCGCTTAAGGTGTTGCCCGACCTCGTGCGACCACTCGTTCAGGATCACGAGCGCCGGATCGCGGCGCTCGAGAAGCGAGACACCTAGCTCCCGGCGAGGGCCTTCGCGATCGCGGCGCGCAGCGCTGGATCCTCCGGCGTGACCGCGCTCTCGAAGAACGCCACCACCTTGCCGTTCTTGTCGACAACGTACTTGCTGAAATTCCACGCCGGCAGGTTGCCCGATTGACCCAGGAAGGCATAGACGGGAGACTGCCCGGCGCCTTTCTTCGTGACGACCTTCTCGAACATCGGGAACGTCACGTCATACGTCAGCTTGCAGAAGGTGGCAATTTCCTGCGCAGTGCCCGGCTCCTGGCCGCCGAAATCGTTGCTCGGGAAACCGAGGACGTTGAACCCATTGCCCTTCATCTCGCGCTGCAGCTTTTCGAGCCCTTCGTACTGGGGCGTGAACCCACACTTGCTGGCAACGTTGACCACCAGGCTCACCTTGCCCTTGTACTGCGCCAGGTTGCCTGGCTTCCCGTCGAGCGACAAAGTTTGCAAGTCATAGAAGGAGCTCACGGCACCTCCCGCGGCACGCGGTTGCTGAGCAGCTGTGGGGGATGTCAGAACCAAGACGGCGACGGCCGCTGCCACGAACGCAATGAATCTCTTCCGCATCGCTGATCCTCTGGAGAAGCCGCCGGAGGGCGGTAACGAGATATTACGCGAAAACCGCCGGAGACGGCCGCCTATCCCCTGATCGCGGGGGTGGTTCAGCTCGCCAAAACCGGCCCAAAATCTGGCATATTGGGGGGTGCCCCAGATCGAGATGATCAGAAGACTGTTACTGTTCGCCGCCTGCTCATGGATCGCCTGCGCCGCCCTGGCCGCCGAGGCCCAGGGGTCTGCTCAAGCCAACGCAGAATCCCGACCGCCGAGCGCCGGGCCGCGGGCGACGATCGATCAGTATTGCGTCACCTGTCACAGCGAGCGGCTGAAATCGGGCGGGCTCGTGCTGGAGAAAGCCGACCTCGCCAATGTCGGGCCCGATGCCGAGCGCTGGGAGAAGGTCGTTCGCAAGCTGCGCGCGGGCGTGATGCCGCCTCAAGGCGCGCGGCGCCCGGACGCCGCGACAATACAAGCGCTCATCAGTTCGCTCGAGACGAGCCTGGATCAGGCAGCTGAGGCGCGGCCAAATCCAGGCCGGCCGCTGATTCATCGTCTCAATCGCGCCGAATACAAGAATGCCATCCGCGATCTGCTGGCGCTCGACGTCGACGTCGCGACGCTGCTGCCGCCGGACGATTCCGCGTACGGTTTCGACAACATCGCCGACGTGCTCGGTGTGTCTCCATCACTGCAGGAGCGCTACCTGACAGCCGCCGGCCGCATCAGCCGCGTTGCCGTTGGCGATCCGTCGATGCGGCCTGGCAGCGATACCTATCGGGTCCCGCAGGATTTGTCGCAGAACCAGCATATCGAGGGCCTTCCGCTCGGCACCGTCGGCGGCCTGCAGGTTGGACACACGTTTCCCCTCGACGCCGAGTACGAGTTCCGCACGCAGCTCTATCGCACCAACCTGAATATCGTTCGCGGACTTCAGTATCCGAGTGAGTTCGAGATTTCAATTGACGGGCGGCAGGTGCACCACGTCACCATCGGCGGTAACGAAGACCTCGCGGCGATGTTCGACAAGCCGACCGACACTGGCGATGCCGTCGAGTTGCGCATGCGCGTTCGCGTGCCGGTGACG
>Ga0111538_10007305_pt1 | contig 14904 bp, 11 predicted proteins | sample SoiMethybrSBSTD1_FD_79669 | JGI IMG/M metagenome (GOLD analysis project Ga0111538, IMG submission 79669) | Bulk soil microbial communities from a Populus tree surrounding site in Tennessee, USA - Soil MetaG P. TD hybrid SBSTD1 (version 2)... | ecosystem: Environmental > Terrestrial > Soil >... | reverse complement strand
GGGGACACTCCTGGTTCATCTCTTTGAAACATGCCATTTTGTTTAGGCCCGCGTAGCTCAGTGGATTAGAGCGTTCGCCTCCGGAGCGAAAGGTCGCAGGTTCGACCCCTGCCGCGGGTACCAATCTTCTGAGGAATGTGAAAAGCCTGTTACTGATTTTGGCTTTGGTTTGTCCACTCGTTGCCGGTCTGTCAACTTCACAACAGAAATCAAGACGACAACGTAACCGGCCGCCGGTGATCGATTCGTTTACGTCATCATCGAGGATGATCCTGGTTTGTGAATTTTCGGGAGCACCTTATAGATCTGAAGTGGATTTGTTTGTGAATGCAACTGATCCTGATGGCGATACACTACATTACGTGTATTCAACGACTGACGGGACTATTTCAGGTAAGGGCAATGTAGTCGTTTGGAATCTGCGCGATGTGAAACGAGGTCCACATGAAGTGCGCGTGACCGTCACAGACGGAAGGGGAGGAAAAGTCGACACCGCATTGACGGTCACCACAGCCGACTCAGGTACGTGCGATCCGTCGCTTGTGGGGCCCTGCCCTGCAATCAAAGTCTCGTGTCCTGATGAGATGGACAAAGCAGGGCCTTTTAAATTTTCAGTGACGATTACGGTCGACGGTAAAAGCTTTGAAACACCAGATCTCCGATGGAAACTTAACGCCGGAAGGATCCTAAAGGGTCAATACGGTCATGAAATAGAAGCATCTACAACCGGCGCCAACGGTTTCGAGAAGATCACTGCAACTGTAGAAGTCGGTTGGTTCGATCCATCGTGTATTTCGACCGCAAGCTGCTCCACGAAAATAATTTGGTAATCAAGCGGGCTTTTGCTAGGCTTAGACCAATCCCCCGGGGTCCCACGACACTCAGGTTCTATATGAGCACGGCGACCAACGGCCCACGCACGATTCTCGTTGTTGATGATTTTGACGATACTCGTCTGTTGCTGCGTACCTGGCTGGAACGCAGAGGGTTTCGTGTGATCGAGGCTGAGGATGGAATTCAGGCGGTAAATCAGGCCCAGACTGAGTCACCCGATCTGATCATTATGGATATGCAGATGCCGCAGCTCGATGGTCTCTCTGCCACGAGACGCATACGCAATCTGGAGTCGATGAACTCTGTGCCCATTGTCGCAGTCTCGGCTTACGGTGCCGATCAGTTTCGCGAACAGGCACTCGCCGCCGGTTGCAACGAATATGTCTCCACGCCTTTTGAACCGGCAACTCTCGAACGTGTAATTCAGTCGCTGGTGCATCCCTGATCCTTTGGTGCAATCCGTGTACGGGGACGTATAATCTCACGCATGTTACGACTCTGCTTGTTCCTATTACTCCTCGTGGTGGCCCAATCTGCGCCTGCCCAGTGCACGAAAAAGATCAGTGAACTGCCCGCGGCACCCGAACTGTCAGGCTTTCAACTCGGCATGACGAAAGAACAGATTAAGGCGCGCGTTCCACAAACGAAGTTTGGCCACGCAGACGCCTTTGGGGTTTCGAAAACGACGATCAATCCATATTTCGACGAGACCATCGACAAGTCGAAGTTTCAGGGTGTGCGAAGTGTCTCGCTCGATCTTCTTGACGACAAACTCACTTCGATCTGGATCGGCTTCGATGAGGACTACAAGGTCCACACTGCGGAAGAGTTTGTTAAGTTGATCTCACAGTCGCTTCAGCTTAACGGTAACTGGTCGTCTTACAGGTCCAACGGACAACAACTGCGCTGTGCGGACTTTCAATTAATCGTAACGACCGTCGCCCGTGGTCCGAGTTTCCGTCTGCTCGATATTGGCGCCGAGGATCTCGTCGCAGAACGACGACGCCTGAAAGAAGAACAGGACGCAGCCGCAGAAGCTGCGGCGTCAAACGGCGAGACAACCGAAGAATCGGAAATCATTGGCGATAAGCAATCCAAAACGTACTACCCGAACGGCTGCCAGCCGGCAAAGACGATCGCTGTAGCAAACGTCGTAATGTTCAAGACAACGGCAGACGCGGAGAAAGCCGGCTTCAAAGCAGCGAAAAACTGTCACTGACAAACAACAGGAGAACACAGCCATGTGGAAAGAATTCAAAGAATTCATCGCTCGAGGAAATGTGATCGACCTGGCAGTTGCAGTAATCATCGGCGCCGCATTCGGAAAGATAGTCGCCTCGTTGGTCGAAGGCGTCATCATGCCACCCATCGGAATGGCACTCGGCAAGGCCGACTTCTCAAATCTCTTCATCGATCTTTCCGGACAGCATCCAGTCTCATTAGCCGACGCGCAGTTGAAAGGCTTGCCGGTTATTACTTACGGAGTGTTGATCAACGACATCGTCAACTTTGTCATTATCGCTTTCGTGGTGTTCCTGGTTGTTAAGGCCGTCAATCGCTTACGCGCTGCACCACCACCGCCACCGAACACGAAGGACTGTCCGCGTTGTCTAACCGCAATTCCGCTGGCAGCGACGCGTTGTTCGGCGTGTTGTTCCGATCTGCCTGTAGGAGCTGCTTAGACCAAACCGGAGAACAAGATTTACTAATTCATGCGCGAGTGTCCCCGATGTGAACTCTGCTTCGAAGACAACGTGGAGATCTGCCCGCAGGATCAGGTCAACACGAAGAACACCCTGCCCGGGCCAAGACTGCTGGCCTCGCGCTACATGCTCGAGAAACGTCTCGGTCGCGGCGCTATGGGCCAGGTTTACCTCGCGCGTGATCAGAATCTGTTGACGCGTCAGGTCGCCGTCAAAACTGTGCGACCTGACATTCTCAGCGACGAAGATTTACAGGAAGGCGAAGCCATCGCTCGTTTCGAACGCGAAGCACGAGCGGCGGCGTCAATTCGTCATCCCAACGTCGTTGACGTTAACGATTTCGGCCAAAGCGCTGACGGTGTGTTCTTTCTCGTCATGGAGTATGTGCAGGGTGAAACGCTTTTCCACCTGCTGCGTCGCGAAGGCACCATCAGTCCTCAAAGAGCGGCGACGATCATGCAGCAGGTGGTTGCCGGAGTAGACGCGGCCCACGATGCCGGAATTCTTCATCGCGATCTCAAACCTGCAAACATCTTTCTGATGCAGCAGAAACGAAAGACCGGAGGTGAGGACGGTTTCGTGAAGGTGGGTGACTTCGGACTCGCGAAGATCGTCAACGCGGATCGATCCGACGTCACTTCTGCCAGTGGTCCGGCTTCGAGAGGAATCATCGGCACGCCCGAATACATGGCGCCGGAACAGATGCAGCCGGGCGAACAACTCGATGCGCGCGCCGATATTTACGCCCTTGGGACGATCGCTTATCACATGCTCGGTGGTCGTCCTCCCTTCACCGGCAACATCACTCAACTGATCGCGCAGAAGTTGACCCAGGCGCCGCCTGCGCTATCCAGTTTGCGTTCGGACATCAGTCCGGAACTCGAAGCATCGATCATGAAAGCGCTCGCTAAGGACGTGAATGATCGCCCGTCAAGCGCGTCTGAATGGTTTGAGAGTTTTGCCAACGCAGTTGCGGCGACGTCAGATACAGTAAAGCGTAAAGATTCGAGACTGATCGTCATGGCGCCATCAGGCGCTGAGGTGTACGTCGATGACGAACGTTATGGAAGTATTGGTCGCTCTGGTCGAGTTATTCTGACGTCGCTCGCGCCGGGACAACACGTGCTGCGAGTTTCGAAAACGGGTGAAGTCGATGATGAACGAGTAATCGAAGTTCGCAGTGACATTGCCGAGCAGATCATCGAAGCGCAACTGAAAACCGGCGTCTCGAGCAATCAGTTGACTCCCTCGCGTGGCGGCAGTCTTGACAGTCAACACGGTGGCCACTCGACGACCCTCGTAGTCGTGATGTGTACGAAATGCCACTCGCGTTATGCGGAGGGGGTGAAGTACTGCGGGCGGTGTGGTAACACGACGTTCGAGCCGGTCTCCGGTCAACTGCCGGCGCCACCCCAAACGGCAAGCAGCGTGACGTGTCCGCGGTGTCGCCACGAATACGCACCGGGGACGAAGTTTTGTGGACGCTGCGGAATCCCAATCGGCGTCGCCGCGCTCGACTGGCGAACACCGAAGCCGGTTGAGGTCTTCTGTCGCGAATGTAGCACCAGCTATCCCGCCGGAACCAAATTCTGCGGCCGCTGCGGCAAGCCCATCCGCGTCTAATCCACAGATTACACAGAAGAACTAATCTGTGTAATCTGTGGACTGGTTTGAGCTTTTCCTATAATCTGTCCCATCACAAATGAAGCGCTGCCCCACTTGCAACCGCACTTATACGGATCTCTCCCTGAACTTTTGTTTGGAGGACGGAACTCCGCTAACAGCCGACGCGCCCCCCGTTGACCCTAATGCCACGATTCGATATCCGGCTGCGAGAGATACCGCGGAACCTCCGCCAACAGAAATTTATCATCCACCGCCGCCGGTCGTTAGCCCGCGAGCCACACAGGCACGGCCACACCCACCGCCGCCACCGCCAACGCAACCGCCACCAGCGTGGACCCCTGGGCCAACTGCCGCGCCGCCGCGGAAGAAGTCGAATGCCGTCTGGTGGATTCTCGGCGGACTGGTTGCAGTTTTGATTATCGGTGTCGGCCTCGTAGTGATGATCATCGCGTTGGCGAGTCTTAATACGACAAACACCAACAACTCCAACGTGACCAATCGTAACGAGAATCGCAACAGCAACGTTACGGTCAATGCGAATGTCCCCAGCAACATAAACGCAAATTCGAATGCCTCTCTTCCAACATCACTTACGGACGATTTCACCCAACAAAAATGGGGCGTCGGTAACGGACAATTTGGACGCATCTGGTACGAGGGCGGTGAGTATCACATGCAATCCAAGGCCGGCACGTTCGTTGTGATGTATGCGCCTTCCGATGAATACAGCACCGAAAACGCGACTGTGAAAGTTACTGCTCGCAGCGTGGATGGCGAGGTACCGTCATCGGGTTTTGGTTTGCTGGTACATTGCGCGCAGTCGAAGACAAAGCAACTCGAGGATTACGGCCTGTTGATTTACCCGGGAGACGAGCCCGAGTATGAGATCGTCAAACATAAAAACGGCACACAGTCTCCGGTGGTGACGAAGACAAAGTCGAGCGCGATCCAATCCGGCACCACTCCGAATCTGCTCGAGGTAAGAATTCGAGGCACGGAGTTGTCGTTCTATGCCAACGGCCAGTTTTTGACGCGCATCACCGACAGTGAAAACTTCAAACATGGCCGCGCGGGACTTTACACCAGCGACTCCTACGAAGTCGTGTTTGACGATCTATCGATCAATCGCTAATCCCCAATGCAGGTCAATCTGAAAGTCACAGCGGGCCCGTACAAAGGCCGCATCTTTTCGTTTACTCAGCACGACAGCTTTCTGATCGGCCGCAGTCCCGACGCGCACCTGTGCCTGCCAAACGATCGGTATTTCTCGCGCAATCATTGCCTGCTCGAAATGAATCCGCCGCATTCCTACTTGCGCGATCTACATTCAACTAACGGCACTTTCCTCAACGGTCAACGCGTAAAGGATGCGTTTTTGAAAAATGGCGATCGCATTCAGTGTGGGGAAACGATTCTGATCGTAGAAGTCGCCGTGGAGTCGCACGACATTTCTGAAACAACTCAGGATGCCGGTGTACCCGCGCGACCTGTCCTCGTGATGGTTGAGTGTGTGAACTGCGGTCGACGTGAGCAGGCGCAGGCGTCTTCGCCTGATGAGCACCTTACGTTTCTTTGTGAAGACTGTCGCATCGAGCTCAAACGTTCGCCGCAGTCGATTCCTGGTTACGATACAGTCAAGCTTTTGGGACGCGGCGGAATGGGTTGTGTGATGCTGGCCCGTGAGCAAAGCACGGGACGAGCAGTTGCTATCAAGACACTGTTGCCTGAGTTTGCAGTCAGCGACAAGGCGATGCGTCGCTTCATGCGCGAGATCGACGTTGCCGCGGCGTTGAAACACAAGAACATCGTTGAGTTTCTCGATCGAGGAACACACAACGGCGTCGTCTATCTGGTAAGTGAATTCGTTGATGGCTGCGACGCTCAAAAACTGTCTGAAGAACAGGGCGGCCATCTCTGTTACGAAGACGGCATTTCGATCATTTCTCAATCGCTGGACGCGCTCGCGTTTGCACATGACCAGGGTTACATCCATCGCGACTTCAAGGACCAGAACATTCTTGTCTCCGGTCGCTCTGCGAATCTTGTCGCTAAACTGACGGACTTTGGTCTGGCGAAGAGTTTTACGCACTCCGGAATGAGCGGTGTCACCATGGCCGGCGAGATGGCAGGCACGCTCGCATACATGCCGCCGGAGCAACTGCGCAATTTTCGCGACGTCAAACCGCAGTCAGATATCTACGCCGTGGGCATGACCGCGTACAGTCTGTTAACCGGTAAACTCGCGATCGATTTGAGCCGGAACGGCAGCGTCAACGAAACCATCCGGGCAATTTTCGAACAACCCCCGATTCCCTTGAAAGAACGCGCGCCCCACATCCCACAACAGGTCTGCGAAATCATCGATCGTGCCCTTGCAAAGGACCCTGCACAACGCTGGCAAAGCGCGGGGGCAATGCGAAATGCTCTCCTCCACTCAATATAATCGGTGAAATTCCGTGCAATACGTGGCATAATCCGCCCCGAGGAGAGTTGTCTATATGAGGTCCATCTGGAAGGGTCACATACGGTTCCTGCTGGTTGCCATCCCGGTTCGCATCTATAACGCCATCGAAACCAGCGAAAAGATTCAGTTCAACCAATTGCACCGCGACGATTTTGGTCCAATCGGTTACGACAAGCGCTGCAAGAAGTGCGACCAGGTTGTAACTAACGATCAGATCACGAAGGGCTATCAATACGAGCCTGATCGCTATGCGATTGTCGAACCCGACGACATCGCAAAGATCAAGATCAAGACGACCAAAGCCGTCGACATCGTCGGTTTTGTCGACCGCGAAGAGATACCCAGCACGTTCTACGACGCTCCGTACTTTGCCGGTCCGGATGGTCCGGTATCAGAGAAGCCGTATGCCCTGCTGCGGGAAGTGATGAAGCAGACCGGAAAGATCGCAGTCGGTAAAGTGGTCCTGAGAGATCGCGAAGATCTCGTTGCCGTGTTTCCACATGACGATGGCCTGGTGCTGCAAAAGCTTCACTATCCGCACGAGCTGCGGAAGATGGAGGACGTGCCAGACCTCGAGAACGTGCAGAAACTCGATGCACAGAAGTTGAACAAGAACGAATTGAAGCTGGCCACTACACTCGTGCAGGAAATGGCCACATCTCTTTCGGAGATCGATACCGCAGACAATTACTTCAATGCTCTCCGGACTCTGATCGATTCCAAGATCAAGGGACGGAAAGTAGTCGAGTTTGAGCCAGTTGAAGAAGTTCCGAGACTTGATATCATGAGCGCGCTGAAGAAGAGTTTGCAGGCATCAAGTCGCAAACCGATGGTGAAGGCGGCAACTGCCGAGAAGAAACAGCCGCAGATTTCGCTCGTTAAACCGCGGGCAGCGAAAAAGCGAAAGGTTGGTTAGACTGGTAATTCCTTTTTTGTGACTTTGTGCTTTTTTGTGGCTAATGAAAGATCAGAGCACTAAGGTAATCTCATTTCCCTCACCTGTCCCGTCAAAGGCAGATTACCAACGTGTCAAATCTTCCTATTCAATCAAAGAAATCAAACAGCTCTTCGGTCTGAGTGAGAAGACCATTCGCCGTTGGACCGAACAAGGCATCATCCAGGCTGCGCCGTCTTCACCATCGCCCGACTTCGTTTACGATTTCAACGCGTTGACGCAGTTTCGTCGTGTGCGTGAATTACGCGCGCAGGGTCACAGCATTCGGCAAATCGAAGCTGAGTTGCAGGGGCAGTTGAATCTCTTTCGCGTGGAAACTCCGCGTGTCACTCGTCTGCTCACTCCTTTTGAAGAAGCATTGCTTTTGCACGAGCAAGGCGATGCAGCGGCAGCGGAGCACTATGTTGAAGCAATTAAAGAGGGTTACAACGTCGCCGAGGCGTACTGTAATCTCGGGATTATCAATCTCGAACGCGGCCAGATTCCGAACGCACTGGACAACTTTACGCTTTCGCTGAAAAACGATCCGCGGCACGTCGAGGCGCACTACAACCTCGCGAATCTCTACTACGACGCCGGAGATCTACAGCTCGCCAAGCTTCACTACGAAGCCGCAGCGCAGATCGAGCCGGGCTTCTCGCTGGTCTATTTCAATCTTTCACTTGTCTATCACAAGCTGGGCGACCTGAACGCCGCTTCGACAACGCTCGAGAAATATCTGCAGCTTGAACCCGAAGACGAAGATCTCGAAGTGCTGAACCGGCTGTTGAAGGCGATGAAAAGCCAAAAGCCATCGCAGATTAAATAATTATTTCGGAACGTACTGTAGGGGCGGCCCTCCGTGGCCGCCCCTTGTCGGGATATCAAGATTTCCGAATTGGTCTGTGCCACGCTAGAGACATCGACTCGTTCGATTGGCCGCTTCGATTTCATGCAGGGGCGGCCACGGAGTGCCGCCCCTACAGTACGTTCCGAATTCTTGAATGGTGATTTGGTGGTGGGCAGGAGGGCTGCCCACCTGGCTACTATTGGATCGCAAGAAAGGTGAACGATCCGATTTTTGTAGGTAATCTAAAGAAAACGCCAATCAAGCCGAGGTTCCAGAACAACTCTGAAAACAGTTGGTGCAGCGGTGGCACAAATGTGTTGTCCCGGCTATAATTTGCCCTCCCACTGCTTTCTCCTGCTTTCAGTGGATACCCAGACAGCTACGTTGTGTGTGAGGGGGTTTGTATCTGTGGCCAATTGTCGTGTGCTCTGTGTCGACGATCATTTCGACACCTCCGAGATGTTGCAGATGCTGCTTTCGGAAGAAAACTACGTGGTTCACACCGCCGCAACGATGGAAGAAGCATGCCGCATGGCTGCCGACAGCCAATATGATCTTTATGTTTTAGACAAGCGGCTGCCGGATGGTACAGGCGTGGAGTTGTGCGAGAAGTTGATGACAATCACGCCGGGCGTACCATGCATCTTCTACACGGGCGACGCCTACGAGATTCACCGTCGCGAAGCCATGGCCGCGGGCGCCGCCGCCTTCGTAGCGAAGCCCGACGTCGAGGGTCTCATCAACGCCGTCCACCAACTGCTTGCAAACAGCGAATGCGCAACAGCGAATTAGAGTGACGCTTGCTTGACACTCCAAACCCCGTACGTATAATTTTCCGCGCGTCACATGAGGGCCGATAGCTCAGTTGGTAGAGCAGCTGACTCTTAATCAGCGGGTCGCAGGTTCGAGCCCTGCTCGGCTCACCATTATTAGCAATCACAAACGGCAGGCTGCAAGGCCTGCCGTTTGTCGTCTGTGACGGATTCGCATTAAGAATTCAAGCGGGACCAGGACGTGATGACGTCGAGATCCCGCGAACATGCTGGTGAGGTAGGGTGTGGAACCGTTCCTGTTAAGGCTGGTTAGTGCCCGCAGTTACGGCTCGTATTATTGTCGATGGTCCATTCAGGATTGCCGGAAGCTTCAACCGTTGTCTGTAGGAAACACCCATCCTGATCTTCGGCAACCAACTTGACGGTGGATTGCTCCCAGGAGACGTTAAGCTGTCGGCTAACTCCCGCGCCGATCGGCGAGTTGTCGAGTTGATCAGGTCCCCAACTGTCATTATTCGCCGGCGATAAATAGAAATGGCGAATTTCCCGACTCGAATTGTTGTTCACGGTGATCGTCAGAGTCGGTGCAGATGCAAGCGAACTCGCTGTGCAAATGAACGCTACCAGCACCACGAATAGAATGCGTATGTTTTTCATATCAAACTCCTTTGGGGGTTATAAAAGGTCAAGATTCATCTTCCATCGTGAAACGCGTGCGCAAGAGAAGGATGGATGCGAACTGGCCGCATCCATCCTCCGGCTCGTTACGGACAACCGTTAACCGTGTAGACCACGCCACTATCGACCGCTGGACTACCTGGCGAGGTGCGCACAGTTACCTGGACTGTTGCTGTCGTAAAGTTGCCCGCTGAATCTACGACCTTGAACGTGATCGTGTAGACACGACCATCGCCGAGCACTGAACGTTCGGACCGCAACTGAGCTGTCTTGCAATCGGGTGCGATGACTATGTCGTTCAATGTGTTTCCGTCACCGGCTCCGTCTTCAGCCTCATCGCTCGTGATCTTCGTGATATAGACATCGTTAATGTCCACACTGGCGTCGCAGTTATCACTGGCGCTAGCCACGAAGTCAGTAACCGATATCGAACGATAAGTGTGATCCGGTGGCCACAACGTCATGTTCACGCCGGGAATGAGCGTAATCGTCGGTGGCGTCGAATCCGCCGTATTGTTGATGGTTCCGCTAGCCAGACTCGGTGAGCCCACTCCATAACCTGTTCCGGGCTGGACGGTGAAGTCAACCGTCTCAGCGCCTTCCACCGTACAGTCGCTCAGCGGCGTAACTGTCACCGCTGCCGTGGAGCTACCGGACGGAATCGTCACCGTAGCTGTCGGCGGAGTGAACGTTGCTGCACCGCTCTGCGAGTAATCAGATGGGAAGCTGGCTGTGCCGCCCACTGAGAAGTTGACTGTTACCGCACTGGTTGTCGGCCCGGTGCGTGTGAAAGTGTAGACGAGATTCGGTCCACCCTCTGACGTTACTGTGGGCGACACTGCAACGCTGACGAGCGTGTCATCGTTGAGAATGGTCCCAGTCGCTGAGCTTGGACTTACTACGTTATAGCCCACCCCAGCCGCGAGAGTGATGGTGACAGTTTCATCAGCTTCAGCCACAGCGTCGGCCTCCGGATCGACCGTCACCTGAGCCGTCGAGCTGCCAGGTGCGAACGTTACCGTGCCGGTCGTTGTAGTGAACGTCGTCGCCCCAGTCTGGGTGTAATCGTTTGGCGATGCGCCAAAAGTCGCCGTACCACCAACCGTGAAGTTTACAACCAGTGCACTGCCCGTAACGCCGTTGCGGGTGAAGGTGTAGACCAGGTTGGTCGCACCATCTTCCGCCACTGACGCCGGCGATACCGCAACGCTGACGTCCGTATCGTCGTTACTGATCGTGCCACTCGCTGACGCCGGTGCGCCTACGGTATAGCCGGTACCCGCCGTTACAGTCAGATCTACTGTCTCATCGGGTTCGACCGTGCTGTCAGCTTCCGGATTGACAGTTACCTGCGCCGTCGAGCTGCCAGGAGCGAACGTCACTACACCTGTTGGCGGAGTAAAGCTGGTCGCGCCTGTCTGGGTGTAATCATCGGGTGATGGTCCAAACGTAGCTGTTCCACCCACCGAGAAGTTCACTGCCAGCGCTGAACTGGTCACGCCCACGCGGGTGAACGTATAGACGAGGTTTGTGGCCCCATCTTCAGCGACTGACGACGGCGACACAGCAACACTGACGCTGGTATCGTCGTTGGTGATTGTCCCGCTGGCAACGCTCGGCGAGCCGACACTGTAGCCTATGCCTGAGGTCACAGTCAGAACTACTGTTTCGTCAGGTTCGACAGTGAGATCCGCCGAAGGATCTATCGTGACCGTTGCCGTAGAACTGCCGCTGGGTATCACAACCGTCCCACTGGTAGCGGTGAAGGTTGCAGCGCCAGTCTGCGTGTAATCTGGTTCAGTGAAGGAGGCCGTGCCGCCGACGCTGAAGTTTACCGTCATCGCGTTGGCTGTGGATCCATCACGCGTAAACGTGTAGACCAGACTTGTTGGACCATCTTCCAGAACCGAACTTGGTGACACCGCCACCGTTACATCCGGTAGATCGATTGGCGTAACTGTCGGATCGGCAGCGCCGCCAACGGACGGATCGTCTGTCAACACATCCGCGAAATTAGTGCCGGATACCGTACCCTGATTAGAAACTTGAGCCATGGCTCCGGTGAACGGATTGTTGACTGTCGCGTTGAAGGTGATCGTTACGCTCTCACCTGCGGGCAGAGTGCCAATACTGAGCAACACGTCGGCAAACATACTGTTGAAGCTAGCCGCCGCCTTCCTTGGCGCATGGTGCATCACTCTGCTGGTTTGTTGAGAAGCACTTTGAGTTGCTGGTTTGAATCGAGCGTTCCTCGTCGAAACCGACGCTATCTTCGGCTGCAACGCGGACGGCTTGCGGATCTGAGAAGCGAGGCTCGTGTTGGTAGCCGAACGGTTCTTACTTACGAGTATGCTCTGAGCATTCGGCAAGCGCCTGACACCTGGTGCCAGAGTGTTCTGCATCAGCGATTCCAGTTGTTTTGGAACACTACCCTTGCTTTGCAGATACACAGATCCAAGCTGGCGCATCACCACGGTCAATATATCCACCCCATGACCGTGTGCCACGCTGTACTGGGTGGTTTGAAGTTCTCTGCCGGGGACTGGCAGATTAAATTCTTCATCGTCCACCGGTGTCAGATCGAAATACCAACCGTATCCGGCGCCATTTGAATCAACCTTGACGGATGTTGAAGTCGTGGTTGCGAGCTGGCCGTCCGGCAAATCAGCAACCTGGAAGGTGACTGACTGGAGGCGGGCCAGGTCTTCGGCGCTGATACCGAATTGTCTCCATCTTTCTATCGCCGCCGGCAGGACCGTCGAATTAAGCCATTCCGTCTGCAAGCTAGTGGCATTCGGATTATCAACCCTCTGGCTATCGGCGACATAGAGAACATCTTTCTTCGCTTGGAGTTCTGAGTTGATGTTTAGTTCGGCACTATACCCAGCCGATTTCAAGCTCGAGGATTGCGAGATCATCATTGCCGGCGGGTCAGTGCAAGCCGCACCGCCGGGATAGTCACCAGTGCTACTCACTCTTTGCGTGAATACTTTGCTTCCGGCGCTGTTGTTGCCAATGATGAAGTCGGTGACGGCATTTCCTGGTCCACCGACAGCCGTAGTCGATCCGAGATAACCCGGTAATCTGTGGTGGGAGTTGGTACCACGCACGCTTGTGAAGATACCGAATTCCGTTCCCACACCTGGGTCTTCGTATGTGCCGGTAACTGTGTTGCCGGTGATGCCGAAGCAGCCATTGACATTGTTCGTATTCGTATTACCGGCAGATGTTGTAAGACCGCGCGCGACCAAACCAATGGGATTCTTAATCGTGTTGTTTGCGATGTTCCCGTTAAACCCGGGGCCGCCGGTTCCATTTGCCCGGATACGAATTCCGGTTCCGCCAAACTGCTGAACGACGTTGTTTTCAATGCGCGTCGTGATCGAACCAGCGCCTACCCCTGTGTTTAGGTTTACATCAATACCAATGCAATTACCTCCAACGGGCTCGCAGGCGGACCCAGCCGTGCCGGTCGAGTCTTCGCCGACGTGGTTGCCCGTGACCCGGCCGGTGAGTGATCCGTTATAGGGGGTTGCCGTTCCCTGTAGGATGCTTTGCAGGGCAACGTTATTAAACTCGGAGTTCGTTACGTCATAGTCTCCACCCATTCCGTTCTGAGCCGAAACGATGACGCCACCTGCCGTGTTGAAAAACGATGAATCGGTCGTGCCACCAGCTAACGTGCCCGTGCTGGCAATAGCGTTAATGGCTACTGAATTGCCAGGAGCATTGTTCTTAAAGACCACGCCCGTTATGTTAATGGTCATACTTACATTGGTGGCGGTCGAGACGGTGTCCACCAATATCGAGTTATCTGTGAACGTATTGGTTTGTACTGTCTTACCGATTTCTGTCGTGCTTGTATCCACCGCGGGATATACGTTGTTTGTCCGTGTGCCTGTAATTCCCAAAGTCAGGTTGGAACTGTTCTCGATGTTCGTTACCACAATTTGACGTGCGGCGTTGTCTTTGATCATTGAATTGCTGATCGAGGACGTGCCCTTGAGGTTTTGGAACGTCAAACCATCCTCGAATACCTCATCGCCGTTGCCGGTGATCGTGGAATTCGACATCGTAAACGTAGTCACGTTATTACCGTTGATGCCCATCTGCTTGCTGCCCGTCACGCTTACGTTCGTAAGAGTGACACCGACAACACCTTGCAGGTATATGCCGGCAACGCAACTGAGATTGTTCCCAGCACGCAGATCGCCGCCGCACTGATTCGAAACGCCTGCGACCGTCTGCGTTTGGGCGTTGTTCGGCAGATTCATGTTCGTGAGCGTGATGTTTGACGCGCTGCGAGCGTCGACACCGTTGCCGGTTTTATTCTGAATCGTACCGCCACTACCGGCGGTCGTGCCTGTGCCGATGACAGTAAACGAGCCGTTGACGCTATTCAGTTTTATGCCGTTCACTCCACCATCGGATGAAACACTAGTCAGCGAAACTACAAGCGGAGTAACGCCGCTAGCTCGCGTGATTTCCACAGCAATCGCACCGGTGTTGGTGATTGTGCCGCTAGTGGCGGTGATCGTGTTGCTGTTGTCGGTTGCCAGCAAGCCGCGCTGACTTGCATCGGGAGAGATATTCAGAGCGCCAAAGGTAATGGCGCCGCTGTTGTTCAAGAGACTTACGCCCGTGTTGCCTGAAGCGCTCGACGTCGTGTTGCCAAAATTAAGCGTGGCACTGGATGAACCAACACTGACGCCGATTCCCGTCGGATCGGTGACTGTGGTCGTGGGCGTTGTGAGACTTCCTGCGACGCTGCTCAGGCTGACGCCGGTAGTCGCGCTGGTGTTTGACGAAATGCCGCCGAAGGTCGCGGCGAGGGTGCCGTTAGTCAGGTCGAGGGCTCGACCTGTACCGTTCAGCGTAACGTCGGAGATGGTTAGCGTACCGAAGCCGCTGCCGGTGATATCTGTAGTGGAGTTTCCTCCGGTAAATCCACGTAACGTGTTGCCTGATGCGACCGTGATCGCATTTCCAGTTGTGATGTTAACAATCACGCCATTTGCACTGTTTGTCGCAGGTAAAGGATC
>Ga0111538_10007302_pt1 | contig 14906 bp, 10 predicted proteins | sample SoiMethybrSBSTD1_FD_79669 | JGI IMG/M metagenome (GOLD analysis project Ga0111538, IMG submission 79669) | Bulk soil microbial communities from a Populus tree surrounding site in Tennessee, USA - Soil MetaG P. TD hybrid SBSTD1 (version 2)... | ecosystem: Environmental > Terrestrial > Soil >... | reverse complement strand
CGATTTATTGCTGTAATTGTTGTGCTTGTAGGCCTATCGCTTATTTTGGAAAAAACTTTTCTTGCCATTGGTTTGATGTTGATCGGTGGATTTATTCTTTCAGGCGCCGAGGGCACGGAAATTAATAGAGCAGAAAAAAGCTACCTGGACTACAAATCTTTTTTCTTCGTTAAGAGTGGAGATAAGAAGAAGTATTCCGGCATCGAAAAAATATTTGTCAGTACTTCGAAAACCAAGCAGCATCTTTATACGGCCCATACAAATCATTCATCAACCTATGAACACCTTGAGTTCAATGGCTTTCTAAAATTCAATGACGGCGAAAAAATTCAGTTGCTGCGAAAGCGAAAGAAATCAGATCTGATTAAAGAGCTGAAAAAGGTAGCCACGTTTCTCAACGTAGCAATTGAGGATAATACCGTTGTTCATGAATTGTAATCGTCGGTAATTCTCTGATCGGATTCAGCAACTACTGATTGGCTGATCACTGACTCCCTTCTCATTCTGCTCATTTGCCACAAAGACCTTTAGATTTAAATCACTAAGGCACCACAAAGCGGTGAATCGGAATTACATCTTGCATTTTACTACTCACTTCTTACAAACTACTTGAACGATCCGACTTCGTGGCGAATCGGGTGACTAATCTCTTAAATCCTTTCGCATATATTTTGAACAAATAGGACACTCCTGCCAATGATGATTTCGTGCAGGGCAAAATTTCCTGCCAAAGTAAATGATTTGCAGATGGGCTTTGTTCCACTCCTCTTCCGGGATCAAACGCTTTAAATCTTTTTCCGTTTGCTTGACGCTCTTGCCATTGGTTAACCCCCAACGGTATGCTAAACGGTGGATGTGGGTATCGACGGGAAACGCAGGCATCCCAAACCATTGTGTCATGACCACGGAAGCTGTTTTATGGCCCACCGCTGGAAGTTCCTCGAGTTCTTCAAAGGTATTGGGTACTTCGCCTTTGTATTTCTCAATTAAAATTTTTGAGAGTCCATGAATTCCTTTTGACTTCATGGGGGATAACCCACAGGGCCTGATGATTTCCCGGATTTCTTCCACACTCATTTTTACCATGTCATAGGGATTGTCTGCTTGTTTGAAAAGAAATGGTGTAGTCTTGTTTACCATCACGTCTGTACACTGTGCAGATAACAATACCGAAATTAATAATGTATAAGCGTCCTTATGACGCAGTGGTACTTCAGGATTGGGGAAATGTTTGTCCAGAATATTCAGGATATCATTAACTTTTTCCGCTTTTGTCATAATTAGTTTTGAGGTATGAAGTTCGAGGTTTGAAGTTTGAGGTTCGTACACACAATTTCGAACTCGGAACTTCAAACCTCGAACTAAACTACGTAGTGCAAAGTTCCAACTTACGTAAAAAAACGTACTCCAACATCTTGACCGTCACTGATTTTAAACCTCAACATTCGACAGCTTAATATCCGCGCCTGTCGCGGCATTGCTTTCGAAAGCCATGCTCGGTTGCCCGTACTATTTTTAGCCCAGAACTGTTTGATTTCTACTATTGCTGCGGTGGGCTGCTGTTTATCAGAATTAGAAAATTAAAACCATTCGCTGCATTTGCCTTATTCGATAAAACAAATTTTTGAATCTGCGTATTGTTGGTTGTGGACGTACGTTATCCTATTTTGCACGGAATCAATATCGCTGAAAGTTAGCACAAGCCCTTGAACCTTTCGTATTTCATATCCAAAAGAATCAGTCGGGATCAAAAGAAGGGATTTGCCTCGTCCATTCACAATATCGCCATCGTGATCGTCGGAATAGGATTGGCCGCTGTAATAATTTCATTTTTGATCATGCGTGGTTTCCAGGAAACAGTGAAGAATAAAATTTACAGTTTCAATGGCCATTTGCTGGTTACGAAGTATACGATGAATTATTCGCCCGAAGAGCAACCCATAAATTACTACATCGATCTCTATAAAAACCCTCAACAATTCCCAGAGATCCGGCACATTCAGGAGTATGCTCATAAGGCAGGTTTGATAAAAACTGATAGTGGCGAAGTACTGGGAATTCTTGTCAAAGGCGTGGGCAGGAGCTATGATGTCAAGGCCTTTCAGGAAAACATTGTAGAGGGTAAATTCATCGATTTCCCAGATTCCGGGTATTCGAATCAAGTAATACTTAGCAGGATAATTTCAGATAAATTATTAGCAAAGATTGGCGATGATATTATCCTTCATTTTATCCAAAATCCACCCCGCCAAAGAAAGCTTACAATCGTGGGAATTTACGAAACCAATCTTTCCGAATACTTTGACAGCAATGTTATTTTGACCGATTTGCGAATGATCCAACGTTTGAATGACTGGTCAGATAGTCTTGCTGGAGGGCTTGAAGTTTACATTAAAAACGCCTCAAATATTGATGATGTTGGATATGCAATTGGCGAAAAAATGGATTTTGACCTCAATATTGAGAGTACAAATGATAAATACATTCAAGTATTTGAATGGCTAAATTTACTCAGCAGGCAGGTCAACATTTTGTTAGGGGTTATACTGGTTGTTGTTTCTGTGAATATTATTTCTATCATTTTGATCCTGGTGATGGAACGAACGCAAATGATCGGAATGTTAAAAGCCCTGGGAGGCGGCAATAAATTTATCCGATCAATTTTTGTTTACAACGGCATAAGCCTGATTGCAAAAGGCCTGTTGCTGGGAAATTTGATTGGCTTGGGGTTGTGCTATATTCAATATCAATTCAAAATTGTGAAACTGAATCCTCATGATTACTACATGAGCTTTGTGCCAATTAGCTGGGAATGGGGAATTGTTGGCGTCTTAAACATTTTTACATTCCTCGTCGTTTCACTCGTGTTGTTATTACCAACGATGATAATTTCGCGAATAAATCCGATCAAGGCAATTCGTTTTGATTGATGGTAATATTCAGTTAATACTTCAAATATTTTTATATTTTTGTTCTATAGGGAGCCCACCTTATTCGAAATGTTACAATGTTATGCAGTTAAAATTTAAAAATCCGGTTAGGCCAGATCTAACCAACACAATTCAGAAGCGAAACAGAAGACTTCAAGCGTTCTTTAGTGCTAAAAATCTGGACGTAAGGTTGCACGGTGATGCCCAGAATCCACTCATGGTATTGTGTGGATGTGTGGGTCTGTCGGCTTATGTTCACAACTTCGATCTTCGGTTGTTGGATAAACCCAACCAAGGGGAGGTTATGAAAATTTATAAGCTCACAGAAATCATTCAGGGAACGCGTGAGGAAGTGGTTGATTGGATACAACAATATCCCCAAATGCCGCTGTTCCGTATTCAACACAGTTCTAGCAAGTTGTTTTTGTGTGGTTTCAATTTTGTCGACCGTGAACAGAAATTGGGAAGATATCCCGTTTTTGCACGCGAAGATTATCACATCTATAAACAACGTGAAGCTGCGGAGGACATCCTAAACATGTTAAAAGAGGATGGATATGATGCTGAAATAACTGAACCCGATCTGGAATTAGTTAAGTCGCACGTAGGCCCCGTAACTTTTATTGGATTTCAAGAGTAAGCAATTCTAAGATTGGTTTAAGAAGACTGTCCCAACGGGATATACTTCTTAAACCAACTTTGGATTGTCATTTGAAGAACGCCAAAGAAAGCCTCCTTAAAGATTCCCGCGGACATCTTTGATTCACCAAGCGTCCGATCTGTAAATATGATGGGGACCTCTTTTAAAATAAAGCCAAATTTCCAGGCTAAAAATTTCATTTCGATCTGAAAGGCATAGCCAACAAACTTTATATTGTCAAGCGGAATGGATTCCAATACCTTCCGGCGATAACATACAAAGCCTGCGGTCGTGTCGCGAATCGGCATGCTGGTAATCAAGCGGACATAACTACTGGCGAAATACGATAGCAGTACTCGCCCTATGGGCCAGTTCACTACATTAACGCCTGTCGCATAACGCGAGCCGATGGCTACATCACTTCCACGTTCAGAGCACGCTAAATATAAATTGACCAAATCTTTGGGATCATGGGAAAAATCGGCGTCCATCTCCAGCACAAAGTCATATCCCTTTTCCATGGCGTATTTGAAACCCGTAATGTATGCCGTCCCTAAGCCAAGTTTGCCTGGCCTTTTTACCAGGTGGAGTTTCTCCCCCGTGTGATTGTATTCTTCCTGCAGTTTTTCGACAATCTCCGGAGTGCCATCAGGCGAACTATCATCTACGATAAGAATGTGGAAATCTTTTGCCAATCCAAAGACGGTGTCGATTATAGCACGAATGTTTTCGCGCTCCTTGTAGGTCGGAATAATGACGATCGCGTTGCTCAAAGAAGAATACAGTGGTTGCAACAAATCTATAAAAACTCACATTCTAAACAATCGATTTCTGGGATTTGAATATTTGATTTTTTGTTTACACCAATGGCGCTTCCTGCACCAGCAATTTCACACCCTAATGAAAAGCAGGCACACACGCACATGAATCCAAAATAACCTGGAATACTCAATGCTATTTGCGACGAAAATTCTTTAAGAACCTTAATCCGACATCAAAACCCGAAACTTCGAAGCCGTAGCGGTGGCGCAGGCGGCGACGTGAAGGCGATGCATAACTTGGCTCGAACCTCGAACTTCAAATGTCGAACTAAACTAGCGCTACCTCATGCGCCTGTTTTTCCAGCCTGCTTTGAAGATCGAATGGAACGGTCGCGAATTCGGCAAAATGTTGTGTAAAACCAGCGCGACCTTGCGACAACGACCGGAGCGTGGTAGAGTATCGGTCAAGTTCCGCGAGCGGCGTCTTAGCTCTTATTACCTGAAAATTCTCTTTGTTGTCCATCCCCATTATCAATGATCGGCGGGTCTGCAAATCTCCCATCACTTCTCCCATCACATCGTCAGGAACCATGATTTCCAAATCATAAATAGGTTCGAGCAATTGAGGCTCTGATTTCATAAAGGCTTCTTTGAATGCCATCATGCCTGCAATCTTAAATGAAATATCGTTAGAATCAACCGGATGCATTTTTCCATCGTACACCATCACGCGAACATCGCGAACGTACGATCCTGTAATGGGTCCCTCTTCCATTTTCTCCATCACGCCTTTTAAAATGGATGGAATAAAACGCGTATCGATAACACCACCGACAATACAATTGTAAAAGACAAGTTTTCCACCCCACTCCAAATCGATTACTTCTTTGCCGCGAACAGAAAATTCAGTAGGCTCGGGCATGCCCTCATAATAGGGTTCGATCTTCAAGTGAACTTCTCCAAACTGACCTGCACCTCCCGATTGTTTTTTATGGCGGTACGACGCACTTGCGGATTTGCGAATCGTTTCCCGGTAGGATATCCGTGGTGTTTCAAATGAGACATGAAGTTTATAATGATTTTCCAAAAACCATTTGCAAACGGCAAGATGTAATTCACCTTGCGCGGATATTATCAATTGTTTTATCTCTTTTGAAAATGCAACCTGCACGGTCGGGTCTTCCTGATGAATTTTTTGCAAAACTTCTCCAATTTTTTCATCATCGTTCTTACTCAATGCCACGACAGCGGTTCGGATTCTGGGTTCAGGGAATTCAATTTCTTTGATGGTTACGTCATATCCCTTAGCATGAAGTGTTTGATTCGTATAAGTATCCTTTAGTTTGAGAGTGGCGCCTATGTCCCCGGCGATAAGTTTGTCAACTGGGTTGCGTATTTTGCCATCCATAATGAACAGATGATGAAATTTTTCGACAGCTCCAGTCTGACTGTTAATTAATTCTGATGTTGTGGTTACTTCCCCTGAAATGACTTTGAAAAATGAGAGTTTACCAAGATTTGCTTCGAGGTGTGTTTTGAAAACAAATAATACTGTTGGCTGAGTGGCGTCGATCGGGATCTCTTTTCCATCGGTCGAAATTTCTGGCTTGGCTTCATTTGGCGAAGGCGCGACGTTGTCAATAAATCCCATCATCCTTCCGCTTCCCATGTTTTTTTTAGCAGACATAACAAAGACTGGAAAAACATCGTGATGAATCATGCCCAGCCGTAAACCTTCTCGCATCTCATCCTCATCCAGTGTGCCTTTATCAAAATATTTCTCCATTAATTTTTCATCATTCTCTGCAGCCTTTTCCACCAGGTCATTGTGAAGTTTTTCGGCCCGTTCTTTTTCGGAAGCCGGGATAGGAAGTTTTTCCGGCTTGCCCCCTTCGGTTGGAAACCGGTACATCACCATTTTCAACAAATCGATAATCTCATTAAAGTTTTCCCCCTGATTTACCGGATACTGCATTTGAACTACGGCGCTTCCAAAACGATCTTTCAGGGCGGCAAGGCAGGAATCAAAATCTGACTTTGGATGATCAACCTGGTTGACGGCAAAAATCACGGGCTTTTGAAACCGGTCAATGTAATTCCAGATTAATTCAGTGCCCACTTCCACACCATATTGCGCGTTGACGACCATCACACATGTATCGGCAACCCTGACAGAGGCGATCATCTCTCCGATAAAATCATCAAATCCTGGTGTGTCAATAATGTTAATTTTGTAATCGCGCCATTCCGTGTGCATGGAAGATGCAAAAACAGAATTGCCTCTTTCTTGTTCAATCTCATGGAAATCGGAAACTGTATTTTTTCCATCGATGGTACCCCTGCGGTGCGTGATACCTGCTTCAAAAATCATGTCTTCGGCCAGCAAAGTCTTGCCGGCCTTAGGCGCCCCCAACAGAACAATGTTCTTAATGTGTTTTTCATCATAGATTTTCATAGGCGTGATTGTTTAGTGGTTAGCCAACCTATGGTAAGAACCATGTGAAATAAATTTTGTTGCCGGCTCATCACATGACACTTCATAGGCAGGTAAATTAGAAATGTACAGGAAGGAATGTGTAATGAATGTAGAAAAAAATAAGAATAAAGAAAACCTTAATCTTTATGAGCAGGGAAACCGGGGGAAAGATTTGGGCCAAAATTGGACAACGGAATGAACGACAGGCGGTTGAAAGTTAGTGTTTTACTTGTTTCACGGCCAGCTTGAGAATCCAAGCGGGTTATTTGTACGCGGAGATCACGAATAATGTGAATCGCGCCAAAAATGCCAGGTCTCAGCTTTTCCCCAGCGTAATTCCCTCGGTATTCTCCTTAGCGGTTAAAACTTTCAAGGTCGCGTCTGAGGCCTTTCTTGTTTTTATTTTCTGGGGAGCTAGCTTTCTTAGCCCTCTCTTACTAAATTTTCACCCATGAAAAATATTCTTTTAATTCTATTCCTTATGTCTGGGACAATTGTCCGGGCACAAACCTTTGAGGGCATCATGACGTGGAAAATTTCGGCTGAAATGGACGCTGCGACCAAGGCAAAAATGGATGCTGCCCAACAAAAAATGAATGACCCTGAGACGCAAGCGCAAATGAAGGAGATGAAAGAAAAGATGAATGATCCCGAATTCAAGAAGATGATGGAAGCAAATCCGCAGATGAAAGCCCAAATGGAGCAAATGATGAAAATGTCGGAGGGAGGCGGAGACATGACCTCTTATATGCCGAAGGCGTATGTGGTAAAAATTAAAGATCAAAACGTGCTGACACACATGGAGGGTGGAATAATGGGTAATATCGATGTGCTGTACTTACCAAGTAAGAATACCACCTATAAAATCAACCGTGAAGCAAAGACGTATTCTGTAATGTCAGGCCCAGACACCGCGAAAGTAAAGGATGTAAAAATTACGAAGACATCCGAAACGGCAAAAATTTTGAACTATACCTGTACCAAATACACTGCTGAGTCCACAGCTCAAGGACATACAATGCACCAAATCTTCTGGGCCACCACCGAAATCAAAGGTCTTGATATGAAAGCCCTGGCGCGTCAGAGTATGGGCAACAATCAGCAAAGGATGTTTTTTGAAAAGATTGATGGCGTGCCTTTGAAAATTGAATTGAAGGACCCAAAATTCGGAATGACGATGGAAGTTGTGGAAATAAAAAAGCAATCACTGCCGGCTTCGGATTTTGTGGTTCCAAAAGACTACAAGGCGGAGTAATAAGAAGCTTCCAGCGTGCGCGGCTGGCTGATGTCAAACCGCGACGCCGCTATTCCAGATACCTATTTGTCGTAGCCCAACACTTTTAACATACTCTCACTAGTTTGTTCGTCAGCAAATAGCTTGGTTGTTATTTCGCCATCTTCATTGCGATCGATAAGCACGTGCTTGGGTGCTGGGATAAGGCAATGTTGAATTCCACCATAACCCCCGAGTGATTCCTGATAAGCACCTGTATGAAAGAATCCGATATATAATCTTTCTTCGTCCGTGATCATCGGAAGAAACACTTCGCCGGTGTGTGCCTCCGAGTTATAATAGTCCATGCTATCGCAGGTCAATCCGCCGATGTTCACTTTGTGATAGGGATCATCCCATTTGTTAAGGGCCAATAATATGTATTTTTGATTTAGCCCCCATGCGTCTGGCAAGTGCGTTATGAATGAGCCATCGATCATATACCACAGCTCTTTGTCATTTTGCAGCTTCTGATCTACCAGCGAATATAAAACCGCACCACTTTCGCCAACCGTATAGCTTCCAAATTCGGTGAAGATATTAGGGACGGGCACATTGTTTTTATCGCAGATCCATTTGATATTTTCCACGATCTGCTCGATCATGTACTTGTAATCATAGTGAAACGTAAGCGATGTTTTTATCGGGAACCCGCCACCGATGTCAATTGAGTCCAGGGTCGGGCAAATCTTTTTTAAGTCACAATACTTGAAGATAAATCGGCTAAGTTCGCTCCAGTAGTAAGCCGTATCTTTGATGCCTGTGTTGATGAAGAAATGTAGCATCTTGAGCGATGCTTTTTGGCTGGTGGCAATTTTTTCTTTGTAAAACGAATTGATGTCATTATACCGGATGCCTAGCCTTGACGTGTAAAATTCAAACTTAGGCTCTTCATCCGCGGCCACACGTATTCCTACGCGGTAAGGAACGTTAACATTTTCCTCATAATAATCGATTTCCCCAAGATTGTCGAGAATAGGAATACAGTTGTGGAAACCGTCGTTCAACATCTCGCTGATATACTTTCTGTATAATGGCATTTTAAATCCATTGCAGATAACGTAAATATCCTTCGTGATTTTGCCTTTCTCATACAGCGCCCGCACAATAGGAATGTCAAACGAGGAGGACGTTTCCATGTGCACATCCTGGTTTTTCAGGGCCTCCTCCATCACGAAAGCGAAATGGGAAGATTTGGTGCAATAACAGTATGTATATTTTCCGTTATACTTAAACCGCTCTATAGCATTGTTAAACGTAGCTTGTACAAAGCGTATGTTTTCACTGATGCGGGGGAGGTAGGTTAGTTTCAGGGGGGTGCCGTATTGTTTGATGATGTCCATCAGGGGAACATCGTTGAACAGCAATTCATGTTCACGAACCTTAAATTCCCGCTGTGGAAACTCAAAGGTTTGTTCAATCAGCTCGCGGTAACTCTTCATTGAATCGTTTGGACGTTAATCGTTATTGTTAACCGTGGAATAACTTTTTACGGGTAAATAAGGGTATTTTGCGTACTTCTTTCAGTCCGATTAACAGTCGATTAAACAATTAACCTCCGGGTGAAAGAGGTGCAATATTGTGATAAATTTGCCATCTTTGCAATACACATTTAGAACGCATGGTTAATCGTTTTTCCACCTTAACATTTGTCCCGAAATTTATCGGTACTAAGGCACTGCCCGATCTCTAAGGCAGCTGGAGAAGCTTGTGTTTTCGTATTTAACCATTTATTCAAAAATTTTAATGTATTCCTTGTGAAAGAGCTGAAGATTATAGAAGTGAAATCCGAGATTGGAGCAGGCACGCGTGGCGCTAGTCTGGGCGTTGAAGCAATAAAAATCGCTAGCCTTGATTTGAATTCCGATTTCTTTAAACAATATGATTCAGTAGAAGTCGAAAATGTGAATGAGTTGCTTTTTGATGGGGCGAAGCATTCATACGCGAAATTCATTGATGGCGTCATGATAATGGAGGAGCGTGTTTGCCTGGAAGTTTACGAAACAATTTGGGAAGAAAATTTTCCACTGATCATTGCCGGCGATCACTGCACGGCCTATGGTACCATAGCGGGCATTAAAAAAGCTGATCCGAAAGTTCGCCTCGGCGTGATTTGGATTGATGCACATGCGGATATCCACACGCCATTTACCACACCATCCGGGAATATGCACGGCATGGCGCTATCCATGGCTTGTGGCATTGATAACCTGGAATGCAAAGTAAATGATCCGCGCGGCGAAACACTGGAATATTGGGAGCAAATAAAAAATGTGGGTATCCCAGGTCCAAAGGTTTACCCTGAGGATATTGTTTACATCGGTGTTCGTGATCTGGAAAAACCCGAAAATTACCTGATCAATAAATACAATATTAATTTTATTGAGACAGAAGACGTAAAAAAACTTGGGCCTGCAAAAATTGCCGAAAGGGCGCTGCAGATGTTGGATCATTGTGATCTGATTTACGTTTCGTTCGATGTGGATACACTTGATTCCAGAATTTCAACAGGTACCGGAACGCCAGTTCCCAACGGACTGACTGTTGATGAGTCCAAGGTTTTGAATTCGGAGTTGGCAAAAAATTCAAAAGTGTGTGCCTGGGAAATTGTAGAAGTTAATCCAACCCTGGATACCGAAAATAGAATGGCGGAGAGTGCATTTGAAATTCTGGAGGCTACTGCGAAATCCATTGTAAACCGCCCGGTCTTGGCAGAGTAGATTCTTGCTATCTTAACAAAATCGCTGAAAGCACGCCTGTTGCTTAAAGAGTTAATTGTGAATAAATGATTAACTTGATTAAGTAACTGCGTGTATGTGACAATATTCTACAAGGTCGTTTTTCTCTTCATAATTATTTCTATTCCTTGTGCCGCTCAGGTGGATACTGAGTTTTGGTTTGCTCCTCCGGAAATTACCTACGGGCATGGAGATGGTCCCTTGGTCCTGCGAATTTCAACCCAATCGGAAGCAGCCACGGTTCGTGTTTCGTTACCCGCCAATGACAACCTCGAACTGGCAAATGTCACCATTCCGGCAAACACGACGCATGTTTTAGATCTGTCCAATTGGGTAAGGCTTTTGGAAACTTATCCATACAACGCAGTATTGAAGTCAGGTCTTCGTATCATCTCCACGGCACCGATAACAGCCTATTATGAGGAGGCTTCTTTTTATAACGCCGAAATTTTTGTACTGAAAGGGAAAAATGCGCTGGGGAAACGATTCATTATCGCCGCCCAAGGTCGCTATGAAAATAGTACAGACTATTCTCCTTTGCCATATTTTTCATTTGACATTGTTGCTACAGAAAACAATACGCTTATAAAAGTGCGACCTACCAAACCGCTTCTTGGTCATGAAACTGAAAGTGTTATTACTGTTCGATTGAATAAGGGGGAAACCTATTCCTTCCGAAAAATCTCACCCTCTGCATTCCACAATCCTATCGGTACCATCGTAGAGAGCAGCAAGCCCATAGCCATTACGATAAAAGATGATTCGGTTGTTAATGGAACTTGCAGGGACCTGCTGGGGGATCAGCTTATACCTGTTGAGGTCGCGGGAAAAGAATATATAGTCGTAAAAGGTTTTCTGGAAGGTGGCGAATTTTTTTTCATTACAGCTACAGAGAATAATACTCGCGTTTACCTGGAAGGAAGCACTGTTCCGATAGTCACTTTGAATGCAGGAGAGTTCCGGGAATTTTTGATCATATCGCCAGCCATGCACATCCTTTCAGACAAAAGAATTTATGTGGTTCATGTGACAGGTTTCGGATGTGAAATGGGCATGACGGTTTTACCCCCTGTCAATTGTACCGGATCGCGTCAAATCGGATTCACGCGAAGCAATCCGGAATTCTTCGGAATGAATATCCTGGTAAGGAAAGAAGGCGTTCCCTATTTCACGCTTAATGGATCTCCATCTTTAATTCCTCCAGGGGCTTTTCATCCGGTCCCGGGTACTGATGATAAGTGGTATAGCGCACAGCTAGCTTTTGGGCCTGACGACGTTCCTGTAAATCAATCAAGTCTGATTAGAAACGAACACCATTCCTTCCAGGCAGGTATTGTCAATGGCAACGCCAGAACTTCCGCGCGATATGGGTATTTCTCATCTTTTAGTACGTTGTTTATTGGCGATGATTTTGATTTTTGTGAAGGTTCAACGGCCGTGATAGACGCCGGGCCCGGAAAAGAATCTTACCTATGGAGTACCGGGGCAACAACTCAATCTATCCAAGTTGATAAGACGGGCGATTACTGGGTCAGGGTAACGAGGGAAGAATGTATCTTGTACGACACTGTTCATATCAATGAAAGAGTGGGTAAAGTGGACCTCGGCCCCAATGTCGCCATATGCATAAACGAGTTAACCCATATTGACGGACAGGAAAATTTTAAATGGCTGTGGTCAGATGGAAGCACCAAACAAATTTTGGAAACCAAAGAGCTTGGAACATTCTGGGTTTCAGTTTTCGATGAAATAGGATGTCAGGCTTCCGACACGATTGTTGTCGATCGGCTGACTTACAATTTCGATAATGATATTGGAATAGAAATTAAATACGTGAGTGTCGATACAGCCATGGAACAGCGCATCAATCTTGCATGGTCGGTTTCTGAAAAAGAAAGGATCGATGCCAACAGCGTGTTTATTTATAAGAGACCTTTAGCCGGGCCGAAGTGGGAAATGATCGCGCGATTGCCGGCGAATGTGAATACCTATCAGGACTCATCCGAAAATGCGACGGGTGACACTATCTATGAGTATTTTGTGAGCCTCGCAGATCCATGCGGTCTGGAACAGAGATACAGCAACTATCACAATACCATCCGGCTCGTGGGAGCTGGAGATGAACCCGCCAATACTATTAATTTAAACTGGAATTACTATCATGATTGGCCCAAGGGAGTCAAGCGTTATGAAGTCTGGAGGAAACTGGAAGACGATTCAACGTATTCATTTTTTAAGGAAATGAATGCAGATGCAAAAAACCTTTTAGCAACTGTCGCTACGGACGCATTTCATCACCGATATATTATTCGCGCAATAGAATTTTCTGGAATTAGCGAAAGTTGGTCAAACAATATCGATCTTGAATTTGAACATCTTGTTTTCGTCCCCAATGTATTCACTCCCAACGACGATACTTACAACCAGTATTTCGAAATCACAAACATTGAACTTTATAAAAATTCAAGGCTTATCATCGTTGATCGATGGGGCAAAACCATGTTTGAGGCCGATGGCTATCAAAATGACTGGGATGCCAACGCGGTTAGTAGCGGCACGTATTATTATATATTATCCTTGAATCGAAATGACCTGAAGACGTTGAAAGGGCCATTGAGCATTATTAAATAAGAATCATTCCAAAGCTAATAATTACTTGGCCAGCCGAAAGAGGTTGGGCTACGGTCCCGCTATGAACGAAATGTTGGTGGAAAAAAAATCAAATGCGAAACGAATCCTGTCCGGATGAAATGTTAACATATTCAAAAGTCGCCAGCCAGGAGTCTAGCGAAGGGTTCATAAAATATCTTAAGATGTGACCTGATTACCAGAGGGACGAAGGGCAATCACTTGCGCTTTGCAGGAGCAGGCTCTAACAACGCAATATATTCTTCAATGGTAGTCATAATGTTGTTCCGGATGATCGGGTCCGTCAGCCATTTGGGAATACCAATGGGTTTCGATAAAATCCGGTAGGTCGCTTTCGTTTCACAGGGGCTAATTTGCTCCCACCGCCAGCTGCCGGAAAGCACCATGCGTGTGACGCCTTTTCGGACGGGAGCAAGTGTTTCGTTTTGACGAGATTCAAAAGTTATGAATAAAGATTTCTCAGGGATGAATTCATCGATCGTGTATTTTAAGTAGTGGTCTTGATCGCTTACTGGCCAGGGAATATCATGATACGAATATTCCATCCAGTTCATGGTATCTCGTTCGAGGTAAACTTTAAACTCGCTCACATGACTTTGCCATTGCTGAATTTTTTCTTCGTTTTGAAGTAAGTTAAATCCAGCAAACATCGTGTTGCGAAAAAAGAATTCTCCCTTTACTTCTCTTGCTTCGATTGGCGGATCGGAATTTGGGAAGGTGATCCAGCGCTCGTAGATGGTTGTTGTACCAGCCTTTTTTACGACGACGAAACCTTCTTTGTCTTGCCCATAAGATAGCGCTATGCTCAGCAGATAGATAACGGATATAAAACTTAGTTTAATGGCAATCATGCAGTCTAGCCCTCGGGTTCTTAACTCCGAAAATTAAGACATAAACGTCAGCCTTTTTAGTTAATTTCGCCCGAAATACAACATTCACTACAATTAAACAGGATCATGAGTCAAAACGGACCAATTTCCAGCTTTATCGAAAAGCATTATTTACATTTCAATGCTGCCGCCCTCGTCGACGCGGCAAAAGGTTATAAAAAACATGTTGCGGAAGGGAAGAAAATGATGGTTACACTGGCTGGCGCCATGAGTACCGGCGAATTAGGAATTAGTTTCGCGGAAATGATACGCCAGAACAAAGTGCATATTATATCATGCACGGGCGCCAATCTGGAAGAAGATATCATGAATCTGGTAGCACATTCACATTATAAACGTATTCCAAACTACAGAGACCTTACACCCGAACAGGAGTGGGACCTGTTACAAGATCACCTTAATCGCGTCACAGACACGTGCATCCCGGAAGAAGAAGCATTTCGAAAATTACAGAAGCATGTCTTTCAAGTATGGAAAGGTGCTGAAGATAAGGGGGAACGCCTCTTTCCACATGAGTTTATGTTTAGACTGTTGAACAGCGGTGTGTTG
>Ga0111538_10007300_pt1 | contig 14908 bp, 11 predicted proteins | sample SoiMethybrSBSTD1_FD_79669 | JGI IMG/M metagenome (GOLD analysis project Ga0111538, IMG submission 79669) | Bulk soil microbial communities from a Populus tree surrounding site in Tennessee, USA - Soil MetaG P. TD hybrid SBSTD1 (version 2)... | ecosystem: Environmental > Terrestrial > Soil >... | reverse complement strand
TTCATTGCGCTCATCAGTCCTCTCGAGTCAGAGCTCGCCGCGATTGAGCGCATCGACCGCGTGCGCAGCGGCGCGGGCCGTGAATGCCATGTACGTGATGCTCGGGTTCTGGCAGGCACAACTCGCCATGGCCGCACCATCAGTGACAAAGAGATTTTTCACGTCCCACGACTGATTCCACTGGTTGACCACGCCCTCGTCAGGCGTCTTGCTCATGCGGGCGCCGCCCATCTCATGGATGCAGTGGCCCGGCGGATTCCGCGATTCGTGCGTGCGCACGTTCGTGCAGCCGGCCGCTTCGAGCATCTCGGCGACACCGACCTGCATGTCCTTCTCCATCGCACGCTCGTTGTCCCGCCAGCGCACATCGAGGTGCGCCGCCGGAATACCCCACTTGTCCTTCACCAGTGGATCGAGCGTGATGCGATTGTCCGGATTCGGCAATGTCTCGCCCCAACCGGATGCCGAGATTCGCCAGCCACCAAGATCATCGATCAGCGCGCGCTTGAACGATTCACCGAAGCCGGGCAGGTTGCCGCCACGGCCCCAGTTGGAACGGCTCGAGCCGCCCTGCATGCCGTAGCCGCGCAGGAAGTCGGGATGTGCCGTCTTCACGTTCCGGAACCGCGCGATGTAGATCCCGTTAGGCCGTGATCCAATCGTCCGCTTGTCGAGGAAGCCGGGCATGTCGCCCGAGGCGCCGGACCCATAATGATGGTCCATCACGTAGCGGCCGAGCACCCCGCTCGAGTTTCCCAGGCCTTGGGGGAACGTTGCACTCTTGGAGTTGAGCAGGAGCCGCACGGATTCGATGGTAGACGCGCAGAGGAAGACGAGGCGCGCCTCGAACACCGTGTCCTGCATCGACTGTGCATCGATCACGCGGACGCCCCGCGCGCGCGATGTCTTCGGATCGAACAGCACTTCGGCGACGACGCTATTCGGGCGAAGCGTCATGCGGCCGGTGGCCTGCGCCGCCGGCAATGTCGATCCGATGCTGCTGAAGTACGAGAACGTCGCGCACCCGCGCTCGCACGGGCCGCAGTAGTGACACGCGGCGCGGCCGTTGTGATTCTGCGTGAGAATGGCCGCGCGCCCGATCGTCATCACTCGCTCACCGCCAAATGCGGCGAGAATCTTCTCGCGCGCATGACGCTCCACGACGGTCATCTCCATGGGCGGCAGGAACTCGCCGTCGGGAAGCTGCGGAAGGTTTTCCGGCGCGCCGGTGATGCCAATGAAGCGTTCAACGTAGGAGTACCAGGGCGCGATGTCCGCATAGCGCACGGGCCAGTCGTTGCCATGACCGTCCTTCGCGTTCGCCTCGAAGTCCAGGTCACTCCAGCGGTAGACCTGGCGTCCCCACGTGATCGAGCGTCCGCCGACCTGCCGGCCACGGAAGAAGCGGAACGGCGCGTCCGCCGGCGTGGTGTATGGATTGTCGTTGTCGTTGACGAAGAACTTGTGGCCCACTTCGTCGCACGCGTAGCACTCGCGCTGGATGGGATGGTCGCGGCGCATAACGACGGGATCACCATAGCCGCGGAACTTCATCTGGTGCGCCGGGATGTGCTCCACGAAATCGGACGCGGTGATCGGCGGTCCGGCCTCGAGCACGAGCGTGCGCAACCCGCGCTCACTCAATTCCTTCGCCGCCCAGCCGCCGGTGATCCCGGAGCCGACGACAATCGCGTCGTACGTCGTCTGCTGTCTCATGGCGTGCGACGCACCGGGTGGTCGGCCGCCCCCTGGAAGCGCTCGTGGAAGTTGGTCGAGTGAAGCACCTCTCGCTGTACGCGTTCGCTCGTGAAGTACCCGTACACCACGAGACCCTTGAGTCGCGAGTACGCGCGTGCCTCGATCGTACGTCTATCGGCTGGGTTGTCGAGCGTCGCGACGACTTCTGCTTGCGCGGCCGCATCCAGGGCTGCGAACGGCCGGCCACGTGACGTGCGAACCTGCGCATCGATCGCGTTGAGGCCATCGATGAACGGCGTCCTGACGTCATCGGCGTAGTACTCGGCCACGATCAGGTTCACCCAGTCGGTCACGCCGACGTCGCTCGCACTCGGAGTGTCGGTGCGCGGGAAGATGACGTCAGCGATGGCCGTTACCAGCGCACGTTGTTCGGGGGTGAGCCCATCGGCGGTGCGGTATCCGGCGATGACCCGCAACCACGCCGCTTCGGCCTCCCGTGGGAGGAAAGCGACGGCCGCCGATGCGCCGGCGGCTCGGAGAAGATCGCGGCGATTCACAAGAACCTCACGAATTCGACGTCGAAGGAACCCGCGGGACAAAATGGAGGGAATGGCTGCCTGACGGAAAGGGCGGCAATGAACGAAGACGCCCCCGGAGCTTCCTCCGGGGGCGTCCATGCTACAACTGATCGAAAAACTTACTTGCTGATGCAGGCCTGTCCGTTCGCCGACAGCGCGTTGGCGGGATCCATCGGATTCCGCTCATCCTGAGCCTCCGGCGCCGGAATGTTCGGGTTCGTGTTCCGCTCGCTGAACGCGTAGAAGATGCGACCCGGGATCGCCGTCGCGGTGCCTGCCGGCTTCAGGTTTGGTGAGCAGGTACGCCGGTAGTCGCTCAACGCCTCGATGTTCTGGAAGAGCGTGATCCATTTCTCGATCATGATCGCGTGAAGCAGCGCGTTCCCACTGGCGCTGGCTGGCGGCAGGCCCACCCCCTGTCGAACCAGGTTGAGTGCCGACTGTGCGAGCGCCGAGTTCCCTGTCCTGAACGCCGCTTCTGCGATGATGAGCTGGTTTTCGGTCCACGTCACCAGCGGTTGAGGATACGACGGCGAGAGCCTCAGTGCCGACGGCAAGGAGTGTTGCGCCGCTTGAGGCTCACCCTGATTCGCCCCGACGAACTGGCCCGCCTGGTTCCGCGCGAAATAGTTCGGCAGGCGTGGATCGTTGCGTGCGACCATCGTGTCGACGAGCGTCTTGCCGGCGCGCATGTAGCTGTCGCGATCGCGGAAGAACTGGTGCCAGATGTTCGCTTCCGTCGCGGCGTCCGTGTGCAACGTCTTCATGTCGCCCGTCGAATCCGCGATTCCCTTCTGCGCCTCGGCCAGCGCCTTGGCGTACGCGGTCGGGTCCTGTTCGGCCGTATGCAGGTAGAAGCGCGCCTTCAGCGTGTGCGCCAGGTTGACCCATAACGAGGCGTCGCCGCCGTAGATCATGTCGACCGGTCCCGGCCCAACGCCCGTGCCTGACGAGAGGTCCGCGATCGCCTCGTCCAGTACCGTCTGGATCTTCGCGTACACTTCCACTTGTGGGTCGAGCTTCGGGTTGTCGACGCCCCCCGCAGCTTCCGAGTACGGAATGTCGCCCCAGATGCTCGTCGCGGTGCCCATCGCGAACGCTTCCCAGACCTTGGCGATGCCCCGGAAGATCAGGTCGTTCGCGTCGGTGGCGCGTTCCTGGATCAGGCGCATGTCCTGCAGGCCGCCGCCACCATAGAAGCCGTTCCATTCACCGGAGAAATCGTCCTCGGTGATCTGGTACATCGCCTGCTGGATGTATTGCCGGTCCGTGCCCGCCATCTGCTGCGTCCACATGCTGTGCAGGCGGGCGAGCGCGCCCGTGTGCTGTATGAACTGCTGGACCTGGACGGCCGTCAGGAGCTGCGCGATCGTCGCCTCGCTCGGCCGGTTGGGATCGGTGGTCAGGTCTTCGCCCGTCAGGAAGTCGCTGCACGCGACCAGGACGAGCATCGCCGCAACCCCGCCCGCAATTCGAAATCCGTATCTCATGGCCCTGTCTCCGTGTGGCTGCCGGCCAATGGACCGGCAGCCGATCTCGTTAGGTTCGCGTTATCGGCTCAGGCCAAGCATGAGCACGAACGTCCGTGTGGACGGGTTATTGAAGTAGTCGATGCCCTGCAGGTTCACTTCGGCGCCGCCGAGGTTCGTCTCGGGATCGATGCCGCTGTAATCGGTCCAGGTGAACAGGTTCCGGCCCGCGAGCCTGACCTCGAGGTTGCTCATGCTGAGCACGCTCTTCACCCATGGCGCGGTGAAGTTGTACGCGACCGAAACCTCGCGGAGCTTCCAGAAGCTGCCGTCCTCGATGAACTGGGACGCCACTGGTCCGAAACCGCTGCCAAGACCCTGGAACCAACTCTGGTCGATCGTCACCGCCTTACCCGCACCGGGACCGGCGACCGCTCCATTATGGAAGCCGTTCTGGCCGAACGTCTGCTGCGTGCCGCGAATCTCCGTGTCCTTGTGCGTGCCGAACTGGTAGAGCGCGCCCTTCGTACCGTTCCATACCTGCTGCCCCTGTCGACTGTCGACGAGGGCCGCGAACTCCCAGGCCCTGCCGAGATTCACGCGCGTGCGCAGGCTGCCGGTCCAGTCAGGGTGCGGATCACTGATGACGCGCACCGTGGGATCGAGGATCGGGAATCCATCGTCGCCGATGTAGAGCGCACCCTTCGCTGCGGAACCGCAGCCGGCGTCGATGTCGACGTCGTCGACCACGAGGCCGAGACCACAGCGGGCGAAGTCGTTACCGCGAAGCACGCCGACACGACTGCCGACGACTGCCGCTCCGGGCGCGCCGGCGAAGGCACCTGGCATGTCGACGAAGTCGGCGCCTTGCAGGTCGACGACCTTGTTGTTGTTCCTGGCGTAGATGGCGCCGATTTCCCACGTCAGGTTCGACGTGGTGATCGGGCGATAGTTCACCTGCGCCTCGAATCCCTTGTTCGTGATGGTGCCCGCGTTCTTCGCCTGCTCCGTGAACCCGCTCGACGGTGACAGCGGCGCCTGGAAGATCACGTCCGTCGACTTGGCGTCGTAGTACGTCGCGCTCAGGTCGACGCGATTCTCGAAGAATCCGAAGTCGCCACCGATCTCCCACTCGTTGGTTCTCTCGGGACCGATGTTGACCTGCGCCTTTTGCGCGCTGGTCGTCAGGCCGCCGTTCCCGTTGTAGGTCGGCGCCAGCGTCGGACCCCAACCGCCATCGGGGAGGTTCGCGCTCGAGAATGCCTGGATCGTCGTATACGCCTCAGGCGGACGACCCGTCTGTCCGTACGCGCCACGCAACTTGCCGTAGCTGAACATGCCCTGGCGGTTCGGGTTGAACCCCTGCGTGAATTCCCACGCCACGCTGGCTTTCGGGAACCAGTGACGCTGGTCGCTCACGCCGAACGTCGAGAAGCCGTCATTGCGAGCCGCGAGGGTCACGAAGAGCTGCCGCGCCCACGCGAGTTCGAGCTGTCCGAAATACGACTCGACGTGCACCAGTGACGTGAACTCGTCAGGGTCGCGCGTCACGGTGTTGTCGAGCTGGAACGGTTGCGGCGCCACGAGATCAAAGCCCGTGACGTACAACTGGCGGAACCGCCGCGAGTTGAGGTTCTGCCCCAGCGTCACGGTGCCATCGAGGTTGTCGCTGAGAGTCCAGCGCGCCGTGCCGGTGAGGTTGTGGTCGAGCGAATAGTTCGTGTAGTCGGCGCTGATCACGCGGCCGGTTGGACGATCGGAGCTGGAGATCGGCAATCCCTCGAGCCGCCGGTCGGTGTAGTAGTCGCCGCCCAGGACATAGCGGAAGTCGAGCCAGCTCTTTGGCGAGAAACGCATGTCGACGTTGCCGAACGCGCGGTTCACACCCTGCTGGTTCGTGTGCTCGTTGACGACCCAGAACGGATTGTCATAGCCGCGGGTCGCGTTCGCGACCGCCGGCTCCGGATAGCGGTACGAGCGATGCAGCCCGTTCGCGTCGAGGAACGCCTTGTTGTTGAAGTCGGGCGGCGTGCGCAGCGCGCCCAGCATCAGGCCACTGATGTTCGAGCCCTTCTGCGTGAAGTCGCCGCGCGTATCGACGTAGGCGATGTTGCCGCCGACCTGAAAGAGGTCCGTCACCATGTGCGACGCCTTCAGGCGCGCCGTGGTGCGCTGGTATGCGTTGTTAGGCCCGACGATGACACCCTGGTGATCGGTGTATCCACCGGACAGGTAGAACAGGGTGCGTTCCGTGCCGCCCGACATGCTCAGGTCGTAGTTCATGAGCGTGCCGGTCTGGAACATCTCGTCGAAGTGGTTATACGTCGGCACTCCGCTCAGCCGCGGGCCATAGCTGTTCGGCGAGAGCCGGCAGCCTGGCGCGGCGCAGGTGACGCCGTTGCCGTTGTCCCCCTGGCCGAACGTGGTCTGCAGCGGCACGTCGGCGTTCACGTATTGCGTTTGGCCGGTGACCGAGAAGTTTACGCGTGGCGCACCCGCGTGGCCGCTCTTGGTCGTGATGAGCACGACGCCGTTGGCGGCGCGCGCGCCATAGATCGCGGCCGCGGCCGCGCCCTTCAGGATGTCCACCGACGCGACGTCCGACGGGTCGATGTCGGAGGCGCGGTTCGGCGATACGGTGCTGGCGAGGAAGCTTCCGGTCGCGATCGTCGTGTTGTCGATCGGGACGCCGTCGACGACGATGAGCGGCTCCCCGTTGCCCTGGATCGTCTTGGCGCCGCGGATGCGGACGAATGACGAGGCGCCGGGTTCGCCGGACTGCTCCGTCACCTCGACGTTAGGCGCCTTGCCGGCCAGCGACTGGATGACGTTGGGATCGACGGAGCGCGTGACTTCGGCGGAGTCCACCGTGTTGATCACGTTGCCCAGTCGTTCACGCGTCGTGGACGTGCCGGCGCCGGTGACGACCACCTCACCCAGCATCAGCGGATTGGAGGTGAGGACGAAATCCTCGGTGAGTCGCGCTCCCGGCACGAGCGTCACGGCGCGATTCATCGACTGGAAGCCGATGCGGCGCGCCGTGACCGTATCGACACCGCCCGTGGCGCGCGCGCCCGGCAGCGTGAACGTGTAGCGACCTTGTTCATCGGTCTGAGTCCCGACCCGGCTGCTCAGCAGGTAGACGCTGACGCCTGACAGCGGGGCACCCGATTCTCCTGCGGTCACCCGTCCGGTGATGGTCACGCCTTCCTGCGCGGCGGCAGGCGTGGCGAACCACAGCATCACGACCGCGGGGGACAGCAGCAGACGCTGAAACGTGTTCATGTGATTCCTCCCCAGGATCTCGCGTGATCGACACGGAGGGATCGACCCTCAGCGCCGGCGATTGGACGACACGCCTCACCACTGGGACGCGCCGTCGTCGTGCCTTCCGAATCGTTCGTGGCATCGGCCACCGAACGCCGGCCTCCGCGGGTCCACAAGCGGAGAAAGCGGGAAACTCGCGCTGCGCACCAAACGACTGCCGTACAACGCGAACGCCCTGCCACATCGGAGCGACGGCTCGTCGCGCTGCTCGGATGGAGAGGCTAAGGAAGGTTCACGTCAGGCGCAACCTTCGCCGATCTGGTGCATAACGAGTGAAAGGTTGACGTCGTGTGACGAGGGGACAGGACGCTTGATCCGATCATCCCTGCGAGCAAGTCACGACGTATCCGCGCGAGGTAATGGGAATTTCCTGAGGGCGCGCGCGAACCACGAATGCAGCGTTCGCAGCCAACGTGTCAGGGCGCGGGCGGCGTGAGGCGCTCCGCGAGTTCGTCCATCTGTCGCTGGCGCAGCCGCGCCCAGCGAGGCAGCGGCAGCGCGCCCATCGCGAACATGCCGGCGCCGGCGATCGCGATCATGAGCGCCTGAGAGAGCTCGCTCGGCGTGAGTCCGTTCAACATCGATGTCAGCGTGGACACCGCCGCCACGCCCACCGCGCCGAGCCCGAAGAACATGAAGGAACGCGACTGTCCCCTCAGCGTGCGGAATCTCACGCGTTGTCCATCACCATCGGGTTCCACGAGCACCTGCAGGTTGCCGTTGGACCATTGGCGGAACGAACCTTCCGTCCGGATCACGCCGCGCGCGTCGAAGGTCTCGCGAAGATCGACCACGAGTCGTTCCCATTCCGCGTCCGTCATGCGCTTCTCGAGCCTGACCGTTCTGGCGACCCCGAGCGGCAGCCCGAGGAACACCGGCGGCGTGGGCGCACGCGGTTCATCCAGCGACCGTGCGGCCTGCGCGACGAGATCCGGGGCCAGGCCGGCTTCACCACCAATCTTCTGCAATTCCGCGAGGGTGAGTCCTTCGGCGGACGGAAGCTGGTGTCGCGAAGTGCGTTCTTTCTCGCTCGCCCTCGCAAAAATCTCGGAGACTTCGTCGTCGGTGTAGCGGCGTTCAGGCATGCCTGAAATACTCGTGAAGTGGGCGTGTGGAAGCAATTCGAGGATCACACTCCGGATGTTTCGATCAGGCGAAGGATTGCTGCCGGTCGCGCCTGACCGTACCGTTGCCGATCGCCACCAGTCACCGAGACCTGACGCGCCTGGAGACACCCATGACGCTTTCCCGCCGGGAGTTCCTCACGACATCAGCCGCAGCCGCACTCGCCGGCAAGTTTGTGAATCCCGCACTCGCCGCGGCTCAGCAGGCGCAGGCGCCGCAGCCGGTCTTCACGCCGATCCGGCGCAATGTCGGCTTTTTCACCATGCGCGGCGGAACGATCGGCTACCTGGTGAATGCCGGCGGCGTGGTGGTCATCGACAGCCAGTTCCCGGCTGAAGCGACCGCCTGCCTCAATGGATTGAACGAACGCTCGAACGGACGTGGCGTCGACTTCCTCATCAACACGCACCATCACGGCGACCACACCGGCGGCAACATCTCGTTCCGTGGCGCGGCAAAGAAGGTCGTGGCGCACGTGAAGGCCGATGAGCACATGCGCAATCCACCGGGGGGCCAGCCGCCCGCCGACCAGCTCTACCCCGATACGACGTTCACGGAGACTTGGTCCGCTGACGTTGGCGATGAAAAGATCAGCGCGAAGTTCTACGGCCGCGCGCACACCAGCGGCGACGTCGCGATCACGTTTGAGCGCGCCAACGTCGTGCACATGGGCGACTTGATGTTCCACCAGCGGCATCCGGTCGTCGATCGATCCGCGGGTGCGACGTTGCGCGGGTGGGCCACGAACCTCGATCGCGCCGTTGCGGACCACGCCAATGACACGATCTACATCTTCGGGCACGCGGGCACGGGTCTTCCGGTGACCGGCACCCAGGCAGACATCGCGCGGTTCAAGGATTACATCGGGGCGTTGATGGCTTTCGTCGAAGCCCAGGTGAAGGCCGGCAAGTCGCGCGACGAGATCCTCGCGATGCGCGACCCGCTGGCCGGCTTCGAGAACTTCGGTCGGTTCGGACAGGCGAATCCGCGCGACGCGCTGACGTGCGCGTACGAGGAAGTCACCTCGACATAGGGACACCGGTGCGTATCGCGGGAAAACTCATCGGAACGTTCGCGCTCGCCCTCGCCGCGTGCAGGTCGCCCGGCAAGGGCACGACCGCGTATGTCGGCGCGCACGTGTTCGACGGCACGGGCGCGGTCATCGACAGCGCCGTAATTCTCGAATCACAGGGGCACGTCACCGCGATTGGGCGGGCCGATTCCGTCGAGGTGCCGCGCGGTGCGACGGTCGTGCCGGTCGATGGCCAATGGATCATCCCGGGACTGATCGACGGCCACGCGCATGCGGGTGAGTCGAACATGGCCACCTACCTTTCGTACGGCGTCACGAGCGTGCGTCATGTCGGTGGAGACCTCGACCGCCTGACGACTCTCCGGGCGCGCGTATCCGACGATTCCATACCAGGGCCGCGGCTCTACATCTCCGGCGAGGCGTTGACCGGCGCTCCAGCGGTCTGGCCGGGTCAGATCGTGTTGAAGAGTCCCGCGGATGTCGCTCCAGCCGTGGCGCGACTCGCAGCCGCCGGGGTGTCGCAGATCAAGCTGTACACGCACACCACACGCGAGCTGCTCAACGCGGTCGTGCTGTCGGCCCGTCGCCAAGGCCTCCCGGTCACCGCACACCTGGGCCGCGTCGATGCGTTCACTGCCGCCCAACTCGGCGTCACTTCAATAGAACACCTGTCGGGCGTGGTCGAAGCGACTGTGCCGGATCCCGCGCGCTTTTACGCGGCCCACGAGCACTTCCCCACCGGTTGGATGACGTTCCTTCGCGGATGGGCCGGGCTCGACTCGGCGTCGCTCGAGAAGACTGCGACCGAGCTCGCCGGAACCGGCGTCGTGATGGTGCCCACGCTCGTGCAGTCGGAGACGTATGCCCGAGTGCTCGACACCACGTATGCGCAGAGCCTCGACCTGTCCGCCGTTTCCGCTGCCGAGCAGGCGGAGTGGAATTTGCCCGACCTGATTGCTCGTTATGCGATCACGCCCGCCGACCTTCCGCTGCTCCAGCGATCGCGCGAGAAGGAAGACCTGTTCCTGCGACGGTTCGTGGCGCACGGCGGCAAGGTCGTGGCGGGCAGTGATTCGCCGAACCAGCTCCTGGTGCCGGGGGCGTCGCTGCACGAAGAGCTCAAGCTGCTGGTGAGGGCCGGTTTCACGTCATCGCAGGCGCTGATCAGCGCGACGCACACCGCCGCAGAGCTGCTCCGCGCCGACTCGATAGGCGTTATTCGGGCCGGATCCGTGGCGGACTTCGTGGTCCTCGCGGCCAGCCCGTTGGAGGACATTACGAATGTCCGGCGCATCGCGATGATCGTTGCGCGCGGTCACCAGCGTTTCCCCGAGGAACTTCGCAAGCGCTAGCTGCAGAAGGAGCAAGAGTCCAAGTCCAGGTTCAAAGTTCAAGGAAAAAAACAGCACCGGTCTTTGAACTGACTTGAACCTGGACTTGAACCTGGACTTGAACTTGGACTTGAACTTGGACTTGGACTTGGCAAAGGATCCGATCATGACACGAGCATCAATGATCCGCCGTTTCGTCCTGACGTTGCTCGTTCCAGTCGCGACGTTCGCCCAGGGGAACGATGCGAACCTGCGGCGCCTTGAATCGGAAATCGGGCGTCTCAGCGCCATCAGTGGCGGCAAGGTCGGCGTTGGGATCATCCACCTCGAGACGGGGCGCGAGCTGTTCGTGAACGGCGCCGAACCGTTCCCGATGGCGAGCACGTTCAAGGTGCCGATCGCCGTTGAATTGTTGACGCGCGTCCAGGCCGGAACCGTTCGGCTGGATTCGATGATCACGGTTCGGAGTCCGGATCTTCATCCCGGCAGCGGGACGCTGTCCAACCTGTTCAACGATCCTGGCGTTTCGCTCTCGGTGCAGAACCTGCTCGAGCTCATGCTCCTGATCTCGGACAACAGCGCGACCGACATGGTGATGAAAGTCGCGGGTGGCGGGACGGCGGTGAACACGCGGCTGGCGGCGCTTGGCATCAAGGGCATCTCGGTTGATCGGCCAACGATCAGGCTCATCGCGGATGTCGTGGGGATCAAAACCCTCGGGCCGGAAGCATCGTGGTCCCTTGCCGGATTCGATTCGCTCCGCGGGCTCGTCACTGCTCCGGAGCGGGAGGCAGCGCGGACGGCGTTCTACAAGGACCGTCGCGACACGGCGACGCCGGAAGGCATGGCACGACTGCTGGCGAAGATCTGGCGCGGCGAGGCCCTCGATGCGGCGCGGACGGCGCAATTGCTCGACATCATGCTGCGCTGCGAAACCGGGCTGGCCCGGCTCAAGGGGCTGTTGCCGCCGAACGTAGCCGTCCGCCACAAGACCGGTTCGTTAGGCATCGGCGTGACGAACGACGTCGGGATCGTCGACCTCCCGGACGGCGCGGGGCACGTGGTCGTCGCCGTGTTCGTGAAGGAGGCGACGAACGACGTCGACGCCCAGGAGCGTACGATCGCCCAGATCGCCCGCGCGGCCTACGACTACTTCGCGTTCAACCCGGGCGGGCGATAACGGACCGAGGTGATGGCTTATGACGTGACTGGTGACTGGTGACTCGTTATTCGCCAGGCGTCAGTGCCAGTCACCAGTCACCAGTCACCAGTCACCAACGGGTCACGCTTCTTTATAGGCCCACGCCCCTGCGACTGCGCCGATGCTCGTCGTGATCAAGGAGATCACGGCCATCTTTCCGAACACCGCCATCGGAAAGAAACCGCCCGTCGTCAGACCGAGCATGATGAGCACGATCGCGAAGTACGGGACCAGGCCAGCGTAGATGGCAGTTTTCGGCCCTGGACCGAATCGCGGACGAATTGCCGCATAGGTCCACACGACCAGGATGCCCATGAGGAAGTCGACAGTAACCCAGGTGGCCATGCCCCTGGTCGATTCCATTTGCGCGGGATCGAGACCGAGCCGAGTGGCGTTGGCGCTGAAGTCTGCGCCCATCAGGAACATGTTGTTCACGAAATCAAGGGCGTTATACACGACCCCCGCCAACAGCCCTCCCGCTATCACCTTTCCTGTGTTGATGCCGGCCATGGAGTCTCCTTGAACGGGTCGTATGAACAGCAAGCAGACTCTACGACAAACCTGCCCTCGTCGATAGACCCGGAGTGCTCGATCGGACGGTCAGTTTCACCAGGTCGACGCCCGCTTCCTTCAGCATCCGTGTGGCGGTGTCGTTGAGCGGATAGGCCTCGTTGTACACGACACGCCGAATGCCGGCGTTGATGATCATCTTGCTGCACATCAGGCAGGGCGAATACGTCGTGTAGAGCGTGGCGTCCCGGATCGCGATGCCGTGATAGGACGCCTGGACGATCGCGTTCTCCTCCCCGTGCGAGCAGAGACACTCTTCGAGGTTCTTCCCGCTCTCGCTGAAGCCATTGCAGCGCGGGCACCCGCCTTCGTTGCAGTTCCTCACGCCGCGCGGCGTGCCGTTGTACCCGGTGCTGATAATCCGCTTCTCGGCAACGATCACCGCGGCGACCTGTCGCTTCATGCAGTTGCTGCGCGCTGCCACCTGCCGTGCGATGTCCATGAAGTACTGGTCCCACGACGGCCGCGCGAACGCGACTTCCAGCTCCCGGAGTGTGCTCGTGAGGCGCGAACCGAACTCCTCGAGGGTGCCGTCGTTGTCGATCCGGCGGTCAGCCAGTCGCTCGGTCTCGAGCAGCTGCTGAGCCGCCGCGTTACTGCTCGCGAACTCGCGCTCCTCCTGGCGGACAAAGTCCTGCAGTGTTTGTGCGTCGCCAGCCCGCGCCCGGGTCAGCGAGCGCGCGAAGCGTGCTTCCAGCGGGGCGAAGATGTGGAACAACGAGAACGAGCCGCCCGCCTTCTTCAGCGCCATCACTTCCGCGGGATGCCGGATGCTGTCGACGGCGTAGTGCCGGTCGGACTGCATGCGTGATACCGTGAGTTCCGCCAGGGCGCCCGGACCATGTTTTTCCCGGAGCTCGTTGCCTAACGCCGTCAGGTTTTCACGGACCGGCGAGAGTCCGCGCGCCTTCGCCTCCTCCCGGATGACGTCGGAGAGCGACAGGTACGAAAACCCTCGCGCGCCTAACACTTCGCCCGCGGTCGTCTTGCCGGCCGCGTTCCGTCCGGTCAGTCCAATGATGATCATGTCGTGGTTGAGGATCCACGACTAAAGCTGGGGCCTGCCAGAGTGGACCGGGAGGTGGTCTGGCGTGCCTCGTCGAACTCGCGGCGGCTTCGTTTCGCCTACGAGTTGTCCCGCGGCAGGTCGAGATCGGAAACCGGGTTCAACTCCTCCACGCCGCACCAGTTGAGGAAACCGGAGAGATCGATCGCATGCTCCATCGTATCGACCATGACCTCGGCGCTCCCGTTCGTGACATACGGGATATAATGGAGTTGATTGCGGCCCCGGCGACTCAGTAGCAGCCGCCGCGCCTGCCATGGACCTCTCGCGGCCGACAGCTGAACTCCCTGTCGTTTCAATCGCTCGGCGAGGTGATAGGCAACTCTCGGTTCGTATCTACGACGGCGCTGACCAGGCTCATTCACCAACTGCGGCGGCGCCACACCAGGCTTTCGGGGCATCGTTTTACTCCGGCTCTGGCTCGATGATTGGGTCATTCAACCGCGCATTCACTCGCACGTTTGTACACCACATCATCACTATCGTTATGCCGGACGCGATAAGCCGTGACGACAGTCACGCTTGATGCCGGACTCGTCGCGCCTTTCGTTCGTTCTTCAGACGCAGCGATCTGAGCATTCACGCTCCGCACGCAGCCTCGCCACAGCGGGCCGAATCATCGCCGCATGCATGCTTATTCCGGTCCAGGCACCTGTCGGGCGACGATGGTGGTCGAGGCCAGATAGCCGGTCACGTTCAGGACCGTGGAGAACAAGTCAGGTATGGCATCCACCGCGATCAGGATCCCGATCCCTTCGGCCGGCAGTCCGATCGCGAGGAACAGGGGCGTCAGCATGAGGAACGCGCCCCGCGGAACACCCGGCGCAGCAAACGCGAGGAAGATGGACGCGAACGCCACGATCGCGAGGTCGCCGAGGCTCAGAGGAATCCCGTAGAACCATCCGACGAACAGTGCGCCGATGGTCCAGGAAACGGGCGCGGCGATCTTGAACATCGAGACGGACAGCGGCAGCACGAATCCGGTGACGCGCGCCGGCAGCGCCAACTCGCGTTCCGCGCCTTCGACAAGCGCCGGCAATGCGGCAATCGATGACGAAGACGCGAACGCCACCGACTGGCCGGGCAGCACGGCACGCGCGAATTGAGCGATCGGCACCTTGGCAACGGCCATCACGACGGGATACAGGAGGAGCGAGATCAGGATGCTCGACAGTGAATACGCCACGATGTAGAAGCCCACGGCGCCGGCGACGCCCGCTCCCCCGTGCGCGGCCAGCGGCAGGACCAGCGCAAACACGCCTAACGGCGCCACCGCTACGACCCAGCGCACGATCACGAGCATCGCCTCGCCAAGGGCGCGGAAGACGGCCAGCAAGGGCTCACGAGTTGCCGGTGCCAGCTTCGCGATCGCGAGCGCGAGGATGAGCGTGAAGAGAATGAGCTGCAGCATCGCCCCGTTCGCGGCGGCAGCGATCGGGTTGGTCGGGATCAGCGACGTGAGCCACGCGCCAAACCCGGTTGGCGTCCCTTCGGCGGCGATCTGCCCGGC
>Ga0111538_10007299_pt1 | contig 14909 bp, 10 predicted proteins | sample SoiMethybrSBSTD1_FD_79669 | JGI IMG/M metagenome (GOLD analysis project Ga0111538, IMG submission 79669) | Bulk soil microbial communities from a Populus tree surrounding site in Tennessee, USA - Soil MetaG P. TD hybrid SBSTD1 (version 2)... | ecosystem: Environmental > Terrestrial > Soil >... | reverse complement strand
GGTGCGCTTCGCGACAAGATCCGGTAGCGCCCGAGGCTCCGCTTGGCCGTTGTAGGCTGCCGCGATCGCCAGAATGCTTGAACGACCGAGGTGTCTGTTCGCGCCTGAAGCATCTTCCAGCGGCTCAGCCGGGAAAGATCGAGCTGCCGATCGGCTACGGCGGCCTCATCCTCCACGTTCGGGCGGTGGCCATGCCGGAAGGGCCACAGTGGGCACGCCTTGGCCGTGCACAGCCTGATCTCGCTCGCGCTCTCGTTGCACCACATCAAACAGTACTGACGTACCGCCTTGAGTGGGCTGGCATGACCTGGTCCACCCCCGATGAAGTGGTCTGACTCGAAGTATGGCTTTGCCGGTCAGTCGCGGAGCTTGCTTCGCGTAAGACGTTCGGGCGCGACCAAAAAATCAAAGTCCGAAATCACCGCCAGGCATAATCGCGAAGTCGTGAGGGGCCAAACCCAACGCTTCCGTGGCAGGGGCGTTTGTGGCACATTCGGAACAACCTGCGGCGAGATCCGCAGGTCGTTTCCGACGTTCTTGGCTTCACGTCTTCTTTCCAGAGATTAAAGGAGGGCATTCATGGCCGACAATGATCTACCGACAAAACGATCCTGCGGAGCTATGGCGGAGTTCCATCGCTTGTTGGAGCTAGATCCGGGTTACCGGGCGAGATTGGTGGGCATCGAGGAAGCAACGCAGCGGCGAATCGCGCGCATGAACGTTGCAAGTCTGAAGAGTGTCACGATTCCGGTCGTTGTGCACGTCCTCTACAAGGATCCCGCTCACAACATCAGCGACGCGCAGGTTGCGAGCCAGATCGAGGTATTGAATGCGGACTACAACGCGACCAACGCTGACGTGGAGAATGTGCCGGCGCCCTGGAAGAGCCTAGTGGGCAACCCCAAGATCAAGTTCACGCTTGCTAGTGTGGGCCCTGATGGCACGTCGGCCTCGGGTATCGTGAAGCGAAAGACCACGATCGCGCAGTTCGGTCAGAACGATGCCATGAAGAGGAGCGCTTCCGGCGGCTCCGACCCCTGGGACACGGCCAGCTACCTCAACATCTGGGTATGCAATCTCGGCGGGGGGTTGTTGGGCTACGCGCAGTTTCCCGGCGGTCCGCCGGCGACGGACGGCGTGGTCATCCGCAACACCGCGTTCGGCACGGTGGGCATCGCGGCGAAACCTTTCAACCAAGGCCGGACGGCGACGCATGAGGTCGGCCATTTCCTGAACCTGCGCCACATCTGGGGCGACACAGAGGACTGCACGGGCTCGGACCTGGTGTCCGACACGCCGCGGCAACAGCTGCCCAATTACGGCGAACCCAAGTTTCCCCATACTTCGTGCAACAACGGCCCCAACGGCGACATGTTCGTCAACTACATGGACTACGTTGACGACAAAGCTATGTTCATGTTCACCGCCGGGCAGATCGCGCGCATGCGCGCAACGCTGTCCGGTCCACGGAGCGGCCTCATCAAGGATGCCGCCGCGCGGGTTTCATGACCGACACCACCGTCGAAATGCTTCAACAGAATTGGGTCCACTCGCACGAGGAGGACCAGGACGGCCGCATGGTGTTCAGGCCGGAATTCTGGTCCTTTCCCCTCTCGCGCGGCCGGCGCTCGTTCCGTCTCGGGGCGGGGGGGAAGCTGATCGCGGGTGGGCCCGATCCCACCGACAAGCACAACGATGTGGCGGGAACCTGGCGTCTCTTGCCCGACGCGACCGTGGAGCTGGCCCCGGCGGGGCAGCGGCCCCTGCGCCTCATCATCATCGAGGCCACTCCCGACAAGCTGGTCGTGAGGATCGACGCCGCGCACTAGCCGTTCGGCTTATAAACTCCGGGGTCACGACGGAACGAGCGTTTCCCACACGACGTAACTTTCCTCCACCGTGAAGCCCGCCTGTCCCTTCACTTTCGTTGCCTTGTCGCTGCGCGCCAGAATCGCTTGCGCGGCTAACGCCTTCATGAGCGGAGCCCTCGGCACGTCCGGCCATTGCTTTACGGGCTCGGTCGAGACCAGGGCAACTGTGCCCTTCTGCAGTAGCTTTTCCACCAGTTCCTTGGGCGTGCCGTTGTGGCTGCCGTGGTGAGAGACTTTGAGCATCGTCGTGTGCTCGAGCAGGCGTCGGCCGTCAGCATCGTCGAGGATCGCCTTCCATGTGCCCCACTGCGCGTCACCGGGAAACAGTAGGAACTGGCCGCCAACCTCAATCATCGTGACCAGGCTCGTGTTGTTGACCGCCTGGTCGATGGCGGCGGCGAGATCGCCGTCCGGCTCGTCGGCGGCCTTGTTCACCTCTTCCCGGTCCTTCGCCGTGAACGTGGACATCCCCCTGGTCAGTGTCTCGAACTCCGGCTGCGAAATTTGCCATTTGGTCTCACAGGCCGGTTTGGGCCTTGGAGGATTTGACCCCGCGCCGCCGAGGTTTGCGAGATAGGCGCCCCCGGCGGGCGGGTTCATCGACTTAATCACGCTTTCCGAGCGGGACGGTCCCAGGATATGGAAGGTGACGCCCGGCAATCCGGCGACCGTCCTCACCTCCGCGACCGAATCCTTGAGCGGCAGGAAGTAACGCGGCGGTCGTCCCGCGAAGCCATCGTGCAGCGTCGCCATCGCCTTCTCGTTGGTAAGGCTCAGGGCGTTTAGCGCAAGGGCAAGGCGCGCGGCCACCTCGTCATTGCGCCCATCGGCGAGGGGCATGTCGCTGGGCTTGAAGTTAGCGTCGAGCGACTTGCACAAAGCAAAAGCGAAACTAGATTGCCGCTCGCGGATGCGCGTCGCTTCGGCGTCCCTGGGGTTCTCGGTCCAAGGCATCCAGACCTCGCCCACCTCCACCTTGGCCCAAACGGCATCGTCGAAGCCGTTTACGTGGTCTTTGTGACGGTGCGTGCAGACCACCAATTCGATCCGAGGTTTGCCATCGTCGCCCATGCAGGATGCGACGACGTCCGCTGCGACCTTGGAGATTTCGGCCTTGGTGCGGCTGAGGCTTCCGCAATCGAACAGCACGGACTTTCCGATCTTCTCCTTCCAGAAGGTCACCAGGAAGCAGTCCCCGAAGCCCATCTCGTACATGCGGACGGTGACGCGATCGAACATGCTTAATGACCTGAATGGAGGGCGCGGATGCTCATGCGCAGCGGCATGCGCCGTTTCAGTTCGCTGGCGCTCATGTAGGGGATGCGCGGATCGCGCCGGTCTAGTTCGCTGACGAAGGCCCTCTGGCGTTCGAGCCGCGCGGTGCCGATTTCCCCCTGTTCGCCGGCCAGGCCGGGCAAGGGCTTCGCGACGACGTACCTCACCGTGCCGTCGATGCCGACAACGATCGTCGTTCCGCCCCTCAGTTCGAGTCCACCGAGCATCGCGTCGACCTGGCTGGCACGGTCGGCCTGCGTGAGCTGGGCGACGAGCTCGATCATCAGTCGGCCGTTGGCGGCTGTGCGGAAGACTGGTCGAAATCCCCTGACCCTGATCGGCAAGTCGGGCCGCAGCATCAACGCGTCCCTATGCTGGCTGGCGTAATGCTCGATAGCCTTTGCGACTTGGCCTTCTATATCTTCCGACTTGGTGTCCTCTTCTGTAACCGACGAGCGCCTATCGGCGCGGTTGCGCAATTCGGCGTCATGGCTCGGCTGTGAAAACCGATATGCCTCAAGCCGGAGCAGTTGGGGCAGGAGGCTAACCAGCTGATCCTCCATCAGCGGGAGTGGCGGCGCGGCGGGCCAGCGCAGCGATTCCTCAGCCAGCGACACTACGCCTTCGGGATAGATGCCGCGCCGCCGAAACCCTTCGATCAAGGCGGCCCGTTGACCGTATTCGTCGTCCGGGTTGAGCTCGAAGTCGGCAGTGACGAGTGACCTCAGGTAGTCCCCAAAGGTGATGTCGACCGGCGGCAGGTAGTCGAACGCCCTGATGCAGATGTCGAGGTGCCGCTGCGCCGTACGGGCAGCCTCCGCCGCGACCCGCTTTGCCAGATGAGGTTCGAGGTGGCCGCGCGGAAGCGTGCCGCTGCCGCCTGTCGCGATGCGGAAGAGGTCGTCGACCCGCGTGCGATAGGTTTGGAAAAAGCCATCGAAGACGGCGGCGACCAAGATTGCGCCGCGGTCGTGGGGCTCGCTCACACTGTCGCTGAGCCTGGTGTCCTGGTCTAGCGCCGACCGCAGTGACCTGCCCTCACCCCTGGCAAACCCGAACTGCCGGGCCAGCTCGACCAGCACCGTGGGCTTCTGCAAGTCACCCCGGTTGCGCTGGATTTCCCGCTCGAGCAGGTTCGGAAAGGTGAAATGCTGGAACAGGGCGACGATATCCGAAAAGCCCTCGTGGAAGGCGTGGGTGTCGACGTTCGTGGGCTCGAGGAACAAGGGCCGCAGCCGGTCGACGATGGCATGCGTCATCTCGTGGGCGATGATGTCGTGGCTGAGGCACGTGTAAATCCGCTGCCGCGGCAGGTTCGCGCCAGGATTGACCTCATTGGCATCGAAGTAGCCGAAGAGCACGGCGTGGAGCTGCCGGTCGTAAAAGGCGTTCTGCCCCCGGAACGCATGCGGAAAAAGGCGCAGGCGGTTTCGACCTTTGCCCCTCGACAACCGCAGCCTACGCCCCAGCGCCCGGTCAAAATTCGACAGCGTCCGCGCCGCCACCGCGTAGACCATCTGCTGGTGGAAGCGGGGATCGGACTCCGAGGGATCGAGGCCGCCTTGAGTCAGGACCGACGGATCATCGAGATCGACACAGTCGTAGAACACCTTCGCATGCCCGTCGTAGTCAACGACCGCGAGACGATCGCCAATGGGACCGGGCAGAAGATTCTCGTGTGCGACCGGGATGCTGATCTTGAGAGCGGCCTCGTACCCCTGGGTGGGGTCCGTCGCGTAAATCTTCAGGGGCCGCGTCGAAGGCTTTGGAATTGGCTTCAAATGATGCCTCCTCGAAATCCAGCGAAGGATAGCCGTCTTTGACCCTGAACGGACTTGGATGTGATCCAACTATTAGACGGAATTGTCTCTGTGCTTTTGATGGAGCATATCGCAGCCCGTCGTGTCTGTCGATCCGCCCACGCATTCTTTGTTCGTGTTCGTGCGAATGGTTTGTGGACCGAGGCGGGCGCAGGGGCAGCCTCGCCGGTTGCCGCTTGCCCGGGCGCTGTTGCCCTCCCCGGCGTGCCGCCCTGACGTGCTCGCAAAATCAAGAAACCCCTAGATCCGCTTGGAGGATTCGCATGTCGAGCAGGGGGGACTGCGGCGAGGGCGATCTCGCCGTACCGATTGGCGCCGACACCCGGCAGACCGTGGGCGGTGGCCGCCGCAATTGACTTGTGTCTGCCCAGCGGCATTGGCGCATGTGATTACGCGGCTCCACGATGACCCCGCCGGCGATATGAATACCTGATGAATTCATTGTACGGCGAAGGTTCAGGTCCTCTGCCTCAATCTAGCGTCTGGTCCCTCGGTCGGACTCTACGCTAAGGAAAGGCGAGCAAACATGATCATCAAGCTAAGCGTTGGCGCAGTTGCCCTCGTGGCGGCCGCCCTCATCACTCCAGCATCTGCGTCTGCGCTTGCGGCGCAATCGTTGCCGTCGATCAGCGCTTCAGGTGGCGAACTACAATTGGTGCACTCCAGAAGGCACCGGCACTACCACCATCATCACTACCGGCATTGCCGCGTTGTGTGCCACGGTTACTGGCATAGAGGCCACTGCCACGGCCACTTGCATCGGCGCTGCCATTTGCATTGAGCGGACCGGATCGCAAACACCGTGTTTTGAGTTCCGGAACTTGCCTTACTGTCGGCCTTCAGCGGTGGAGGCCGACATCTTCTAGGCTGGCGGCGAGGTTGACAGGAAAACCGCGCCGGCCACCGGCATGCGCTCGTGGATGGATCGAAAAAAGGGAGTGCCTTGATGTCTGCAAAATCCGCGAAGATACTGATACGAGGTAGCTGATTCCGACGGGAACTCATGGGCAGTCTTAAACATCGATGGGCTGCCAGGCTGATTTCAGCCGCAGTGGCGCTTGCGCTCGTCGTTGCCTCGGCTGTCGGCGCCTATGCTCACGCCCTCGCACACTGCCACCACGGCCACGCGAACGCCGTACACCCGGAAGACGCCGTAGCGTCAGCGTCAACGGTGACGGTCAGCGCGCTGCACAAAGGCGAAAGCCAGAGGTCTCCCGCGTCAGTGGATCAAGCGCAGTGCTGCGACACCATCTGCCATGGCAGCCTTGCGATTGTCGACATGGGCGCTGTTGTGCTCCTGCCGCCGCGCTTTTTGCATGCCGTTCTCTCCGCCAGCCATGCGGCGGGGACGCAACCGCACTCCCTGGAACGCCCGCCCAGATCTCCTGTTCTCGCCTGATTGCTCGGGACCTCGGTCCCCTTGCTTCGGCTGGAACACGGGATTTTCCATGCATCGCCTTCATGATCGGATGCGCGCGCCGCTCCTGCGGAGATTGGCGCTCGTCTGCATCTTCGTGATTGCCGCTATTCTCTCTGCAGGCAACCCCCTTGCTCACGAGGGACATGATCACGGCGCCGAGACCCGGCCAACGCCTGGCGCTCCGACTTCGCCGCGCGTGGTGGCGACGTCAGAGACCTACCAGTTCGTTGGCATCGTCGAGGGCGAAGTCCTGGTGATCTATCTCGACCGCGCGGCCGACAATACCCCCGTCACCACCGCCAAAATCGAGCTCACGTTGGATGGCGAACCAACGAAGGTCGAGCCCAACCAGAGGGACAGCACCTACGAGGCAACCTCGCAGTTGCTGAGGAAGCCCGGCAGCCACGAGGTTCTGGTCAAGCTTTCAGACGGCAGCACGAACGACCTGCTCGTCGGCGCGCTGGTGATCCCTGCTCGGGCAAGAAGCGCGGAAGGTCCCGCCTCGAGCATCTGGCGGATGTTGCCAGACGCGCTTGTGACACGGCTCGGTTTGTCCGAGACGCCGACCGGGTACCTCGTCGGGTTCATGCTGGTCATCATCTTATTGGCGGCGGCGGTCCTGCGCGTCCGGCGCAAAGGGCTCTTCCTCCTGGCGGCTGCGCTTGGCCCGATGATTGCCTCGGCCTTTGCCTTGGCCCACGAAGGCCATGACCACGGACCCGACTTGAGTGCCAGCACCGGCAATTCACCAGCGCGCCGGCCGGACGGCAGCATCTTCCTGCCCAAACCGACCCAGCGGCTGCTGGCTATCCGAACACGGTCGGCCGTAGTCGAAACCAGGACCCGCACCGTCCGGTTCAATGGACGCATCGTCGCCAATCCCAACCGCAGCGGCGTCATTCAAAGCACCATCCAGGGCCGGTATCAGGCGCCCGAGGGCGGCGTGCCCCCGCTCGGCGCGCGCGTGAAAGCAGGTGATCTGCTCGGAAGCGTCGCGCCTTCTTTTGCCTCCATCGACTCCTCCGACATGGCGCAGACCCTGGGGAATCTCGACCAAGAGATCGCCCTCAACCGAACCAAACTCGCGCGTCAGGAACAGCTTCTGAAAAGCAATGTCGTGGCGCGAGCGACGGTGGAGGACATTCGCACCCTGCTCGAAGGCCTCGAAAGACGCCGCCGCGAACTATTGGCTGCCAAGGTTCGCCCCGAGGAACTGCGCGCGCCCGTCGACGGCGTGATTGCCGCGACGCGCGTGGTCGCCGGACAGGTGGTGGCGCAAAGCGACCAGCTGTTCCAGATCATCGACCCGACCAGCCTGCTGGTCGAGGCCCTGGTCTTCGATCAAATCAATCCAGATGCGGTGGACGTGGCAACCGCCACGGTGGGCGCCGACACGACAGTCAAGCTCAAATTCATCGGCCGCAGCCGCGCGCTGCAGCAGCAATATTCGATCATGCAGTTCCACATCGTTGAAGCGCCCGTTCCTCTCAACGTCGGCGCTCCCGTCACGGTGATCGCTTCGAGCGGCGCGCCGGTAACGGGGATCTTGTTGCCCCGTTCGGCGCTGGCGCAGGCCCCGAACGGGCAAACGGTCGTCTTCACCCAGAAGGAGCCCGAAATATTCATACCCAGAGCCGTCCGCGCGGAGGCGTTCGACAGCCAAAACGCTCTCATCACCGGCGGGCTTCAACCGGGTGAGAAGGTGGTGGTCGAGAACGCGCCCCTGATCAATCAGGTGCGGTGAGAGGTTGGCATGTTCAACCTCCTCGTTATCGCGAGCCTGAAGAACAGGCTGATGGTCCTGGCGGTCGCCTTCGTGCTGGCGACCTATGGCGGCTTCGTCTTGCCGCGTCTTCCGGTCGATGTCTTTCCCGACCTCAATCGCCCGACGGTGGTGCTGATGACGGAGGCCGAAGGCCTCGCCCCGCAGGAGGTCGAACAGCTGGTCACCTATCCGATCGAGACCGCCATGAGCGGCATGCCTGGGGCCGTTCGCGTGCGCTCCACCTCGGGGGTCGGCCTGTCGATCGTCTATGTCGAGTTCGGCTGGGAAACCGAGATCTATCGCGCCAGGCAGCAGGTCGCCGAGCGGTTGGCAACAGTCCAAGGTCGCCTGCCGCATGGCGCGCAACCGCAGATGGGACCGATCTCCTCGATCATGGGCGAGATCATGCTCGTTGCCGTCACCGGGCCGTCGGTTTCGCCGATGGAGCTGCGTGAGATCGCCGACTTCGTCATTCGCCCGCAGGTGCTGACCATCCCCGGCGTTGCCCAGGTCATCCCCATAGGCGGTGAGGTCCGACAGTACCGCGTGGCGCCAGACCCGGTGATGATGAGCAAGCTCGAATTGACCCCCGCCGAGATGGAGGCCGCCATTCGCCGCTTCGGCGTCAACACCGGCGGCGGCTTCGTCGATCAGCACGCGCGCGAATACCTGATCCGCAATATCGGCCTGAGCAACCGCCTCGAGGACCTGCGCAACCTGGTTGTCGCCACGCGTCAGGGTCACAGCATTCTGCTGCGCCAAGTCGCCCAGGTCGAGTTCGCACCACGCGTCAAGCGTGGCGATGCAGGCTTCATGGGCGCTCCCGCCGTCATCGTCGGCATCCAGAAGCAGCCGGCGGCCGACACCGTCACCCTGACGCGCCTGGTCGAGGCGCAGCTCCAGAGCATTCAGAAGACGCTGCCTGAGGGCGTCAGCGCCGACAAGGTCCAGTTCCGGCAGGCGAGTTTCATCGAGACCTCCATCGCCAGCGTCGAACGCGTGCTCGTGGAAGCGGCGCTCGTGGTCACCGTCGTCCTCTTCCTGTTCTTGATGAATGTGCGGGCGACAGTGATTTCGCTCACCGCCATCCCGATCTCGATTCTCATCGCTGTACTGGTCTTCAAGGCCTTCGGCATGTCGATCAACACCATGACGCTCGGAGGGCTGGCGATCGCCATCGGGGCGCTGGTCGATGACGCCGTGGTCGGCGTCGAGAACGTCCTGCGAAGACTGAAGGAGAACAGGCAGAACTCCGCGCCTGCGCCGGTCCTCGACGTGATCGCAAGGGCAAGCCAGGAGGTCCGCTCCGGCATCCTCTATGCGACGGTCATCGTCATTCTGGTGTTCGTGCCGCTGTTTGCGCTCTCCGGTATCGAGGGGCGCCTGTTTGCGCCGCTCGGTATTGCCTACATCGTCTCGACCCTTGCATCCCTGCTGACCTCGATCACGGTGACACCCGTGCTCGCCTACTATTTCCTGGCGGGACCGAAGGCGCATGGGAAGGGGGACAGCTTCCTTGTTCGCAAGCTGAAGGCCGGCAATACCAGGCTCCTGCATTGGGCATTCCGGCAACCCAGGACGCTGTTTGGCGCCATTGCCGTGGCCGTGCTCGTGGCCGGGCTCGGCGCCTACCTGCTCCCGAGGGCCTTCCTGCCGCCGTTCAATGAAGGGACCATTCTGGTCAACCTTCAGTATAACCCCGGCATCTCGCTTGCCGAGTCCAATCGTCTGGGCGCGATTGCCGAGCGGTTGATCATGACCATTCCGGAGGTGAAGAGCCTAGGCCGGCGCACCGGTCGCGCCGAGCTCGATGAGCACGCGGAAGGCGTCCACAATTCGGAGATCGACGTCGATCTCACCCGTTCAAAACGCGCCAAGGAGGAGGTCTATGCGCACATCCGCGCCAAACTCGCGGTGCTGCCGGTCTCGGTCGCCATCGGTCAGCCGATCGCGCATCGCCTCGACCACATGCTCTCGGGCGTCCAGGCACAGGTTGTCGTCAAGATCTTCGGCGAGGACCTCGACACGCTGCGCTCATCCGCCGAGCGCCTGCGCACTGGGTTTCAATCGGTTCCCGGTCTCGTCGACCTCCAGATTGAAAAGCAGGTGCTCATCCCGCAGCTGAAGGTGACCCCCGACTACGAGCGGGCATCGCTCTATGGAACCACGCCGGCCACGCTTACCGAAGCCTTGGAAGGACTTTCGGGTGGCCGCGTCGTCTCGCAGATCGTCGAGGGCAACCGTCGCTTCGATGTGGTCATGCGCATCTCCGACGAGAATCGCTCGACCACGGGGCTACAGGATTTGCTTGTCTCCACACCGCAGGGGTTCGTGCCCCTGCGTCTTCTCGCCAAGGTGGAAGAGGGCGACGGTCCCAATCAAATCCAGCGTGAGAACGGTCAGCGGCGCATCGTCGTCCACGCCAACGGCGACGGCAGGCGCGACATGGCGGCCATCGTCGCCGACGTGCGGCGGGTGATTGCCGAGACACAACTGCCGTCAGGCTACGCCACTCAGCTCGAAGGCACCTTCAGGGCGCAGGAAGATGCCGCATTCGTCATCGGCGTCCTTTCGCTCGTGTCGCTCGCCCTGATCTTCATGGTGCTCTATCAGCGCTATCAGTCGACAGTCCTGGCCATCATCATTCTGACCAACATCCCTCTCGCGCTCATTGGCAGCGTGATCGCTCTGGCACTGGCCGGGCAACCGCTGTCGGTGGCGTCGATGATCGGCTTCATCACGCTGGTCGGGATCGCCGCCCGTAACGGCATCCTCAAGATCAGCCACTACATCAACTTGGCGCTATTCGAAGGCGAGACGTTCGGACCTGCGCTGGTGCTTCGCGGCAGCCTGGAGCGCTTGGCCCCCGTGCTGATGACGGCGCTTTGCGCTGGTCTTGCGCTCGTGCCGCTGCTGTTTGGTGCTGGCGAGCCCGGTCGGGAGATCCTGCATCCGGTGGCGGCGACCATCTTCGGCGGTCTCATCAGCTCGACCTTGCTCGACACGCTGCTGACGCCCGTCCTGTTCCTCAGATTCGGTCAAAGGCCGCTGGAGCGAATACTAGCCACGCGAGAGGGAGCTTTGCCGCACGGCGAGCCCAAGATCGCGGAAGTCTTCTGAAATCACACCTTGGACGCCAACGCAAAGGAGAACCACATGCTGCGCAAGCTCGCGTTCGTCTTTGTCACCCTCGGCCTGCTCGGGACGGTCACGCCCGCGCTGGCACAGAAGATCGGTCCGAACGGCGGGCTGCTGGCGGGCAAGGGGAGCCACCAGACAGAGCTCCTCGTCAGCTCGACCGAGCTCACGGTCTACATCCTTCATGACGGAAAGACCGATGACACGGATGGCGTCGCCATTCGCGCCGTGGTGCAGGAAGGCGGCAAGACCACAACGATCGATTTCGCCAACCAGAATGGCAAACGCCTTGTCGCCAAGCTGGCGGCGCCGCTCGGCAAGGGAGCGATCGTGGTTCTCACGGGCAAGGATCATCATGGCGATGCCATCACTGCCCGTTACGTCGTCAACTAACGCTGACCATCCGGCCCGGTCCGATGAATAGGGAGGCGATCGTGGAGCGGCGCCTGTTTCTCACGCTGGCCGGAGCAATGTCGCGCTCGTAAAGAGCAACGCCTCGCGGCCCACGCAATTGAGGGGGTGTGGCGTGCGGCACTCAACGGGAGCGGGAGCGCCATGTCATCAGGTTTTCACCTGATGTCTGCACCGCTGACCAAGTCATATCCTGCATTGCTGACTGTGCGGAGAAGCAGCCTCCGCAAGACATCCATGCCCCCGGAGAAGTGCGAATGAATTTCAGGAGTCGATGGGCGGTCGGCATCGCCGCGGCTGTGTCGCTGGGATTGCTGTCGTACGGGCTCCGAATTGACCGCCCCCGGCCTCAAGCCGTTCCTCCGACGGTCCCGCCGACGGCCGCTGCACAGCTTCCGGCGATGACCTCCAATGCCGATCTGTCGCCAAAGGCGGCCGCCCAAGCGGCGGCGGTGCCGAACTTCGTGGACTTGGTGCAAACCGTAAAGCCTGCGGTCGTTTCGGTCCGCGTCAAATCGGACGTCACTTCGCAGGTCACGTCCGGCGACGGCGGGCCCACCCCGTTTGAGGGCACACCCCTTGAGCGGTTCTTTCGGAAGTTTGGCAGACCCGGGGAACGTGGCCAGGCTCCGCAACGACACTTCTACGCCCAGGCTCAGGGCTCCGGCTTCTTCATCAGCGCGGACGGCTATGTCGTCACCAACAACCACGTGATCGCCGATGCAGTGAAACTCGAACTCGTGCTGGACGACGGCAGGGTGCTGGACGCCAAAGTCATCGGCACTGATCCCAAAACCGATCTGGCCCTCCTCAAGGTGGAGGGCAAAGGCGACTTTCCCTTCGTCAGCCTTGCCGACGAAGAGCCCAAGATCGGCGAATGGGTGATCGCGATGGGCAACCCGTTTGGTCTGGGTGGCACGGTAACGGCCGGCATCGTCTCAGCGCACGGCCGCGACATCGGCTCGGGACCCTACAACGACTTCCTGCAGATCGACGCCGCGGTCAACAGCGGCAACTCCGGAGGTCCCACCTTCAACATGGCCGGCCGCGTGATCGGGGTGAACACCGCGATCTTCTCACCGTCTGGAGGCTCCGTCGGCATTGCCTTCGACATCCCAGCCTCGACGGTGGGACCGGTCATCGCCCAGCTTCGAGAGCGCGGCTATGTCGAGCGCGGGTGGATCGGGGTGCAGGTCCAGCCCGTAACCAGGGAGATCGCGGAAAGCCTCGGCATCAACGACACGGAAGGAGCTCTGGTCTCCGGCACGCAGTCGGACAGTCCGGCTGCCAAGGCCGGCCTCAAAGCCGGCGACGTCCTCACCTCTATCAACGACGTGAAGGTCAAGGATTCGCGGGATCTTGCGCGTCAGATCGGTGGCCTGACCCCGAACACGCGTGTCTCCGTTGGATACCTTCGCGACGGCAAGGCACAAACGGCCAGTGTCACACTCGGACAACTCAAGGAGCAAACGGCTGGCCGACCCCAAAGTCCCCCACTCTTAGGCGACGACCCGCAAACCGGCCATCTCGGCATCGCCGTGGCACCGGCGTCCAGGGTGATGGGTATTGGCGAGCACGGTCTGGCCGTGTTGCAGGTCGATCCGAACGGCAGGGCCGCCGAGGTTGGCCTAAGTCCGGGCGATATCATCCTGCAGATCGGCGGCAAGGACATGTCAAGCCCGCAGGACCTGTTGAGCGCGCTCAACGAGGCAGGCGCGCAGAGGAAGCAGCACATCCTAGCGCTTGTACGCCGCAACGAGCGCGAGATGTTCATCGCTCTTCCGGTGGCGCCGCGCGGCTGATCCCGCGGTTCCCCTTGCAGCAAGACGGCGTCTGGCACCACTCTCGAGATTCGTCACGCTAAAAGGCACCGGCGCGTGGCGCGCTCCCCTCCCGAGCCGAGACGGGGCAGGGAAAGGGTGGTCATTCGTCTCAAACATCCTGATTGGTGACGCGTGTCGAAGATTTCTGGTCTACCCAGGCGGAAGGTACGCGGGACACGCTTACAACTTCAGATGCCAGTCGCGACGATCCATGATCCAGACCGCCACATAAACGGCAGCCAGCACGACCATGGCGTACAGCAAGGACGCGCTTGACGGGCTCGCAGCGCGCACGAGGACGTCGTTGTAGAGGGATTTCCCCATAACGTGGACCCGAGGCACATTCATCACGAGGCGGGAGATCAGGTAGGCGGCAATCGCGTTCCGCCCCAAGACCTCCAAGGGTCTGAACAACCCTCGCAGCGGACGGCCATCGACGAGCCAGAAGGTGCAAGCCAGTCCTGTCGCCGCCAGTCCCGCCATCAGGAGTGCGAACGAGGTGGTCCACAGCTGTTTGTTGATTGGCACCCACGTGGAAAGCAATTCGCCTGCCGCGATCAGGATGAGTCCACCAGCCAAAAGCTGCAGGAGCCGCTGTCGTGGAGGCCGCTCGCTCTGCATGAGGAGTTGTCCCGCCAGCACGCCGAACATGACCGAGGATATCGCGGGCAGGATGGTTCCCACTCCATCGGGATCGAAGGCCGTGCTGTTCCACCTGAAGCCGTCGAACACGATCTCGTCGAGATGACCTGGGAAGTTGCAGCTCGCGGCGAGTGATCCACGGCCACACCCGGGGACGGGGAAATAGTAGAGGAGGCCGAGATACAGGAGATTGAGGCCGACGATCCCGACAATCACCCCGCGCCACCCAGTCCACAGATAGACGAGGAAGGCAGCGAGGTAGCAGACCGCGATCTTCTGCAAAACGCCCGTGAGTTGGAGATGCGCCTCGAAGCCAACGAAGGGAAACTGCTTGGAGGGTACCCGCAAGTAGTCGATCGCCACGCCGCACGCAAAGATGAGCAGCGACCTGCGCACCGCGTGCACGAGCAGATGGGCGCGGTCCTCCCCACGGGTCATGCGCGAGGCTGTCGAGAGGACGAGCGAGACACCCACAATGAAGAGGAAGCCGGGGAAGATCGTGTCCGCAAAGGTCCAGCCGTTCCACGCGGCATGCGCCAGCTGGCGATAGCTCACCTCGTGCGAGAATTGGGAATTCACGAGAATCATCGCCGCGATGGTTGCGCCACGGAAGACATCGACGGACCTCAGTCGCGGGGAGGACGCCAAGGATGATGCTGCCAAAGAGGACGACATTCGTCTGGTCTCCCGCAGAAATAGGACATGGCAGGCCACCGGGCCCGGCGCGGCCCAGAGTAGCTCCGT
>Ga0111538_10007298_pt1 | contig 14910 bp, 10 predicted proteins | sample SoiMethybrSBSTD1_FD_79669 | JGI IMG/M metagenome (GOLD analysis project Ga0111538, IMG submission 79669) | Bulk soil microbial communities from a Populus tree surrounding site in Tennessee, USA - Soil MetaG P. TD hybrid SBSTD1 (version 2)... | ecosystem: Environmental > Terrestrial > Soil >... | reverse complement strand
TATTGCCTGCTGTTCCTGTGAAATTGCTGTTAAAAGATGCTGTATTGGAAAATGCCGTCAGCGGTAGTCCATCCGGATTGCCGCCCGGTGCAAAGCTCCATTGTCCTGTACCGACTGTTGGTGCATTCGCCGCCAGCGTTACCGTGGTACCACAGAAGTCCTGATTTGCACCGGCATCGGATACCGTCGGCGTCTGCTGAAAATTGATCGTTACATTACTTGTGCTGGATGGACATACTCCATTGCTGATTGTCCATCTTAATATATAACTCGTTCCCGCTGTACCTGTAAATAAACTTTTCCTTGAATTGATATCACTGATCACTCCCAGTCCACCTGGATTACCGCCGGCTGCAAAACTCCATTGACCCACTCCTATCACTGGAAGGGTTCCATTCAGGGTGGTGCTCGTCCCGCAGATCGTTTGATTGCCTCCCGATACCGAAGTTGTCGGTGGCTGATCCAGGCGGACCTGTACATCATCAAAGCTCGCCGTACAGCTACCATTGCTGATGGTCCAGCGTAACGTGTAGGTATTGCCTGGTGTTCCTGTGAAAGTGCTGTTAAAAGATGCTGTATTGGAAAATGCTGTCAGCGGTAGTCCATCCCAATTGCCGCCCGGTGCAAAGCTCCATTGTCCAGTACCTATTGTTGGTGAATTCGCCGCCAGCGTTACCGTGGTACCGCAGAAGTTCCGGTCTGCTCCCGCTGCTGGGAGGGTTGGTGTCTGATCAAAATTTATCGTTACATCACTTGCGCTTGATGGACACAGTCCATTGCTGATGGTCCATCTTAGTATATAACTCTGTCCCCCTGTTCCGGTAAATAGACTTGTCCTTGAATTGATATCACTGATCACTCCCAGTCCATCCGGATTACCACCGGGTGCAAAACTCCATTGGCCCACTCCTATCACTGGAAGGGTTCCATTCAGGTTGGTCGTTGTTCCGCATATCGTTTGGTTGCCTCCTGATACCGATGTGGTCGGAGATTGATCCAGGCTGATCTGTACATCATCGCTGCTCGCCGTACAAACACCATTGGTGATGGTCCACCGCAAAATGTAGGTATTGCCTGCTGTTCCTGTGAAATTGCTGTTAAAAGATGCTGTATTGGAAAATGCCGTCAGCGGTAGTCCATCCGGATTGCCGCCCGGTGCAAAGCTCCATTGCCCTGTTCCAATTCCTGGCGCGTTCGCCGCCAGCATTACCGTCGTACCGCAGAAGTCCTGGTCTGTTCCCGCATCGGATACCGTCGGCATTTGATCCACGGTAACATCAACAACATCTGTCAAGTCTACAGGAGCACAAGGTATTATTGGATTCAGTGCGCTGACTTTTATCGTCACATCAGACGCTAACGCATCGCTATTAATTGTCAAATTGGGCCCAGTCCCGCTAAAATATCCACTCAAGGGAGTGTCTGTAGCATCGTCCCGAAGCTGATATAGGACGTCTGCTTCAGGCAAATCGATCGTAACGGCAACCGCGGTACCCGAGCATATTGTTGTCGGCCCTGGCGATACCGCAAGCCCTGTATTTGGGCATTGGGCATGGGAGAATTGAGTACCAACGAGCAAAATACCCAGAAGGATCCATAAAAAACCAAGTCTAGCCTTGTAAAGTCTTAACATCCAGAGAGCCGGGTAACTAATAATAAATAAACTTAATTTTTAAAGGTGAAGGAAAGTAACCGCAAAGGGCTTGCGTATTACATCAGTCAGAAAAACGGCCATTCGGATTCGTAACGATTAACGCTATTTTTCTCTGGGTTTCTAATTCGATGGTACCGACAACCGCAATCCTACCGTCAGGAAGGGATTCAACGCCGCCTGCGATATCGTCGCCTTCCAATGACCCAAAGCTGGCACTCCAACTAACGGCACCATCGCGCTCAACACGCATTAAAAAAATGTCTTTTTTATTGTTCTCTCTGATTTCGTTCGCAACTATGAAATACCCATCCGGCGATGCATTTGCTCCCGAAATCCCCTCAATTCGTTTTCCCAGCGGAATTTTTGCATCCAATGATTTAGTGGCCTTATTGGGACTCACTGGCTTGTTGAAACGCGTTAGATATAAATCACTTGATCCGCCCGTGGTTGTCTTTCCAATCATCAAATAGCCATCGCCCAATGCTGGCGGAATTTTCAAAACAGCCGAGGCTTCTTGCGCTTCGTCCTTTGCGCCTTCAGAAACTTCTTGCATTCCAGAAAATACACTGGATGGTGTTGCGGCCAGCAATTGAAAACATTGCTGATACTCGTCACTGAAAGGTCGTGGTCGGTCCGAATAACCGAATACGAGGTAATAAATGGAATTATCTAAAATAATTTCAAAAGCCTTTGTTCCGGAACCAACATATTCGCCACCACCTGGCGATAAGTCTTTTTTTACAGTCAAACTATTGTCAAGCTTGAGGAGTAGAATATCGGCCTGATCCAGCTCTGGGGAAGGTAAATTTGAATTTCTCGTAGGATCAGGATCTTTAAAACCTGATATAAGAAATCCACCGTCTGATGATTGTGTTACGGATTTACCAATTTGATTTTTTGGATCACTGATATAAAGACTATCGATCAGTCCGCCGTCAAGTCCCAGAATGTATAAACAAATATTCGTCGTTGCTCTTTCAACATTGGTCAGGACAGCCAGCTGGTTTCCGCCATTGATTAACTCAACATCGACAGCAGTTTCATTATCCGTTTTAAATTCCTGCTGCCACAACACATTACCGAGAGCATCAGTCTTCACAATGAAAGGAGAAATTGGGTCTGTTTGCGACAACGAGTTCCCCAACAATATCATGGACCCATCGCCGTTTAGAACAATATCAACGCCCTGCTGCTCACCGTCTTCCCCATAATACTTCGTAAAGTATTCCTCGTATATAGGGTCAACGTTGCTTGCCGTATCGCAAGACAAAAGGAGCGTAATTAACAGGATACAATTAAGACTGATCAGTCGCATCACTACGGGGTTTGTTAATAAATCTGAATACTGATTTCGTCTTTGCCTTTTTTAACTTTCGGGGCTTGTAAAACGGTCGAATGAATCCAACGGATATAGCAAAATTGTCCATTCTGAAATCATCGTCGACATAAGGGTAAGGCAGGCCCTCGGAGTAATTGTTAAACCGGTTTTGTGCATTCGCGACATTTTTGATACCGAACGAATATCGGACATCAACAAAAAAGAAGTCGAGTTTGTATTTGTACTTTATACCTCCGCCCAAAAGGAATGAACCATTAAACCGCTGGCGGTGCTCATTTAAATTTAGATTTGGCGTTTCGGCGTCAGCTGAAGCTAGCTCTTCTGTTGTCGTCTCGTTTACACTTACTCTGGAATCCCGGTTAAAGACGTTTATGATGCCTTTGTCGCGCAACAAAAAATTAGCAGAATATCCAACGTAACCGTATGGTCTGATATTTCCAACTGCATGACTATACCTTACTGTCAGCGGGACAACGGCCCACGTTTGCCGATCCAAAAATTCTACAATGTCCTTGTTGGCTCCAAAAAGATCAGTTGTCACATGCTGAAATCCTGTAAAAACATAATTGAATCCCCCAGAAAAAGTTATGTTATCGTCGTAATTGTAGTCGATTCCTCCGCCTATTTGCCATCCCAACCTAAGCTTATAAGATTGTTGCGTTTGGGGTTCTCCTCCAATCGTCACGTCATGAATAACGCGCATAGGGGATGTGTTGGGGCCGAGCATTGCGTAGAGGGCAAAAATCGGCGTGGCTGTAAATTTTTTACTCAAGTAAACAAGGTCGATAGGATCCCGTTGGGGGTCGGTTACGTATTCGGGGTTGGCATGTAAAACTTCCAGGTAGCTATTCTCTGCGCCAAGTGGGTCTTCCAATAATAAATACGTTTCAGCCAATAACAAATACGCCCGCTGTTTCCACTCACGGTTTTGATGTTTATTGAGACAATCGTTAAGCATCGCCGGAATGCCATACAAATGACCCGCATTAAATTCTTCTGTAGCACGCGTAAGCGTTAACTCACACTCATTCTGTGCATGGGAAAGGATACCCCCAAACGAGAATAAAACAGCTACGAAAAATTTTCTAAGGCACATCAGTAGTCTTTTATTAAGAGGCGCACACACGTATTTTCATAAGGCGTTTCTTCGCCATAGCCAACATATTTTTTCCATTCCTCCTGCGTCATGTTACGCGTCAGCTTTGGACAGATCTGTTCCGCCAGAAGCGAAGGATTTGTTGGCCAAATTCTGATTTCAGATTCACTACAGGCCGCTATTAAGTAGTTGGAACCTTCCGCGAATTCAATATCCCAGATAAATCCACTGTTATTGTCCATTACCACCGGCAAATCTTCTGGATTGTCTAGTACATACATTTGAAGCCGTTTATCCGATCCGGCGCTGGCAAGTAACTTCTCATCAGGACTAAAAGCTACATCATTAACGCCGGCACGATGGCCTGAGAACTGTCTTGTTTCTTTTGTATCAAAATCATACATCTTAACCAAACCTCTTTTATTCAAGATGTCATCCACACCATAGGCTAAGTATCTCCCCGAAGGGCTGAACTTAACGGAGAGAATTCGATTGGGTGACTCCTGAGCAAGGATGGAGGTCGCTCTGGTCTCAAAATTGTACAACACCACCTGTCCCGACCAGGCTGCACCTGCCAACCATTTTCCGTCTGCGCTGATGCTTATAGATTTTAACTCATGCGGTAAGGTTGTCAAGAACGTTATCACACCAGTATTTTGATCGACTTTTGATAATCTCTTATCACCGCTGGCAACAATAAATGCTGAATTGTCAGGCAAAAATTCAATATCATTTGTGGGGCCGCCGAATCCCTTCACAACATTTGGTCTACTCCCATTCCTAAGATTATAAATCTGAACAAAGGACGAGTCACTTCCGTTGACGACAAAAACTTCATCTTTACTCAATGCGATGACTTTCGAAGGGTATGGCGTCGCATATGGCGTCGCTGTATTCGTCAGGGTATGCAAGTCGCCCTGATATATTCGCCCATCCGCGCCAGAAATATAAAAGCCACTTCGAGGGGAAATTGCCAAAGACCTTAAGTGGGTTCTTGCAGGCCCGCTTATTTTCATCGAATTGTACGTGACTCCGTTTATTTTTTTCAACGCCGAATACAGACCGTTGTAAATATAGGGTTCGTATATTTTTCCATCGTAGCGACGATTATAAAGGTATCCCTGCATTGCCATCAATCCTTTCAGGTCTTTGTCATCGTCTTCCTGAACTGATTTTGTAGCTAAATTTTGGGCCACTGCTAACATGTAAAGTTGATTCGCCAACCTGTAATTCAATTGCGCCTCGTCGGACTTCAATTCCGCAAGTTCCTTAGCTTCTTTTTCTTTTTCACCTGCGGCAATGGCTTTTGCTTCTTCTTCTCTAGCTTTCAAAAGTGCCAACTCAGCCCTGTTTTTTTCAAAAGTCAAATTCTGATAAGCGACTGTTAATTCGTTGTTGGAAGTCTGAAGCTGCCGACTGTAATTTTCAGCCTCTTTTGTTTTTTGTTCGGCTTCCTGTTTATTGGCCTCCGCTATTTTTGTTTGAGCAATCGCTTCCTGCCTACTTGCCTCAGCCGCTAACCTTTGTTGGTCGGCTTGAATTTTTTGGAGATATGCAAACACAAAAAAGATAATCGCTACAATGAACGCAACACCCAAAATCACAGCGGTAGCCCGGGTACGTCGGAGCACACGACGCTGCATCATCTCTTGATTTTTCAACTCCGCATCATACGTGATGCGACTCGTATCAAGAAATACAATGGCCCGCTCAAAAGCTTCTTCATAACGCTGACCCCATTCACGGGTAGGCTTCTGCTTTTTCTGCCAGTTTAAAGCCAGTTGTAAATCGGGTGGGCGCCACAAGCCGGTCTTCCCGATCTGATACATAGATGCCGCCTCGGAAAGGCGCTTGTACATGGATGCGGATTCAAACTCATCGTTTACCCAGCTTTCCAACTTAACCCATATACGCATCAAGCTTTCATGTGAAAGCTCTATCATGGAATCACTGTGCAAAGGAACGTTGGCTGCAGGCATCAAAAAAGACCGACCGGGTCTCCGGAAATGGTCGATCACGTTGATCACTTCTCCCTCACTTGCTTCAGCCAACTCAGCGACCAGACCAAGCCGGCATGGTCGTCGCATGAAGCGGTTCAGTTGATTCCGCTCGGTAATATTTTTAAATAGAACTTCTGCAATTTCTTTATCGCGAGACGACAGTTCCTCGAATGCTTCGTTAGCGTGTTGGGCAAGCGCGGTACTGATTTTTCCGATGGCATTATAATGTCGGATATCCATCGGTTCACTGGGCTCATGATTCACAACCCAGTAATTCCAGGTACGCATCAGCGCATGCTGAAAGATGGGAAGCTGATCCTGTGTATTACCGATATCGTTTAATAATCGCTTGACCAGGCGCTGAGAAATTTTTCCGCCCGCTACGGCAATCGGTCCTTCAATAACACTTCGTTTTTGCTCGCGTGTCATTTGAGGAACCAAGTAATTACTATTGTTGATTTGTTCAGTAAGGCCCGCAAAAATGGAGCATTCACCAATAAAGTCGGAACGCATCGTGAGGGCAACAAAGGTCGATACCTTGTCTTGTTGAATGGCAGTCAATATTAAGTTCACATATAACTGCGCATCGTTCAATGCTTCACTGCCATCCGTAAGGTCTCGGTATCCGAAAATTTCTTCAAACTGGTCGATCAGAAAAAAAGCATTTTCAGACCGATCCTTTTGCAGGTACTGTGAAACTTTTATCAGTCCATCGGATCCACTTCGAAGCACAGAGTTAATAATCGCGCGCTGCATCTCTACGCCATCGGTATCCAATCGATTTGTCCTCAACATAAAATCGATCACCGATTCTGTGAGATTATTTATTGGCGAGTTGCCGGGCCGAGTCGTGACAACGTTCCAGGAAGGCCCCGAATTGGTAACAAATCCTCCATAAAGGATTGGCACCAGCCCACAAAATAGCAGGGACGATTTACCACTTCCGGAATATCCCATGATAGTGATAAACCGATTCTTCGAAATTTTTAGAAGGATATCATCAATTTGATGTTCACGTCCAAAAAATAAATGAGTATCATCTGTTGAAAAAGGCCTTAACCCCGGAAATGGATTGACATCAGAAAGCCGAACGTTTGAAGAAACGTCGGGATTATAATGAGGATCCTCGTTATGAAAGGGCTGGTTCTGCATATCGCCCTTTACGAGTTATCATTTAAAGATTCAAGAAGGTAAGCTCTACGTCGCACTTCTCACCAGGTTAAAAAATATCTTATAAAGTAAAAAAATGATGAGCCCGAAGATAGGGTAAAATTTCCTTGCAGGGCATTAAAAAAAGGGACATTAAGCCCCTTTTTAACCATTTATCTTACTTGAATAATATTATTTGACCTTATTCACGATGGCCTCAAACGCGGTTGGATGATTCATCGCAAGATCCGCAAGAACCTTACGGTTTAGCTCTACATCTGCCTTTTTTAGCTTGCCCATTAATTCCGAATAAGAAAGGCCATGCAAACGTGCGCCGGCATTGATCCGGGCGATCCAAATGCCCCTGAATTCTCTCTTTTTCTGTTTTCTGTCGCGGTAAGCGTACACCAATCCTTTTTCGATGGCATTCTTAGCTACAGTCCATACATTTTTTTTCCGGCCGAAGAAACCTTTGGCCAACTTCAAGATGCGTTTTCTCTTGGCTCTTGAAGCTACATTGTTTACTGATCTTGGCATTTTTTGCTACATTTTTGATTGATGGCGTCCCTCCTTTTCAGAAAGAATCTTAGTGGCCAGCAGTCGGGTTAAAAATAAAACCTTAAAGGACAAGCATATCTTTCACATTCTGCATATCTGCTTTATGAACCAGGGACTTGTGGCCAAGTCTTCTTTTTTGTTTGGTTTCTTTTTTCGTCAGAATATGATTTTTGAAAGCATTCTTGCGCTTTATTTTACCAGTGCCTGTCACTTTGAAGCGTTTCTTGGCGCCTGATTTTGTCTTTAATTTGGGCATTATATAAAAAATTAAACTCTACTTTTTTCCCGCTTTTGGCATGACAATCATACCCATTCTTTTTCCCTCGAGCTTCGGCAATTGTTCTACTTTGCCAAAATCTTCAAGTCCTTGCGCAAACTTAAGAAGCAATATTTCGCCTCGTTCCTTGTACACAATGGAGCGTCCCGCAAAAAATACGGTCGCCTTCACCTTAGCTCCTTCTTTTAGGAAATTTTGCGCATGTTTTAATTTGAAATTGAAATCATGCTCATCCGTATTCGGCCCAAATCGTATCTCTTTCAGTACGACCTTCAGCGCTTTGGACTTTATTTCCTTCTGCTTCTTCTTTTGCTCGTATTTAAACTTTGAATAGTCTACAATCTTACAAACCGGAGGATCCGCATTTGGGGAAATTTCCACCAAATCCAACCCCTGATCCTGTGCTAATTTAATAGCCTGCTGAATGGGATAAACATCTACTTTAATATCCTCACCCACAACCCTAACCTTCGTGGCAGTAATCCTTTCGTTAATTCGATAAGGCTCTTCGGGACGCTGGGGCCCTCTTTTTACTGGTTTGCCAAAACTCGGCCTATTGTTATTAAAAATTGCGATACTATTAATTATTTAAGTTGCTAATTATTGACGTTTTGAAAACAGGGTGCAAATATCGTCATAATTTCATTTTTTCAAAATCAATTTGGCGCTGCACACTCAATCTTAAATCTATTTACGAACTCTTGCAGGGGGACACTCCCCTGATCTCCCTGGCCATGCTTCCTAAGTGCGACGAGATTTTCTTTCACTTCCCGCTCCCCAACAATCAACATATAGGGGATTTTCTTGGTCTCGGCATCACGTATCTTACGTCCGATCTTTTCATCTCTATCATCTAGTAATCCTCTGATATCTTGTCCTTTAAGTTTTTCAAAGACCAGCTTTGCATAATCGTTGAATCGCTCTGAGATAGGCAATACAGCAATCTGATCAGGCGCCAACCACAGGGGGAAATTTCCAGCGCAATGTTCAATGAGCACCGCAACAAAGCGTTCCAATGAGCCAAACGGCGCCCGATGGATCATGACTGGAGTATGTTTTTGATTGTCCGACCCAACGTATTCCAGCGAAAATCTCTGAGGGAGTTGATAATCAACCTGAATTGTTCCCAACTGCCAATTCCTGCCCAAAGCATCTTTAACCATGAAATCAAGCTTCGGCCCATAAAAAGCAGCCTCCCCTTGCACTGCAACCGTTTTCAGCCCTCTTTCATCGGCGGCTTCCTGAATTTCACGCTCCGCTTTATCCCATAAATGATCTTCGCCAATGTATTTTTGTTTGTTATTAGGGTCACGAAGAGATACCTGCGCTGTGTAGTTTTCAAAACCAAGGGAATTAAATACATGGAGTACCAAGTCTATTACCTTAATGAACTCTTCTTTGACCTGATCGGGCCGGCAAAATATGTGGGCATCGTCCTGCGTGAATCCACGAACCCGTGTTAAACCGTGTAATTCTCCACTTTGCTCATAACGATACACTGTTCCAAACTCAGCTAGTCGAATTGGAAGATCGCGATATGATCGCGGTTTAAGCTTGTAGATTTCGCAATGGTGCGGACAGTTCATTGGCTTTAGCAGGAACTCTTCGTTCTCATCAGGGGTATGAATAGGTTGAAATGAGTCCTTGCCATACTTTTCATAATGGCCGGAGGTAACATACAATGCCTTTGAGCCGATGTGGGGTGTGACAACCGGATCGTATCCAGCTTTTACCTGGGCCCGACGCATAAATTGCTCGAGGCGTTCACGAAGGATGGTTCCTTTTGGTAACCACAACGGTAGACCCATCCCCACTTTTTCGGAAAAGCCAAATAATTCTAGTTCTTTTCCAAGTTTACGGTGATCACGTTTTTTTGCTTCTTCTAAGAGAAGCAGATATTCATCCAGCTCCTTCTGCTTCGGAAAGGTAATTCCATAAAGCCGGGTGAGCATTTTATTTTTTTCATTCCCACGCCAATATGCACCTGCTACGCTGAGTAGTTTAACAGCCCTTATGAATCCAGTATGTGGAATGTGAGGACCCTTACAGAGATCTACGAACTCGCCTTGCTGATAGAAAGTGATCTTACCATCTTCTAAACCATTGATCAGCTCGATCTTGTAGGGATCGTTCTTTTTGGTAAAGTAGTCAAGGGCTTCCGCTTTGCTGACATCACGGCGGCTATACACGCTATCCCTTTTAGCAAGCTCCTTCATTTTATTTTCTACCGCCAGAAGGTCGTCGTCGCCAAACGGCCTATCCCCCAAATCAATATCATAATAGAATCCATTGTCGATAGGTGGACCGATGCCAAACTTTACACCAGGGTACAAAGTTTCGAGCGCCTCGGCCATTAAGTGCGCCGAAGAATGCCAGAACGCGGACTTCCCACTCTTATCATTCCAAGTCAGAATCTTGATAGAAGAATCTTCTGTGATGGGCCGGGCAAGGTCCCACACCTCCCCATTCACTTCGATCGCCAATGAAACCCGAGCTAACCCCTCACTAATGCTGGCCGCTATTTCGGAACCCTTTACGCCACTTGGATACTCGCGGATGCTTCCGTCTGGAAGAGAAATTTTTACATTCATCTTTTAATCAATATTGATCGTACTATTCTTTTGGTCAACCCAACCCCTTATGTAGTGGAACAAGATAGTACCGATGGAATATCCATGGCTATCGATAAGGCCTTTAATACGATCTGCAGATGGATATTTCATGGAATTGAACTAAACTACAAAATTAATTCGGCCACAAATATGCGAAAAGTCAACTAAGAATAAGCGCGAATTACAAACTGAATTGAAAGCTAAAAAGTATAGCGAACGTTCGGATATCCGGATTTCCGAGGTAGGAAAGCCGGTGAACAAAGTCTACCCTGAGAAATCTGAAAATATTTTCTACCCCCCACCCCATTTCGATATACGGACGATTTTTATCAAAAGACTGGAACTCAAGTGTTGGCTCGCCATCCAGCGTTGTAGGTGCAATAATATCTTTGTTCGCTTGACTCAGGCTACCATAGATTACGTTGGCAGTCCCGACCAATCTCCATTTTAATTTTCGAATCAATGGAATTTTATTTAGTAGAAATCCTTCAAAATGATGTTGATACTGCAACGAGGCAAACTGATCGCTTATGAACTCGCCATAGTTCATCAGGTTATAAGTAACGGATGTGTAAAGCGGGCTCTGATTTCCTAAATGCAGTGACAATAGCGGATAAGGTAGCGTCCCAAAAATTTTTTCTGCAGTTACAGTGATATTGCCCGTCCCCAGTGGACCCCATCTGAGTCGTCGGTAGACACTTAATCTCACTTTGTCGTATTCAAAATTACTGTTCCAGACGCCTTTCAAACCCTTTGTATACCTAATCGTTATAACGGGCCAGCGGATGGTGCCTAAGCTAATTCGATCGTTATCAGATTGAATGAATAATTCATCGCGCGCATAGCGCGATTCAAAAATGAGTTCAGCGGTTTCATAATTTTCGTGAATACTTGAATTGGGCACGTCGTCGGGCTCATCATAGTAAGCAAAATTAAAAGTAGGTTCGAAGGTGTAGTACCGGAACCCAACCCGCTGGCTAAATCCCTTGAATAGCTCGCGTTTGAAATCGATCCGAGCTTCATTAAAATAATACCCTCTTCTGAAAATACCGAAGCGTTGAGATGCTTGCAATAAAAAATTATCGCCAGCACTTTCTTCATCGATACCCACGCGACTGAGGTCGCTGCGGGCGAGTATCGTTAGCGTTGTCCATCGGCGACGGGATAAAATATTTTGCACAGCAGCCATGTATTTTATCCTTTCATCTTTAAACCCGTAACCTAATTGAGCGCCAACGACCCACTTTTTGCTAAATTTTTCGTTTGTTCGAAAACCCGGTTGTAATCTTAGTCCCTCAATATTATTAACAGCAAACATTGCGATATAGGGACCCAAATCCAATTTGCCAGCATCATAGTACCCCGAGATTGCAATCTTAACAATGTCTGTGTAGGTTCTGACGACTGGGATGGTCTGAAGTGTATCAATCATTTTATAAACGTTCTTCTCGGTCGGTGTCAGCGGCTCATGACGAAGGGAATCCCAGGCTTCTTCCGCTTCATTGACGCGAGCATCCTCCGCCATAATAATGGGGGTTTCATAAAATGAAGTTGGATGCGGTTTGTTAACAACAAAATTCTTATTTGAAGTGTAGAATTTTGCCAGCATCCCTGCAGACTTTCCAGTGATCTCACTTACGTCCACTAAAACACGGTTTTTAACGGGCAGCCATGCGCCATCCTCAGTAGGCTCAAGCTCTTGCTGAATTTTTATTTTTTCAATGAAATTCAGGTTGGCTTGTTTTCCGATGCCGACATCAATTTGTTTCAGGGCAAATTCCTTTTTCGTAATCCACATACTGCCGGTAAAGGCCAGGTCTTGCGGGCTCTTCGGAAAAAAGTCCAGGCGATAGCAGTAATCATCCCCCACATATAAGCTGTCCATGAGGTCATATTCATAGTACAGTCGCCACCCATCAGCTATTGGCGAGACAAAGTCTTTGGCGAGAATATTTAACCAGTTCTGGTAAAAATTATATTCTTGAAAGGAAGATCCCACAAGCTGAGTCACCGTTGCACCGTCCTCAACGCCTACGCCATTGATCTTGGAACGCACAATATATTCATGCTTTAGCGATGGATTGTCACGATAATAGACTTTGGAAATACTTTCCGTGATAAACAAAGGTAAGATTGGCTTTCCGTCTTCGCCTGCAATTACTTCGATACTATCGAGAACCTGGGTAATTTTTTTTACCGTTTTTCGCGCGCGAAATTTATCAGAAAGATTATCAATGTCGATTTCAGTTTTAGTATAGGTATCGTATTCAAATGCCGTCAATTTGCGCTTGTCGTTTTTGTTTTTATTGCGTACAACATTTCGCAAAACGTCGAATGCCGGGTTTTCCCCTGCCACAAAAACAACTTCCTGCAGTTTTGTGATATCTTCTTCGATCTGAAGGTTGACGACCTGCGTTATTCCTTTGGTGATGAATTTCTTTTTCACCTTGTATCCGATATAGGAAACGACGATGGTATCGGAAGGCGTTGTGGTTTTCAATTCGTAGTTACCATCAAAATCAGAAGTGATACCAATAGACGTTCCCTGAAAAATAATGTTGACATACGGAATCGGGTCTCCTGAATTGGCGTCGGTGATTTTTCCCCTAACAATCGTTTCCTGAGCCACGGCAAGATTTGACAAATGGCAGGCTGTGATAAGAAGGAACGTATAGCTGCAAAAAATATATTTTTTCAGGAGTGTTAGCACGCTTATACTAGTTATAAATAGACAATAACCAAATGCCAGGGATAAAGTTTTATTGTGCTTCCTGCACGTTAATTTCCTCTTTCTGTCCCAAGAATCGAGGAGAAGTTTTCAATACATACAAGTCAAGCACGGCTTTCGTTCTTGCAAGATACTCACGAAGCCGGACTTTGAAAGAATAGTCAAAATCTGGTTCCTCCGCCACCATGGCAATTGCATTGATATCGTGGTACCGACTGATGAATAATGCTCTGTAACTATGAAATGGTTGCGTTATAATAATAAATTTATTTTGACCGAATATTTCTTTACAACGCACGATAGAATCTAAGGTGCGGAGCCCTGCATAATCGAGTGTAATGGCGGACGCTGGTACACCCTTCTTCAGCAAAGCTTTTAGCATTGCCATGGGTTCGTTGTAATAAATCGATCGATTGTCGCCACTGAGTATCAAATGATCGATCTTACCTTTCTTATAAAGCTCCGCAGCTGTCTCAATTCGTTTTTCAAAGAAGGGATTGGGATCACCTTTAGAGGTTTTGTGACTCGTTCCCAATACCAGCGCAATTCGATGATGTGGTACTTTATTTAAATCAGAAAATACTCTATTCTTTGTACTTCTTACGATCCATAAATTACAGAATATGAAAAGCGAAATAAATAAAAAACTAAGCGTAAGAAATATTCTCTTCATCAAGCGCATCAACTATGGACATTATAGGGCAAACAAATCTACTCAATTGTACGCAGAAACTCTCGCTCGATAAGATCGGACTTGCGAACAATTTTCCTGTACCACTTAAGTTTCAATTCCTCTTTCTCCAACTCAGTTAATCCAATAAAAGCGTGGGCGGCGTGAAGTCTCGTTAAAATAGTATTGAGACAAATGGCTACACTGACAGATATGTTTAGGCTTTCCGTAAATCCATACATCGGAATTCTTACTTTCTGGTCGCAAAGTGCTAAGGCCTCCTTCGATATGCCACGCAATTCGTTGCCGAAAACCAATGCTATTTTTCCCTGAACATCTATGTTCTCAATGGAGATACCGTCAGGGGTAGGGTCAGTTACAATTATTTTATAGTCAGCGTTCTTCAGCTGCCGGAAAAGGGTCTCGGTATTGTTTTTGGACTTAGAGCAATGATGAATGATGTCAATCCATTTGTTTGATCCTTTTAACACGCGGGGATTGATGCTGTACTTCGTTATATTTTCAACGATGTGAATATCCTGAATCCCCATACATTCGCATGTGCGTATAACCGCACTGGCATTCTGAGATTGAAAAATATCCTCCAGGACAACCGTGATGTTCCTGGTCCGCGCATTTAAAACTTTATCGACGAATTCCTTTTTGTGATCCGAAACAAATTGGGACAAGTGTTGACATACTAATCGTTCGCGGTCCGTCATGAAAAGTTTGAGTGTAAAACTTCTTTGCAATAGCGTAGCAGCCGGCAATTTTTAACCAACCAACGCGCCTGCGATGGTTCCCGACATCATGGTGGCGAGTGACGC
>Ga0111538_10007297_pt1 | contig 14910 bp, 12 predicted proteins | sample SoiMethybrSBSTD1_FD_79669 | JGI IMG/M metagenome (GOLD analysis project Ga0111538, IMG submission 79669) | Bulk soil microbial communities from a Populus tree surrounding site in Tennessee, USA - Soil MetaG P. TD hybrid SBSTD1 (version 2)... | ecosystem: Environmental > Terrestrial > Soil >... | reverse complement strand
CGAAGACGGCGGGAATGCTCACCAAGCGCAGCCCCGCGCGCTGATGAAACCAGCCGCGGACTGCGCGCGCGAGAAGAGCGCCGAGCGCCGCGGCGATGAGAAGCGCCACGGCGTCGAGTGCCAGGCTCTTCTTGCTCAGGATGGGGGCGCCGCGCAGGAGGATTCGATTGGCCACGATGCCCAGGAAGGCGGCCAATCCCAAAGCGACGAGTGCCCCGACAACGCTTGCCAGGGCAACCTCTTCGCCTTGTTTCTTGCGAAGATGGGCGAAGGCAGCGGCCAGGAGAATCCCCAGCGCCATTCCCAAGAGCCCATCTGCGCCGATCAGAAAAGGGATGCGCAGGGGAGTCGACGCGCGGCTCACGAAGATCTCCGCAAGCCCGGCCGCTGCGCCGAACATTCCTCCAAGACCTGCGCCGGTGGAGAGGTAGCTGGTGCGAATGGCGTCCCCCGTGTGATCAGCCGAAGTGCCTTTACACCCTCGGAGGCTCCCAGGACAATGCGGAACTCTTTTTTCGGGGAACGCCCATGAGGCATGCGATGCGCGCCGATCGCCCGGGCCGGGTCCGGCGGAAGCTGGGCGCCCTTTTCCTGGGTGTCGCGTTGATCTCCATCACTGCGCTCCGCGCTGCCTTCGCCGCCGAGACGCCCGAGAAGCCCGAGACGCCCGAGACGCAGGACATCTCGCCTTTGGCACCCGATGCGGTTCGCGGTGCGCTCATCAAGGGAGATTTTTCCGCCGGCCTCGATCTCGTACGCCGCGAGATCAGCAAACAACCGCCGTCGCCGGACCTGGGCGCATTGCGACTGTTGGAAGCGCGCATCTTGAAAGCGCAAGGAGATCGGGTGGGCTCTGAGTCCGCCTATCGCGCGGCGACCGAGGATTCGGTGTGGGCCGAGCCGGCGGTCGAAGAGCTGCACGAAATGATGCTCGACCGCGGCGACTTCGATCGCGCCGACGAGCTCCTGGTCTGGGCGCAAGAACGCGCTTCGCCGGCGGCGATCGGTTTTCTGCGCGCGCGCTCCCTTTCGATGGCGGGCCGCTTCCACGCGGCGCTGGCGGCGCTCGAAAGCTCGCGGCTGGAGAACACCACCAGTCCATTCGATTCCGAACGCCAACTCCTCGAGGCGAACACGCGGCTCGTGCTGGGACAAATCGATCAAGCCGATGTGCTGTTCGACGAGCTCTTGCGCGAGAGCAAAGACCCGCGCCTCAAGGCGCTCGCGCACTATGGCAAAGCCCAAGTGGCACGGCGGCGCGGCGCGCGTGCGATTCGCGTTATCGAGGACGAGCGGGCCTTGATGGAGTGGAACGCGCCGTGGGCGCTCCTCGATGGGGCGATTGCGTTGCGCGAGCTGGAGCGGACGCAAGAGTCGAAAGAAAAGCTCGTGGCCTTGGTAAGGACGGCGCCGTACTTGGACATTCCGGCCAAGCTCTTGATGGCGCAGCTCGCCGACGAAGCGGGAAATTCCTCGGAAGCGAAAGAGGAATTGGCCGGGTTGCTGCGCGGCGAGCTCGCCGATGCGCTGGCGATGGTCAATCTGGGCGACATCGATTTGCGCGAGCGTCGCACGGAGGAAGGAGTGTTCCTCTTGCGCTCTGCCGCGGAAGCGATCCCCGACTTCGCGCCGTTTCGCCAGAGATTGATGCGCGCCTGGGTCGATCGCGGCCAAACGCCCGATCCCGGATTCGAGCCGATCTCGTGGGACGTCAACGTGTTCAGCGCCGGCGAAGATTTGATCGAAGGAGATCTTCCGTATTTCACGATCGTCGCCGATCGCGATTCGATGCCGCCGGCCGATCCACGGCGTTTGCTCATGGCGTTGACGCATGCGATTTCCGGGAATCCGGGTGCGGTGATCGCCTGGACGGAAGGTGCTTCGCCGGCCTCGCCGGGTTTGTCCTTGGCTCGCGCGTTCGCGTTTCAAAAAGTCGGGAAGAACGCTGAAGCCATCGAGATCGTGGAAGACATGGCGGAAGCGGGCCAGGGATCGTGGCTTTCCGAAGAGCTGCATATGAGGCTCATTTATTCCGAGCGCCGCGAGGAAGCGGAAGAAATCGCCAAGAAGCTTCTCGAAGGCCGCACGCGCGATGCTCGTTTTCGCATGCGTCTTTCCCACCTGCGCGAGGACGCGGGCGATTTGGAGGGAGCGATCGCAGCGCTGCGTGAAGCGCGCAACGCCGGTTGGCTCACCTTGACGGAGAAGCGCAAGCTGCGCGATCGCATCGAAGATCTGGAAGATTTGCTGCGTTCGAAAGAAGACGTGGGCCCCGACTCCGCGAAAAAGCACCCGGACGCGAAGGACGCCGCCAAACCGGAAGAGGGCAAAGAACAAGATCAGAAGGACGAGCCTGGCGGCTCGTGATGTCCCCGCTCACACCGTTTGCCGCGGTTTTTCTCTCCAGCTTTTGCGTCATGGTCGTCGAGCTCGTCGCCGGCCGTCTCATTGCGCGAAGCCTCGGGTCCTCCATCTACACGTGGACGTCGGTGATCGGCGTGATCCTGGCCGGGCTCGCGGCGGGAAATTATTTGGGAGGAAGATTCGCGGACCGGCGATCTCCCGCGCACGTGCTCGCGTTCTTGTTCTTTCTCGCATCCTTGGTCTCGCTTTCGATTCCGCCGGTGAATCGCGTGATCGCCGATTGGGTGCAGCTCTGGACGTTGAGCTGGCCTTTGCGCGTCTCCCTGCACGTGGGTGCTGTGTTCTTTCTTCCCTCGATGATCTTGGGCGCGATCTCTCCAGTCGGCGGAAAGATGGCGCTCGATCAAGGACATTTGCCGGGAAGAACATTGGGAAGCGTCTACGCATGGGGAGTGATCGGCAGTCTTTTGGGGACGTTTCTCACCGGCTATTGGTTCATCCCGTCGTTCGGAACGGCGAAAGTGGTGTGGTCGGTCGCCGCCGTGCTCGCCGCGGCCTCGCTGCTCATCGCCACCGGATCTTGGCTGCGTTGGTCGTGGGCGGGGCTCGTGCTCTTGGCCGGAGTGATTCAATTGGGACCCTGGCCGTGGGCCCACGAAGCCGGAGCGTTTCTGCGTTTGCGCGAGATCGCCGGTCCCGATCTCGTGCGCGAGATCGAGAGCGAGTACTGCGACATTCGCGTGCTCTCGAGCCGCGACGGCGAGTCGCAAAAGCTGCATCTCCTGCTCGACAAGATGATGCACAACACCTACGACCCGGAAAAGCCGGATGCCTTCGAGGATCGCTACCTGCGCATCTTCCAGGTGCTCTCGCACGTGGTGCGTCCCGAGCCGTCCGCGCTGCAAACGCTCACCATCGGCGGTGGCGCGTATTTGTTCCCGCGCTACTTGGAACGGCATTGGCCGCAAAGCAGGATCGATGTCGTGGAGATCGATCCCGCGCTGACGCGCGTGGCTCGAGAGGTGTTCGGCCTGCCGCCCGGCTCCGCCATCGTCACGCATGCGCTGGACGGGCGCGTTTTCGTGAATCGTCTCGGGGAAGAGAAGGCGCTGGGACGCGCGCCGCCACTCTACGATCTCATCTATCTCGACGCGTTCAACGATTATTCGGTGCCTTATCAGCTCACCACCGTGGAATTCAATCGCCAGATCGCCGCGCTCCTGAAACCGGACGGCGCGTATCTCATCAACGCGATCGATTCCTTTCGCCAGGGACTCTTCCTGAGCGCGATGGTGAACACGCTGGACGAGGCGTTTCCCGTCGTGAGCGTGTTCTTTGAAGGAACCGCGGCCAGCCTGCGCGCGAATCCGCGCGAGACGTTCATTCTGTTCGCGTCGCAGAAAGAATTCGATTGGGGCCGGGTGGTGCGCGCGCATCCCGAAGAGAACGGACTGCACGCGCTCACCGACGAAGAGCTGGCGCACATTCGCCGGCGCACGAATGGTGCGATCCTCACCGACGATCTGGCGCCGACGGAGAACCTCATGGCGCCGGTCGTGAAGGAATCGGCTCCGGGATTGGCTGCGGGGGCGATCGTTTCGCGCGGCGTGGGTGCTCTCAATCGCCAAGATTTCGAGCAGGCGGAGGGCGACTTTCGCCGGGCATTGCAGATGGACCCGTGGAATCCGCGCGCCCATCGCTATCTGGGTTTTCTTGCATCACAGCGTGGGGACTTCGAGGCGACGCGGGAGCACTACGAGGAGTCGCTGCGCTTGAATCCGAGCCAGCGTGACGTCGCGATCGAGCTCGTCGTCGCGTTGGAAGGGAAGGGGCTCATCGACGAAGCCGCGCAACAGCTCGAGCTGGCGACGCGCGCCTTTCCGCACGACCGCGAGCTGCGCAGCAATCTCGCGATTCTGCACGCGCGGCGCGGGGACACGGCGCGAGCGATTCGTGAGTTCGCCGCGCTCGTCGAAGAAGACCCGCAAGATTTCGCCGCGCGCCGCAACTTGGGGTTCGCGCTGTTGCAGGCCGGCGATGTGCAGCGCGCGTGCAGCGAGCTTCAAGAAGCAAACCGGCTTCATCCGGGAGACGAAGCGATCCAGCAGGGTCTCTTGCGCTGCGCGGACAATCCGAAGAAGAGCAAAACGATCTCGAGACAATAGGGAAGAGTGCCCGCGGGGGCACGAGCAGCGGCGCGGGCGGGAGGCGCGCGTCCCTCGAGGGAACGCGCCATCGAGCAAGGAGTGGTGGAGCTGAGGGGAATCGAACCCCTGACCCCTTGACTGCCAGTCAAGTGCTCTCCCAACTGAGCTACAGCCCCATTTCCGCGAAAAGCCTGCGCAGGGTAAGGGCGTCGCGCGCTTGGGTCAAGTGCGTGCAGTCCGCAGATGGGAGGCGAGCGCACGCAGGGCGGCTTGACGCAAGTCCCGGCGTGATGTACTCGGGAAGTGTGCCGGAGTGGTGAAATTGGTAGACGCAGCGGACTCAAAATCCGCCGAACTTCGGTTCATGCCGGTTCGATTCCGGCCTCCGGCACCAAATTCAATGTCCCGTCTCGGAGTCGTCGCTTCACCAACCCCCAGATTCTGGTGTCTCTCGGCGAGCCGCTGCCGCGCCGAGGAACGCATCGCGAGACGAGAGACACCGGAATCTGGGCTTGCGCAACGACTTCCGAGACGCGACTCAACTAGGCGATGGCGCGTTCGGGCTCCGCATCGGGGGTGGGCGGGCTCGTCGCTAGGCGGGAGCCGACGATGCGCGCCACGCGGCCGTCCCGCTCCAAGAAATACGTGAAGTCGCTCCAAGTCAGCTGGCGCCGCCGCAGTGTGGCATCAGCGCACGCCAGGAAGCTCGCCGCATTCACCAAGAGCGCCGCACCCACCCAGGCGCGGAACGGCGGCCTTTCGGGGATCAGAAATCGGGAGAAGTAGAACGACGCCACCACGCCCGCGGCCGCGACCGCCGTGGCAATGCCCGCCGCCGGGCCGGCCGGCCAGGATCCCTCGATGAGCAGCGACGTGAGATGAAACGATGCGAACGTTAGCGTGATGCAGTTCAGCATCATCTGCGCGCCCATCATCCCGTACCAGAACGGCGAATAGATCTTCACGAAGAAGAATTGCCGTCCGAGCCAGCGCACGAATCCGCGATAGCTCGTGATCTCCGACTTCGAGGTCACCAGGAATTGCGGTACCGCGGCGACGCGCACGCGCTGGGCTTTGATCACCTTCGACATGGTCATGTCGTCGACGACCGTTTCTCGCCACACGTCGGCGAGACGCACTTGGTGGAATACGCGGCGGCGAATCGCCATCGATCCTCCCCAAGCCGCGCCGCGGCACAAGAGCGCCGCAAGCGATTGCCACGTCTCGGCCATTCCGTGAAGCGCGCCCAGTACGCTGCGCTCCGGCGATTCCACGAAGTGAAAGCTGGTGGAGCCGTCGCTCTCGCCGGCGGCGATGGGATGCACCATCTCGCGCAGCCAGCCGCGCGTGACCACGAGGTCTCCGTCGCAGAACGCGTAGATCTCCAGCGGCCCGCCCAGAGATTCCGCGTGCTCGATGCCGTGCAAGAGATTGAAGTTCTTCTGCGCGCATCGATAAGTCGAATTCGTGACCGCGCCCACCGTTTTCACGTCCATGCGCACGGACTTCGCGACCAACGCTTCGATCGCCGGACGCGCGGGATCGTCCTCTTCGACGATGAACGTGACCCGGTAGCTTCCGCGATAATCCTGTTCTTCCAACGCGCGCACCGAGTCGGGCAAGTGGAGAAGCTTTCCCTTGAGACATACGAACACGTGCGCGGCCGGCCAATCTTCGAGGAACACCACGGTCTTGCGGCTCTTGCGCCAGGAGCGGATGCGACGCAGCGCGCGCACCCACAAGGCGGCATTGGTCGCCAATGCGAGAAGAGCCACGACCGAGGAGATCGGGAGGAGGAGCTCCACCGTCACCAGCCCATGAGCCCGCAGCAGCGGGCGCAAATGGGCATGAGTCCGTCGTTCTTCAGACTGTTGCGGAATTCGCGGTACTTGTCGTTGTTCCAGATTTCCAGGATCGGATTGCGCTGGATGTTTCCGCAAACGTAGTCGGGATAGTCACGGCAGGTGGCGACGTCGCCGTTGGGCATGATCTCGGTGACCACCCACGGCTGGATGCACTTGCCGTAGCCGAAGCGGCGATCCGGATGATCGTAGTATTCCGGAATGCTCTCGATCGGAAGATCGGGAATGAACATGAGCGGGAAGGGCCATTTGCGCGACTTGATCGAACGCACTTCTTCCTGCAGCGTCTTCGCATCGAGCCCGCGGAAGAAGAGATATCCCTCCCAGGATTTCGGGGTGACGTCGAATCGCTCGCGCATCACCTCGACGTGTTTCTTCCCATTCTCCTCGTTCGTGAACCAGGAATAGTAATAGGTGAGAAGGTCGACGCCTCTCTCTTTGGCCCAATCGGCGATGTCTTCGAGATGTCCCACGTTGTCGCGGGAGATCGTGGCCAACACGTTCACATAGGGGCGCGGCGACTTCTGCTTGCGCTTCTCTTCGAGCACCGCGTCGAGCCCGCCCATCATCATTTCCCAGGCGCGCTTTTCCTGGCGGATCTCGTTGTGCACCGGGCCGATGCCGTCGACCGACAGCATGAGCATGTCCACGCCGGCTCCCACCAGACGATCGGCGGTCTTCGCCATCATCGTGCCGTTGGTCACGATTCCGACCGCACCTTTGCGCCGCTTCATGTGCTCCATCAAGGGCATGATGTCGGGATAGAGGTACGGCTCGCCGCCCCAGATGTAATAGAACGGGCGCAGGTGGGCAATGTCGTCCACCATCTTGCGGTACGTCTCGTAGGGGACGATCTCGCGGATCTCGTCTTCCGACTTGTGCAGGTTGTAGCCGGTCTCGCCCCATTGGCCGCAGGTCTTGCAGCGCAGATTGCAGGAATTGACGATCTTCAAACTGACCTGGCGAAGTTGGTTCGAAACCCCGTCGAGCCGCGCCCGGTCATAGGGCGCCCAGATGTGCTTGGTGATCTCCGCGTTCACCAGCCGCCAGAAGATGTCCGGCGTCTTGAGCAACACGGAACCTAAATGACGACCCGGAATGCGGCTATTGCGCCCGCCGGGCTCGCGGACTTGCTGGGGTGGAGGGGATGATAGTTCGGCCGTACTCAAGAAACCCGCCTCCTTCTCCGGTTTTCCGCCCTTCCCAAAGCTTTCTCGGTCGATGCCGTTGGGGATTGGACACGCGGCGGCGGGGGCTGTCAAGCCAATCGAGCCGCCGCCCCGGGCTTCCCGGTCCCCGGGGGGGCGCCCCGAGACCTCAATCACGCAGTGCCGGCGGCCGATAAAGGGGATCGAGCGAGTGTCCGCATTCCGCCCGGAGGGATTCTTCCATGCGCTTTCGCCGCCCGTCCGCTGTGTTTCTCGGTTGTGCCGCGATCCTCGCAGCCGCTCTCTTGGCGGCGTGCGACCCGAAGCAGATTGCCGGAGAGGGAGGGGGAGGCGGCACCAACGACGACAACGACAATCCTCCGCAAATGTCCGATGAAGCGATTGCCGCGGGGCAAGTCATCGCGCTGCACATGGATCTCATCCAGTACAGCTTGGCGGCGGCGGCGCAATTCGATTCCTCCTCGGCTCCGGCGCCCCGCTCGATCTTCCCGACGAGCTGCATCACGACGACCACGATCGACGCCAGCTTCCCGTACATCGATCTTTCGCTGAACGACTGCGTCGATGCGCACGGAACGGAGTATCGCGGCAAGGCGCTCTTGGCGCCGCCGATCGACGAAACGGACGGCTTCCTCTTGGCCCCGTACTTCGATGCCGCGGACAAGATCATCGCGACGAACACCTCGAACCCGCTCTATAGCCACACCGTGGAATCGGGATCGCTGCTCTTCACGTTCACGCGCTCGAGCGGCAACGTGAGCGCCGTGGATGTCTCGAATTTTCTGCGCCACAACATCTTCACAACGATCGCATCGTTTACGTACTTGAACGTGCACTACACCGGATCGCTGGGCAGCTTGTCGGATTGGCCGAGCGCCGGTGGATCGGTTCAGGTGAGTTGGGATGACGTGGGCGCATTCACGGTACAATTCAGCGGGTCTTCGCAGGCGACGTTCACACTCTTTGGAGTGAACTACTTGCTGAATCTCTCCACCGGCGCCGTGACCATCGCGAGTTAGTAAAACCCATCCGGAAACGGATACAGCTCCGGCTGCGCGGGGACGACCCATCCCAACATCTCTCCGGTCACCGGATGGATGTACGCGCGGGCGGCGGAAAAATACGTCGTCCCTCCGCCGAAGAGCTGCTGTAGGAGAAAATCCACCCGCCACGCTTGCGTGTCGGGCGTCGGATCGCCGACGTATTCCGCTTCCGGCCAAACCGCGATGGAGAGAAGACGCGCCGCGTACTGCGTCACCGCGGGGATGCTGTCGGGATGCACGGCATTGATGCGTGCTGCTTCCTCCACCGCTTGCGGAACGACGTCGTCGGAATCGAGCAGCTGAACGTAAGGAACGAAGTTCACGAAGATGGGCGGCGGGGGAATGGGATCGCTTTCCTCCTGCGTCCAGGGAATGCCGCCCAAGAGATGCACGGTGAGATTCTTGAGCTGGCGGCGGCTGTGGAATTGGTAGCTGTGATCGATGCCGACGCCATGCTCGTCCATCACCGAAAAACCGCCGCCGGCGCTCTGCACGAACACATCGTTGGACCATTCGCGAGCTCGGGCCAGCGCGACGGGATAGGCATCGAGCAAGCTTCCCGGAAGAACGAGCGAGTCGTCGCCGACGGTGTAGTCGTCGGAGGAGCAACCCAGTGCCGCGACGGTGACGGCGAGCAGAGGGAGCGCAGTACGCAGCGCGAGTGTGCGCATCAGATCCATCGGAATCCCAGTCGCATTCCGAGCCCAGTGAAATCGATGTCGCGCTCTTCAGGAATGTTCGTGCTGCCGAACACCGGATTCTCGAGATTGACTCCGGCCGAGCCGGCGCGCCCATAGATCTCGAGAAGAACGTTCATCTTGGCATCGGTATACATTTCGATGGAGCCGGCGAGCTCCATTCCCATGCCGAATCCGTTCGCGTCCTGTTCCATCTTCGATTCGGTGTCCAAGCGCAACGCGTACGTCTCTTCGAGGCGCACCGGAGCCAAGATGCCGCTCGCCGTCACGCCGACGCGAAACGAGCTCACCGCGAACGCGCGCCCGACTCCCGCCGAGAAGAGCAGTGGATGGGAGGAAACCTGCGTCTCGATCGACATGCTGACCGGCCGCCGGCCGCCCAAATACGCCAGCGTTGTGCGGCTGCGGGCATCGGTATGGTTGCGAAACCACTCCGCCGCCGCGTGTGCGTACCAATCGTCGTTGATGCGCACTTGAAAATCGGTGCCGTAGATCGCCGAGGCGCCGAAATCGGCGTCGTGCAATTCCAGCCCATAGGGCGCGTAGAAATCGGCCCGATCTTCGTGAAACGATTCCAAGGAGGACAGCGCCCACGTGCCGAAACCGGCGGTTACGGCGAACGCCACGCGCCGGAACCGCCGCGAATCTTGGAATTCGTCGGGCGCCGGCTCTTGGGCGAAGCTGTCCCGCGCGGCGAGCACCAGGGCGGCGGCCAGAAGGATTCCGGCGGCCTCGCGAGCGACTTGCCGCCGTAAATTTGGTTTCACGAAGCACTCCCTCGAGGAAGCGCGGACACTCTGCGAAAGGAATCGCGGATCGGCAAGCGTGAAACGCGTGCTTGACGCCTGACTCCAGAACCCGTAGTTGAATCGCCAGCGGAGCGCTTTCGCGCGAGGAGCCATGGAGCACCAGATCGAAGGGGTGGAATGGGTTCTGGTGTCGCTGTTCGCGCTCGGCGTCGTGGCGGTGATTGTGGCCGCAATTCGTGAGTTCAAGAAGTTTCGCGCCGGGGATCCCGGCGGTGACGGAAAACCCAAAGACGAACCGTGATTCTGGAATCCCCTGTTCTCATGGCCGATCAGAGGAGCGACCCACCTCGATTTCAGGAGACGTGGATCGAATGCAGCCTTCGTCGGACGACCCCAATTCGAAACCGGCTCCATCGGATCGGCCTTCGGGCCTGCGCCACGTTCTTCTTTCGGTGGCGCTCTGGGTTACGTACATCCTCTACTGGAAGATCGTGCTCGATCGCGGCGTGGATTCCGCCGCGCGCTTCTCTCTAGTTCTTCTCGCGCTGTTCGTCGCCCTTCAGCTGTTGTTCACCGTCGCTTGGATTCTTCACAACGATCGCTTGGCGCGCGTGCATGCCGGACGGCGCCGGGCGCGTCCGCCAACCGCGCGCACCGTGGAGCAGGACTTTCTGGGACGGCGCATTGCTGCCTTTCCTGAAGGGGTGGACCTGACTCAGGCGCCGGTGATCACGATTCGAATCGAAGACGGGTTGAAGAGGATGGAGACGGGGTTGACCTTCGATGAAGTGCGCTCCGCCTCGGGCGGGTGAGCGTGGATCTCGTTTCATTTCTGGAATGGTTTCAGAGTCTTCCGTTCTACCGCGGATGGCTCACGTTCTTCGCCTGGTATCCGATGCTGACCGGGCTCATGTGGATCATGACTTCGATCCTTTATGCGCGGCGCCGCGAAGCGAAGAGCGCAACGTCGTCCACGCTTCCGCGCCGTCCTCCGCTCGTCACCGTGATGATCCCGGCGTATTGCGAAGGGCGTTTTATTTTGGAGACGCTCGATTCCGTTTTGGCGATCGAGTATCCGGCGTTCGAAGTCCTGGTGGTGGACGACGCCTCCACCGATGACACGCTGCACCAGATCAATCCGTACGTCGCCTCGGGAAAAGTCCGTCTCGTGCGCAAGACCGTGAACGAGGGCAAGGCGATGGCGATCAACGATGCGCTGCTCTGCGCGCGCGGGGAGATCATCTTGATCATGGATGCCGATGCGCGCCCGGATCCCGACATCCTGCGCCATTTGGCGCCGCACTTCGCTTCACCGCGGGTCGGTGGCGTGACCGGCAATCCGCGCGTCGCGAATCGCTCCAAGCTCTTGGGCCGTCTGCAAGCGATCGAGTTCACGTCGATCGTCTCCTTGCAAAAACGCGCGCAGCGTGTGTGGGGACGCATTCTCACCGTCTCCGGCGTCGTCGGCGCCTTCCATCGCGATGCCTTGTTCGACGTGGGCCTCTTCAGCCCCGACATGGCGACCGAGGACATCGACGTCAGTTGGAAGCTGCAGCTTCGCCATTGGGACATTCGCTACGAGCCGCGCGCCGTCGTGTGGATGCGCGTGCCGGAGAGGCTCGGGGATTTGTGGAAACAACGGCGCCGCTGGTCCTTGGGATTGGCGCAAGTGCTCCGCCGCCACGGTGCGAACGCGCTGCGCTGGAAGAACCGGCGCTTCTGGCCGGTGCTGCTCGAATCGGCGACGTCCATTTTTTGGGGATACAGCTTCGTGATCTTGACCGCGATCTGGATCACGTCCTACGCGGTGGGATATCCGCCGATCGGAGCCAGCCCGATTCCCAACTGGTGGGGCATGATGATGGCCACCGTGTGTTTGGGGCAGCTCTTGACCGGCGTCGTGCTCGATCGCCGCTACGACATCGCGCTGGGACGATCGTATGCGGTGGCGATCTTCTATCCCTTGATCTACTGGATGCTCTTGGCCTTGGTCACGTTTCGATCCACGCCGGCGGGATTCTTTCGCCGTCCCGAAAAGAAGGTCACGCGATGGAAGACGCGCCGCGACTGAGCGCACTCTCGAAGAGTGCCGTGACCCGCGCGATCGTGCTCGCGCTGGGATTGGCGATCGCGCATGCGCTTGCCGGGCCGGCGTGGGCCGGACCGGAAGAAGAGAAGGCGCGCGAGCTCTTGGCTGAAGCACGGACGATGGCCGGAGAAGATCAGCACGGAAAGGCGATCACTTGCGCTTTGGCGGCGCTCGAGATCGATCCCTCGCTCGAAGGGGAAGCCGCGCTGCTTCTGGCGAACCAATATCTGTGGAGCGATCGCTCCGACGAAGCGATTCCCTGGTTCGAGCGCCATCTCGCTCGGCATCCCGGCGACCTCGACGCGGAGCTGAATTATGCGCGCGCGCTGTCGTGGAGCGACCGCATGGAGGATTCGCGGCGCGCGTACGAAAAGATCACCCGGGAACATCCCGAGAATGCAGAAGGATGGGCGGGGTTGGCGCGCTTGGCGACCTGGTCGGGCGATGATCGAGAAGCGGAGCGTCTGGCGCGCGAAACGATCGCGCGCGATCCCGCGCATCACGAAGCGCGCTCGATTCTGGCCGCGGCGGAAAATCGTCGCGGCAAGCATCGCGCGGCGGAGAAGATGTACGAAGAGCTCTTGGCGGAAGAGCCGGGGGACGTCGATTCGAAGATCGGAAGAGCGCGCGCGCGCTATTGGATGGGAGAAGGGGCGCAGGCGGTCGAAGACTTGGACGGCATCGAGGCTCGCGAAGCGAACGACCTGCGCAGCGCGATTCTCGCCGGCAATCGTCCCTCCGCCGAATCGGGCTACTCGTCGTACACCGACGTGGAAGATCAAGACGTGGAGACGGTGTACGCAAGCGGAGGTTATCCGATCGATCTTGCCAAGCGCGTGGAAGTGGATACGCGTGAATCCATCACCAGCGAGCCGGGAACGGACGATGTGCGTCTCTTTCGGCTGAGCGGCGGCGGGTGGTGGCAATTCTCGCGGGATTGGACCGTGCACGCCTATGCGGGATGGGGACATATCTCGGCCGCAGGCGATGTTCCCGCGGGCGAGGGAGAGATCGTCGCTCAAGACGATGCCGAGCACGATCTTTTCTTGGCCGATTCCTGGGCCACGTGGACGCCGGCCGATTGGACGCGCTTCGATCTCGGTGCGGCGCGCGTTCCGATCGAGACGCCGAAGTCCTTGGCGCGGCGCATTGCGATCGATTTGTTTTCATTGAGTGGAACGCGGCGCCTGCACGAGCAGTGGTCGATCGAGGCGGTAGGCGCGTACGGGAATTACAGCGACGACAATTCGCGCTTGGCCGGCGGACTCGCGGTCGAATTTCGCCCGGTGCTGTCGTGGCCTTTGCGACTGCAGGGCGGCGCTTCAGCGTTTCACTTCGATCGTACATTCGACCACGGTTATTACAATCCGGAAGATTACAATGCGCTCTATCTGGATGCTCTCGTCTCTACCGATCTCGGCCCGCGCGTGCACCTGGAGCTCGATGGCCGGGTCTCTTCCGAGCAGGAGAACGACGACGATCGCTTCGGCGTGGGCGCGGGAGGGATCGACCTCGGGGTGCGGCTGCACCGTTCGGTGATGCTCTCGATGTTCGCGCGTGAATCGACTTCCCGTTTCGACACGAGCGCGGGGTACGAACGAGAAGGCTGGGGAGCCGCACTGAACTGGACTCCGTGAGCATCTCGAAAGGGAAGATCGCGGTCGCCGTTCTCGTCCACTTCGCGGCGCTGGCGCTCTTCGCGTGGATTCGCTGGCAGATGCGCGCCGAGCCTTCGCCTTTGAGCGATCTCGACGTTCCGGGACTTTTCGCCCAAGCGCACAAGATCGAGTCCCCGGCGCCCGATGTGCGCACTCCCGGCATTCCCGTTCTCTGCTACCACTACTTTCGTCCCGGTCTCGATTTCGAACGTTTCGCGCGCATTTTGGGCGCCGTGCTGCTCAGCATGCCGACGATTCCCGACAACGATTTCTGGTCGGTGTCTGCGCCGGAATTCGAGAGACAGATGCGCTATCTGCACGAGCAGGGCTTCACCACCGCGACGCTCGCGCAACTGGAGGAGCACCTGCGCGGCGGAACCGAACTGCCTCCCAAGAGCGTGGTCTTGACCGTGGACGACGGCGACCGCTCCTTCCAAGAAATTGCGGCGCCGATCCTCCAACGCTATCGCCAGCGCGCGACGGTGTTCATGTTGACCGGCTATTCCGGAACGGTGGGATGGAACAATCTGCGCTTCATGGATGGGGGTACGCTGCGAGCGCTCGAGCGCTCCGGAGTTGCGCGGATCGAGAGCCACACGCATCGCATGCACACGAAAGTTCGCCTCGCTGGAAAACCGGTACCGCGTTTTCTGGTGGAGAATCGCGACCCGCACGGCGCCGTCTCCACCCGTTCTCCATTGGGAAGTGATCTCCTCGAAAGCCGCATTTGGATTCGCGAAGAGCTGGGGCACGATCCGGACTTTCTCTCCTGGCCCTTCGGTTTCGGCGACACCGCCACCGACTCCCTGGCGCGCGTCTTGGGATTCGAACGCGTCTTCACGCTTCGCCAAGAGAAGGCTCACGCTCCCGACTCGGGGGCACTGTCTCCACGACGCACCATCGGGAGATTCGCGATCACCGCGCGCACTTCCTTCCACACGTTCCAGAAGATCGTGGAAGGGGAATGAGGCGAAGAGTGGGAAGGTGTTCGCCGGTTCGCGCGGATCGGAGCGCCGGTGCCTTTCGGCTCAAGCGCGTTCCTCGGCGCACCGGCAGCTCGCCCTATGCAGAGATTCTCGGGGTCTCTCGTTTCCAATGCAGGTCCTCGCGCGCATCCATTACCGGCGCGCT
>Ga0111538_10007294_pt1 | contig 14912 bp, 13 predicted proteins | sample SoiMethybrSBSTD1_FD_79669 | JGI IMG/M metagenome (GOLD analysis project Ga0111538, IMG submission 79669) | Bulk soil microbial communities from a Populus tree surrounding site in Tennessee, USA - Soil MetaG P. TD hybrid SBSTD1 (version 2)... | ecosystem: Environmental > Terrestrial > Soil >... | reverse complement strand
TGAATACTTTGATGATGCTTCACTTATTGAAGTCAAACCAACCACCGGCCGCACGCATCAAATTCGTGTTCATATGGCAGCACTTGGTCATCCCATCATTGGCGATCAACTCTATGGAAAAAAATCACCATTCATTAATCGTCAAGCGCTGCACGCTGAACAATTAGCATTTACTTTTGATAATATACCCCACTCATTTACCAATGAAATTCCTGATGATTTTCAACAACTTATCAATAATCTACGTACCTCAAAAAATATATAACTTTTCATCACTTTTTGGACTTGCATTTTTTTTTAATCCGCTGTAGCATTGAGGACGAGCTAAGAAGGAATTGTAGTAGTGAAGCCCCTTCTTAAATTTTTTTTATTCAAAATTATATGATTTATGTTCAACGCTATCACAATATAATTTAAGACGTCCAAATTCCTCACCGTGTTCATTAACTGTCTGCTTCTCTCGTAAAACATTTATATTTTCAATATTATACTTATGCGCAGCATTAGTTAGATTTGCTGAACCTGTTACTACTACTTTACCATCCACAATAGTACATTTATGATGCATGCACGGCTCACATAAACCATTTTTTTGACATCGTGGGTCATGTGCTGGATTATAACGCCACACGGGAACATTATTTTCAACAAGACACTGCACCTTGCTATGTTTGTACTTCATATTCTCTGCATCAACAATAACACATACCTCTACTTTTTCCTTGTGCTTTGCTATTATAAGATTAGCAATACGTTGATCAGTCAATGAAAACACTTCAATATATAAACTTCTTTGCGCTTCCGCCATTATATGCAATAAAATATCAGAAATATCATGCACTGAACTAAAAAATGATTGCGTCATACGATTTTTATCAATAAGATTTGCACCACCACGTGTAACTTTCTGTTTTTTTTGAGCAGTATGCTGCGATTGGCGACGTTTCTTTTCTTTTTTCTCAATAATTGGTTCTATAACTGGACTATTACTTTTTTCTTTGTACCCGATAATAAAATGTGTTGTGCCAAAATCACGCGGAGTATTAAGACAAAGCTGCGTATTTTTTTTATGTTCAATCTTTTTTGATAGGCGAATATTACAATACATACCAAAAAAATTACACGAAACACATAATACCAGCCATAATAATTGTCTCATAACGCTATCCTTTTTATTATAATGCACTTAAACCATATCATAATAAAAATCCGCTCATGCTGAAAATAAAAATACTTTTTCATCATGAACGGGATGGATAACCTCTGGAAACTACTGCTTTGATTGCGCTAATATATTCTCCCGCGCTAAACATTCTTCTTTCTGTTGAGCTTCTCGCTGTTTTTTCAACTCATCAATAACATGTCTATTTTCATCTTTAATAGCACGAATTAACTCTTTACAATTAACCCCATCACTCAATTCACACATCATCTGAGATATAAACAAAAATTGTTTTACTCCTTTAATATCAGCACCTTGCGTAAGAACAAGCTGCATATCACCCCGTATTTTTTTATCTAAGTAAGCATTGACTTTCTCTATCATTATATTGTCAGTCATAGTGTTAGTGTCAAAAGAATAAATACGTGCCTCAGTTAAAAGATCTTGCAATTCATTATTCTTCAAATAATTAAACCACGCACGTCTCGACTTCTTTTCTTTATTAATTACTGCAGCGCGTACATGCATAAATATCTCATCAACGGCCTTATAACTCTCATGTTCTATTTCTTGCATACGCTTAACATAATCAAACTCTATCTCTTGCGTTGATGCATTAATACATGCCACTACACATAAACAACTTACCATTTTCAACATAATCTTCATGCATTCTCCTTAAATTTTCATTAAGCAGAATCACCATGCACAAAAAAGAAAATGTTTTGCAAGACTATGACACAAATAAATTACATCAAAATTTCCAGCGCATTTCAGCTTCGCCACCAATATCACGCCGTTCATCACGAATTGCACGTAGGGTGATATCATCAGACAAAAGAAATTCTAATTCAAACTTGGTATCTTCAGTTAAACTGAAGTTCTTTTGAATTACCGCTCTCCAACGATCATCAATAGTAATTTCCAACGCACCTCGTAGTCCACCCCTACCAGTCTGATCAGTAAAACTTGGTACCAAATTGATATTAAATGTCCGCAGTAATGGCTTAAAATACTTATCCAAAAATGTTGATTGATTATTGCTAAAAATAAGATTTTTTAAATTTTGAACAATTAATGCTGGCATCAAACTATTTAATGAATTTTCTTCCGAACCAACAAGCAATAATCCTACTATTTGCTCTTCTGATAATGGTGGTGTTGAATCAAGAATAATGTGATGATTTGATACAGTCCCTTCCACCTGCAAAGAAACATCATATTTTTTTATTTTATTACGCGCAACAAGCTCAATGGTTGGATCAAACAATTGTTCAGGAGAAAATGTAATGGTACCGCGCGTAATATAAAGCGGCTTATAGGGAAAATTGAGCATTCCTGAATGTAATACAATAGATCCAATCGCTGATGGATCATGCATATCTTTTTGCACACGCACGTTAACTTTTGCATTTGTTTGCAAAAATGCTGTATCCACACGAATAGGAGATTTTGTTTCAATCGTAACATCACATTTAATAGGCACATCCGGTAAAGAAAAAGCAGAATGCGTATATGACAATAATTGCTTTTGAATAATGCCTGAAAAAAGATTCTCTTTTAATTGTGCTTTATCAATAACAATCCGCCCACTTACCAAAGCACTAGAATTCATATTTTTTGAGAACAACAAATTACCAGAAACTATCGCAAAAAGATCTTTTTTTATATTAAGCAAACAACGATCGAGCAACAATGGTGCATGCGCAAATACAAGCGTACCGTTTGTATCAAAATATGTTGTTGCACGTAAACAACTTACCGTACCGGTATGTAATGAAAGATTAATATTTTCAAAAATACATGAATTATGAGCAACATCATACTCACAATGCGCATTAAATCCGTCAATAAAATTATATGTTTGCGGAAGACGAATTGTTGCATCATCAAGTGCAATATCCGCAACAACACCCAATGGCGATAATGCTGCTGTTACCGCAAGAGAGCCCTCTCCCTGAAGATCATAATTAAAAACATTATTAATCAATGATCGCACAAAAGGAAACGAAACTTCTCCTCTCATTTGATGATGATTATCAGCCGACTGCTGCAACATAAGAAGTGATTTTTTATCTTTATCTTTATACGAACAATGCTGTATTTTTAATTCTGGAAATCGCTGTAATGCAATATCTAATTCATTATCATCAATCAGAGCGTGCACGGTACAATTTCCTTTATTATATGAAAAATCGCCCGATGTTGCATGACTTCCATCACTTAATATATTTTTTGCAATAGCACTATACGTGCCACATACAACATCCTGATCTATAGCCATATGCGCTGAAAAATTATTATATTTAATCCGCCAATACGGCAATGCTTTTGCTGATAAATCCGTTACATTAGTAAGAGCAAGTTCACCACTTCCCGTTTCTTCATGCCAATAACCACTCCCTTTGCACTCTTCATTACGGCGCATCAATCCGAGTTTTGCTCTCCAATCATACCCATGACGTGCAAAAACAATTTTCCCTGTATCACACACATGATGACGGTTAATCATAACATCTTCAACAACCACCTGCCCATCAATACGCCGTGATTCATCTCTACTTATTTTTGCTGCACAGTGTACCGTACCATTAATCATTTGATCTACCGCAGAATTTCTCATGCATTGTGCTGTATATGATAAAGGAAATCGCGCATTAAAGCGTACTTCATGCTCAGTAATGATGATAGGATCAATCATTAAAGAATTATGCGCATTACGTACTGAGAATCTCCCATGGTCAGATTTCCATTGGCCAGAAAGATAACATCCACCACAATCGCCCATATGGGATAATAAAAATGTTCCTGCAACATTAAACTGCGCATCGAGCATATCACCGCTATAACCTGTTGTTAATGAAATATCGGTAGCAATTTTTTCAATATATTTATTTTTTTCATACATAATATGTCCATCACCAACAGACATTGCCGTTTTAAGCTGTCGTCCTATGCGTAATGATGAACTATTAAAAAAAACTGACAGCGTAGCATGTCTCTCATGATCATCAACAAACAAATGAGCATTTTTAAAAATAATAGATTTTAATTCCGTAGGAAAAGGTAAAAAAGATTTTTGCAGCATGGCCATACAATGAGGTTCAATGGCAAGATGCATTCCTTGGACACGTGATGAGCACTCAAAACCATCAATAACTATGTGTTGATCCATTGTTCCTTTAAATAATAATTGCAGCCAGGAACAATTAACTTCACATTTTTTACAACGCCAACTCCATGAATCATCATGCATCGAATTCATTTCAACATCACATAACACAACCGATGGTGAAAAAAAACTTAATGATTGTATGGTACATGAAAAATTACCATCCAAATAATCGTTCGCAATCTTTTGGCATAGCACAATAATTTTTTTATGCGTCCATGGATCATATTGCGCGAAAAAAAGTGTTCCAAGAAAACCAATTAAAACTGCTAAACTAATTTTTTTTAACATGGGCTAGAGCATCTTCCACACACCATCATACCGATAAAAGCGCAGATAAGAAACCTGCGATACTGCATTACTCAGTGCGTACATATACTGTTTACTTTTATCAACAAAATACGCTGTACCAGAAGAAATAATGCCAGTCGGATAAAAATGTATCAATGAGCCAGGAAATGTTATTGCTTTTGCAATACGATGCGTTGGATTACCAGGAGGACCCATGACTCCTGGTAACAAACCAAAAGAAACTCGTTGTGATAATTTTTCATGAATATTATCACAATGATATTCATTATTTTTTATATCACACGTCAATATCTGCTCACTATTGGTCGCAATCGCATGGTACTGCAAAAATGAACATACATTAGCAAGTTTATCTACTTCAATACGTGCAATAGCAGAATCTAAAAATGAAAATTGGATCATTCCCAATGTTGCGATCACTGCAAATAAACAAAGAACAACCATCGCTTCTATCAATGTAAAACCATTTTTTTTACATATCATTATTATAATTTAGCGTTTTTATCTAATTCTTTTTTCTTTTCATCCAAAGCTTTTTGCAACTCCATAGTATTATTTCCAGAAGATCCTCTACCAAATGATTGCTGGTTATTAGATGCATCTTGTTTTGGTAAAGTTTCTTGCTTATTATTTCCCGAAGAGCCTCGTCCAAGTGGACGTTGATTAATTGATGCGTTTACGTATTGTCTTTGTAAAGTTTGTTCCTTATTACCTTCAGATGTATTCGCTAGAGTTCCAGAAGCCAATTGCGATCTCAGTTCTTTCATATATACATTCAGTGATTCTTTTGAACCAAGCCTTGGCCCTTTCGGCTTATTTGTAGGACCTTCTGAAGCTATTACCAACGAACCAACATTAATACTCATCACCAACAACAAACATTTTTTTTTCAATGAATTCATTTTGTACCTTTGTATCATACTATAATTATTTTTCTTCTGTTGCTTCTTGTTCCATGGTTGCCACCGCAAGAACTTCTTCAATCGTTGTTAATCCATCTTTAATTTTTCTTAATCCATCTTTAATTAATGGCACCATCCCATCTTTAAGCGCTTGTTCACGAATAATCCCCGTTTCAGAACGCTCCATAGTCAATTTTGCAATAGCTGGCGTCATTTCCATTATCTCAAAGATAGCAACACGTCCACGATATCCTGTTTGGTTACATTCATCACAACCAACGGGTTCATAAAATTTAATTGATTGTGCTTCTTGCGCAGAAAGTCCTATACGTTCAAGAAGCTCCACATTAGGCTTATATTCCTTTTTACAGTGTGGACATAATTTACGTACTAACCGTTGAGCCACCACCATTACCACTGATGATGCAATTAAAAATGGCTCAATGCCCATATCAATTAAACGCGTGATTGATGCAGGAGCGCTATTGGTATGCAACGTACTTAATACCAAGTGACCCGTAAGCGCTGCTTGAACAGCAATTTGCGCTGTTTCTTGGTCGCGCGTTTCACCAATCATCACAATATCAGGATCTTGACGCAAAATTGATCGCAACGCTGCAGCAAACGTAAGACCTACTTTTTCACGCACACCAACTTGTCCAACTCCTGCCATTTGATATTCAATCGGATCTTCTACCGTAACAATATTTACTTCAGGACGATTTAATTTGGTTAAAATAGAATACAATGTACTTGTTTTACCTGAACCAGTTGGCCCTGTCACATAAATAATACCATTGGGACGACTAATATTTGCTTCAAGAACTTTTAAATCACGCTCACTAAATCCAATATCCTGTAAACCAGTAAATGTTCGTGATTTATCAAGTAAACGCATTACAACACGCTCACCAAAAGCAACCGGTAATACTGATACACGAATATCATATGGTTTATCACCAACTTTAATCGCAATTCTTCCGTCTTGTGGAACTCTTTTTTCTGCAATATCCAAATGCGCCATAATTTTAATACGCGATATCAATGCACCCTGAATACGTTTTGGTGGACTCATAACATTATACATAACACCATCAATACGATACCGCACACGAATTTCTTTCTCAAAAGGTTCAATATGAATATCCGATGCATGACGCTTAACTGCCTGAAAAAAAATATTATTCACCAATTTAATTATTGGCGCTTCGGTTGCCATGCCAAGAATATCTTTTTCTTCAATTTCTTCAAATGCAACTTCTTTTGGTGCTTCCTCTTCCTCTTCAAGCTCTTTCATCATGCGCTCAGTACCTTCAAGAGGATAATAACGATTAATACCGTTAATAATAACACTTAATGGCGCAACTGCAGGCTGTGTTACACCACCAAGCAACATATTAAGCTCATCAAGAGGTTGAAAATCAAAGGGATTAGCAGTTAAAATAACAATGTTGCCATCAATCATAACAGGCATTATCTCATTATCTCGTAAAAATTTAAGCGGAACACGTGCTAACAAATCAAGATCAGCCATTTTATCAGTAATAGTATCAATATATGAAAGAGAAGCATGTTTGGCATATGCCTGCGCTATTTTTTCTTCTGTTGTATATTTTTTTGCAAGCACTACCGATTCAATAGAAACATTTGCTTTTTCAGCTTCTTGCTGACATTCTGCAAGCTGTTGTGCATTAATCAAACCTAATTCAACCAATAATTCACCGCTATTTCTTTTCATCATGATATCCTTAAAAAAAGGCTTGTCGTCAATACCCGTAACCCCCTACTTTTCTTTTACACTGATACCAGTATACTATTTTATTGATACTGTTGCATTGAAGCATTACTTTAAAGATAGGCATAATCCGATGGTAAACACAAGAACACACACTCTTTTACCAGTACTTTTTATCATGATAACCACCTCTCTCAGCGGTGGTTCACTCATAATTTCTGAGCCTGAAAAAACTACCGTTCAAACAGAAGCAATTGATTTGACTCTTCCATCAACAGAATCACCTGCTCATAAAAGCCGTATGCGTAAAAAAGATAAAAAGATAAAAAAAGAAAAAAAAATACAAACCTATAAAGACATGGATTATGATCAACTCATTGAGGCAAAAAATGTTCTTATTGCAAAAGGCAGTTATAGCATAGCAATTAAATATCTTGATCAAGTGATGAAACTCTGCAATGACATCACCAAACTTGCTGAACATCTTTTGGAAGTTGCTGATCTTTTCTATCTTGACAGTGATTTTCAAAAAGCATCACGGTTATACACTGAATTCGCTGGACTCTACCCAGGAAATGAAAAAATGGAATACGCTCTGTACCGCGCAATACAAAGTTCATTCTTTTGTATACTTTCAAACGATCGTGATCAAACAAAAACAGAAGAAACTGTTGGCTTAACAGAAATATTTTTAACCAACGCGCATTTTACTGAATACAAAGAAGCGGTTAAAGAAATTCAAATACAATGTTATGAACAATTAGCAACAAGCGAATGTAATGTTTGTCACTTCTATATAACGAGAGACAAATTTACCTCTGCAGGAAAGCGTCTTACAAAATTACGTGCATATTGGTTACCAAAAGTACCTAAGCTTGAAGCAGATATCATTGCTCTCGAAACAGAATTAACTGAGAAAAAAGAGGCTGCCGAATTATTACACATCAAAAATACAGAACGTGAAACTAACAAACAACTACTTGCTTCCTCCTTCGCCAAGGCTCCGGAGGACAAGCAAAATAAAAAAACCAAACGAATGACTGATCGGTTTTAATATATGGATCCACTTGCGATTGCGTTAAGAACAGCTTGTTTATACCTAGCTCTGAATGCTTTAGTGTCATTTTCTGGACTACCAATAAGGTATACTTTAACAAGGTCTGGTGTTTTTTCAATGCTTCCATATTGGTCTATTAAAGCTTGACGACGTTCTTCTTTGCTCCATACACCAAAGTCATCTGGAAACTCAGGAGTTCCGAGTTTTTGTACAAGTTCAAAGAACCCTAGTTGTGAAACTTCTATTTTAGCCATTTTTGCTGGATATCTTGTTGATCCTCTCATAGCATCGAGATTACCAGCAAACACTGCTGATACAGTAAGTACAACAAGTACTTTACTTAATAAGTTCTTCATAGAAACTCTCCTTTTTTTGACATTTACTTATATTTCCCTTATATTTCTTTTTTAAGCTAGTTTCCCCGGGTTGCATGCCTCCACCCGGCCAAAACCATACTTATCTAATTACAAGGTAAAATAATCATGGTCAAATTGTCAATAAAAATAGACGCATGACTGATCGGTTTTGATATATGAAAATATCTAAGAATGGGTACCCAGGCGAAGCGAAGGCGGAGGCTGGGTTAAAATGAACTACAAAATACAAAAAGGTAAAGAGGGAGAGCTTCTTGTTACCCGCTATCTTCAAAAAGAAGGCTTTACCCTCATCGCCCAAAATTATCGCAAGCGATTTGGTGAAGTTGATATCATTGCACATAAGGATAATATCTTAGCATTTGTTGAAGTTAAATGGCGCCACAATCCCCTTGTTGACCCAGCAGAACTCATAGGCCCTTCAAAACAAAAAAAGATTGTTGCCATTGCTAAAGAATTTTTATCAAAGCATACTTATGAAGATGTTGTGTATCGTTTTGATGTAGCCCTTATAGAAGAAACTAATAACTCCATAAACTTACAGTACATAGACAATGCGTTTACCACTTTCGACTGAATTCATTAAGCGTGTTACCACAGGAGTTATCCTTGGTCTAGGATTTTGGGGAATATATTTTTATCTGCCCCCTATTTTTTTTACCTTTATTTTACTCCTTATATTACTGCTCATCATTACCAAGGAATGGCCTCGTTTTTTTCCCGTCAAAGCACCGCTGTTTTGGATCTTAATGCCTCCATATCTTATTACCCCCTTTGGTTTATTAATACTTTTAAATCATAATCCCCTTTACCATGAACTCCTTTTAATACTCTTTATTATAGTATTCAGTTTTGATACCGGCAGCTATATTACCGGCAGCCTTATAGGAAAACGGCATATCTGCACAACAATAAGCCCAAAAAAGACCTGGGAAGGCCTGCTCGGGGGTTATATTTTTGCCTGCCTAGGGTTTGTATTAATCATTCTAGAGCGTGGATACAAAACCCCTTGGTGGCTCATTTCCTTCTTTACCCTCATTATTTGCATGTTATCGCTTACCGGCGACCTTTTTGAATCTTGGCTAAAACGCCGTGCCCATATTAAGGATTCTGGAACCCTTTTACCCGGACATGGGGGCTTTTTGGATAGATTTGATGGAATTCTCTTCGCCGTGTTCTTTTTTTACCTTTATAGAAACCACCTCATTGCCATCCTCATAAAGTAGCTAATATAGCGATCTACTCGAACAAACCCTATCTACTCCTTTAGTTAAAAAATATAGACTTTTATATTTTTTTTAAAAATATTTGTAATTTTATTGACAATTTGATCATGATTATTTTACCTTGTAATTAGATAAGTATGGTTTTGACTGGGTGGAGGCATGCAACCCAGGAAACTACGCTTAAGAAAATGAATGTATTTAATTATTCAAAAAAAGGAGAGTTCCATGAAGAATTTATTAAGTAAAGTACTTGTTGTACTTGCCGTATCAGCAGTGTTTGCTGGTAATATTGATGCTGCTCAGGCTAAAAAAGGCCGTAGACGATCAGTTGCAGCACAAGTAGAAGTTTCAAAATTAGGGTTTTTTGAATTAGTCCAAGCGCTTGGTACTGCAGATTTTCCTGATGACTTTCAAGTGTGGGCAAAAGAAGCACGTCGTCAGGCTATAATCGACCAATATGGCAGCATTGACAAAGCGCCAAGAGCACTTGTCAATTATCTTATTGGTACGCCAGCAAATGACACAGAAAAAAATAGAGCTCGTTACAAAGATGCTGCACTTAAAGCAATTGCAACTAAAGGTATTGCTGAAATAACAAAAGAAGTTAAAGAAGAAGCTGATAGACAAGAAGCAAATCCTACTGCAGAAGGACAAGCAAATCTTCAAGACAAAACTGGTCGCTTAGCGAATATGATAGCAGCATTCAAAGCATACGTTCCAGCAAGCGCAATAACAGCTGGTAAAATTGCTTTAGGTACCGGTGTAGCTGTGTTGGCTACTTATGGCTTAACAATTGCAGCGGACTATGCTGCTCAAAAAGTAGGCTATGCGGGTGGTTATAATGCCGCACTGATGAAATACGTAGGCCAAGCAGGTACCTACATAAAAGAAACTGGTGCCGCATTTGCAGGAAAAATTGGAGGATATGCAACAAGAGCAGGAACAGCATTGGCTCCATATATGCCAGGAATAATATCTAGAAGATTGGCTCAACCAGCTCCAGTAGTAACTCAACCAGGAATACAACCACGACAACCTATAACTGCCGAAGAAGCTTTCGAAATAGCTAATCAGTAATTTATATAAGCAATTTTTTAACAGGGTGACGTGTTAACACGTCACCCTTCTCTATTTTTACCATTAAACCTATCTTAACACTCTTTAATATCCTTACTTGTATCAGCCGGCATTAATAACTTATCCATCACATCATTGGCATGATCAACAAGAATAATATTAATACCTTCCATCATTGTCTCTAATTCTGCCAAATGATGACTATTTTTACGCGGTAAAATAACATGCGGAATGTTATTACGCTTTGCCGCTAGGAGTTTTTCTTTTACTCCCCCAATTGGCATAACTTCACCTCGCAAGTTTAATTCACCGGTCATAGCATAATCAGAATTTATTGGGCGATTGGTTAATGTTGAAAGCATTGCTGTCAGTATTGCAAGCCCTGCTGATGGGCCATCTTTTGGCACCGCCCCTGCAGGAAGATGAATATGCAGGTCATACTCAGTAAATAACTTATTATCAATACCAAATTCCTTTGCATGAGCACAGGCATAACTCCGTGCAGCTTGTGCCGACTCTTTCATCACATCACCAAGCTGGCCCGTTAATATGAGCTTGCCCGTTCCCGGCATCAACATTGCTTCAATCTGCAAAATCTCTCCACCAAAAACTGTCCATGCAAGGCCATTTGAGATACCAATTTGATGAGCTTTATTAGCACCATCATCCATAAATTTACATGGACCCAAATACTGTTCTAAATTATCAACAGAAAAACCTTCAAACTTTTTAGTCTCAACGAATGTCCGCGCTGCTTTTGAGCACAATTTACTAATAAGCCGTTCGAGCTGCCGCACCCCTGACTCTCGCGTATAATCAGCTATAAGACGCTGAATAATAGCTGATGAAATACTTATTTTTTTATCTGCAAGCCCAGCATTTTCTATTGCCTTCTTCACTAAATGTTTCTGCGCAATATCTATTTTTTCTTCTAATGAATATCCACTTAACTGGATAATTTCCATACGATCACGCAGTGGCTCAGAAATAATATCAGCATTATTCGCCGTTGCTATAAACATAACTTCCGACAAATCAAAAGGAATGCCAAGATAGTTATCATAAAAAGTCTTATTTTGTTGAGGGTCAAGCACCTCAAGCATCGCCGCTGATGGATCACCTCTAAAATCTGCCCCTATTTTATCAAGCTCATCAATAACAATTAATGGATTACGCGACCCTGTTTTTCTAATAGCCTGAATAAAACGCCCCGGCATTGCCCCAACATACGTTCTGCGGTGACCACGAATTTCTGCTTCATCCTTTACTCCACCAAGTGATATACGGCCATACTCCCTGCCTAAACTGCGTGCAATTGATTTGCCCAGTGATGTTTTTCCCGTTCCCGGAGGGCCAACAAAACAAAGAATAGGCGCATATCCATCTTTTTTTAAGTTACGTATTGAGATAAAATCGAGTATACGTTCTTTGATATCTTTAAGCCCAAAATGATCTTCCTCTAGTATCGCCTTTGCATGTCCAATATCAAGATTATCCTCTGTTATTGCATTCCATGGCAATGCAAACACCCACTCCAAATGATTCCGTGTTACTGTTGCTTCAAGTGAATCGGGTGCAGTGCGCTCAAGACGATTAATATGCCGCAAAATTTCTTTTTTTATATCATCGGTCATATCAAGCGCTTCTAATTTGTCACGCATATCTTGAATTTCTTCAAGATCATCCTCTCCTAATTCCTGCTTAATTGCTTTAAGCTGTTCGCGCAGATAAAACTCTTTTTGCGAACGGTTCATTGATTCACGCGCATTGTTTCTGATTTTTTCCTGAATTTCTGCAACTTGAACCTCTTTGCTGAGGTAATCGGACAACAATATAAGAAAATCTTTTTGTGTATCAGTCTCAAGCAGCTTTTGCGCATCATCGACATTCAAATTAAGATGAGATAGTATAAAATCACCAATTTTTCCTGCATCATTCATTTTTGATAATATAATATGAAAGTCAGGACTGAAGGTGTACCCAGACGTGGCCATCTGATCGGCTATTTTTTTAATTTTTTGTACACATACAGCCAATTCTGCAGCATTACTTTCCTCATTTTCAATTTTTTGGACTCTTGCCTGCAAAACATTCTCATTGGTCATGATATCGACCGCACGCGCTTTACACATACCCTGCACGAGTATCTTAATTCCCCCCTCAGGAATCTTTATAAGCCGCATAACTGTTGCGATGGTACCAACAGTATACAAATCATCAGTGCTGATTGCCCCCTGAGGATCAACACCATTCTTTGCCGCCAGAAGAAATACCATCTTTTTTTCTTCTATTGCCCGATTTATACCATTGATAATTTTTTCATCAATGACGAGCAATGGAACAATAATTTGTGGAAAAACAACAACATCCATTGTTGGTATCACCGGCAATATCTCTGGCGCAACATTTACCTTTTTTTGACTGACAACACTTTTCATTACTACCCCCCTACTTTTTATTTTGTGCTGTACATTACAGGTCCAGTGTAGGAGATAATGCCAAAACAACTCAACACATGCTGATAGGGAGCCCAAAAAATTCTTATTGGATACGTTTTATGCAAAATACTATCCTTTTTACCTGATTTTTTGCTATGAAAAGCAGATTTATGCCCTATAATAACAAGATAGCAACTATTGATATGAGGAATTAAATATGATTAAGTCCATACTAAAAACTGATGGGATTTATAAAGTATTTGTACAAGGTACACAAAAGATCACGGTATTAAACAATATATACAGTTCATTCTCCAGTGGAAATACCTATGCTATTACTGGCATTTCTGGCGCAGGAAAATCAACATTTATGCATATACTCGCAGGCCTTGATACACCAACAAAAGGAAATGTTTTTTTTAATGATATCTCACTACAAACATTACCACCTTCTACTCTTGCACAATTTTTAAATAAATCAATCGGTTTAGTATTTCAATCATCTTATTTAATAGGTGAGCTGTCTGTCATAGAAAATATCATGCTTCCCGGTCTCATTAGCGAACGCAGCAAACATGATTGTGAAAAAAGAGCAGAACAATTATTACACAAAATAGATCTTATACATAAAAAGAATAGTAAAACTGGCGAACTTTCTGGCGGACAGCAACAACGCGTTGCCATTGCACGCGCACTTTTTAACGAACCAGCTTTTCTCATTGCTGATGAACCTACCGGAAACTTGGACCTTGCAACAGGAAAAACTATTATAGATCTCCTACTCTCATGCCATCATGAATGGGGAATGGGAATTATTGTGAGTAGCCACGATGATTATGTTGCGCGCGCAATGAATGAAGTATATGAGTTGGGCGAAGGTACATTGAAAAAGGTATAATTTTTTACACCGCACCCTTCAATACACCACTACGTGGCACTCAGGGCGAGCGGATCAAAAATAAAAGACAAAAAGATCACAACCTTATTAAAAAATTTATTCTTCCATCCCCGCTCGTCCTGAGTGTTTTTGTCCTCAAAAATGTATCGAAGGATTTCCTCGAGCGCTCGAAGACATCCTTCAACAAGTTCAGGACGAGCGCAAATAAGAATTCAAGAGTTTAAACTAGATTATATCACCAAAGGACGCCCATGTTCACACAAAAAACAATTCTCAAAAAAACACTCCAAGTTGGCAGCTCAACATTATTAAGCAGATTTTTTGGAATAATTCGTGAGGCGCTTTTAATTCGTTATTTAGGAGCAACAGGACTTTCCGATGCATTTATTACTGCATTCAAAATACCCAATTTATTACGTAAAATTTTTGCAGAAGGAGCTCTTTCTGCCACATTTACCCCTACAGCAGTAGAAATAATAAAACATAACAGCCAACAAACAATATCCGGATTAATGTCACTCTCTTTTTTATTTTTTGAAGGAATGGTGCTTATATTCTG
>Ga0111538_10007293_pt1 | contig 14912 bp, 10 predicted proteins | sample SoiMethybrSBSTD1_FD_79669 | JGI IMG/M metagenome (GOLD analysis project Ga0111538, IMG submission 79669) | Bulk soil microbial communities from a Populus tree surrounding site in Tennessee, USA - Soil MetaG P. TD hybrid SBSTD1 (version 2)... | ecosystem: Environmental > Terrestrial > Soil >... | reverse complement strand
GAAATGGTGTTGAAGAATAAGTTTTTTTAACTGCAAAGCCTCGTTTTGAACGGAAGCAGGTTGTTGCGCTAACGTGGAAATCGAAAACGTGAGAAAAACCGATTTTAATATGCACCGTAACATGATTTTGACACGTCGTCAAATTATACTCGCCAATATAAAGATTTCATTGACATGAAAGATTCCCTCCACCAACAGATCCTACACCAAATCAAAAAAAAAGCTGGAAAATCCACAGCCCATACGTTTCTTGACAGCTATTTGGGAAATAGTCATTTCCGTTACCCGATCAGTGCTCCCCTTTTGAGACGCATCGCGAAGGAATGGATGAACGATCACCGTGATTTGGCCGCTGGAGATTTCGCCTCTCTGCTAACGGACTTGATAGAAGCTGCGTCCGGCACTGAAAAGTCCATGGCAGGCATTTTATTGGACTACGCCACACCCGATCAACGTAAATTTAAACCGGCATTATTTGACCAATGGCTGGATCATCTGGAAGGCTGGGCAGAGATCGATGCCGTTTGTACGGGGAGGTATTCAGCGACGGAAGTTGTGAATCAATGGAACAAATGGAAACCATTGTTGGTAAAATTTTCTAAAAGCAAAAACATAAACAAACGACGTGCATCTATCGTATTTTTTTGTTCACCGTTAAGCAAGGTTGAAAGCAAAGAAATATCTCAGACAGCGTTGGAAATCGTTGACACCCTAAAAGACGAAAGGGAAGTATTAATTACAAAAGCAATTTCATGGATCCTTCGAAGCATGGTCCGGTATAACAGGAAAATGGTGGAGATTTATTTAAAAGAAAACTCCGCGTCGTTACCCAAGATCGCATTGCGCGAAACGCTTGTAAAATTGGAGACCGGGAAGAAAAGCTTAAAGCAGAAAGCTTAAAGCAGAAAGCTAGTGGGTAGGGCTTCCTCGAGAGTGCGTTTTGGGAATTTTAGATTGCGATTTTAGAAGGGCAAGCCCTTTGAGAAACTTTGCGTCTTATTGCCTTTGTGGCAATGGATTATTTTTGCAAATCAGGTTATTTTTTTTGAGAGGAAATATGCAATCGAATAACCGACTGACGACCATCGTGCACTGTAAATTGATTGCTCACGATAAAGAAAATAAACTCAAAAAATTTGAGGTCTTAGGGTGAAATCTCCTCGCAAAATCTTATCAATCGGTTTCCTACGCGAAAAATATTTTGGATTAATTACGCGTTGTAGGAAGCTCCTACGGAGCCTGATTTTCGCGTACGTATGTTGCTAGCAACAAGACGCTCCTGCGGAGCGATAAACATCCGCCAAAGCCATCTCTCATGTCTATGTATTGTGGCATGCGTATGAATTGTGCCGATCAGCATTTTGCTCCGTAGGAGCATCTTATTTCTAGAACATTTATGTTCGTATTTAAACCAGGCTCCGTAGGAGCCTCCTTTGTCGCAAAAATCAAATTCCGGATCCTATCTAATCCGGGGCCCGTAGGTTAATAGTGGCTTACCAGATTCCACCGCCCCCAAGTCAGGAGCTTTTCCAGAGAAATTATCGGTGATGTTGGGTAGCATACAACCAGCGTCGACGGCTTTGCTGGATGGTTTTAGTCTGAAATCATATCCTGCCAAAGGATAAACATGACCTTTCGTTGCAGGATCCGGCAATGGTACATTTATAAAAATATCATCATCCAATTCTATGCCGTGGGTTTCATAACCCGTATGCTTACTAAAATCCCGGAGGCTTTTAAATTCTAACGTCGCCAGATCCTTTTCGTCGGCCTGATTAAATGCATCTGAGGCTGGGTAACGCCACCGGTATTTCATGCCATCCTTTTTCTTTTTTTTATAACCGTTATAGTCGAGGGACGAATAACGCGTAAATGTGGTACCCGTCAAGTTGTAACGGCTATCATCAGGGCCGATGAATAAATTATTCCGAAAATGTCCGTTTGAGAAATTCGAGATGGCTACATCCATCACAAACGTATTTTGATAGGTGTAAATACCAGAAGGTCTGACCGTATACTTTAGCGCAGTACCTGGAACGTTGTAACAAATATTTCTGAAAAAGTATACAGGACCACCAAAGACGGGTTGAGCACTAAGCGCAGAGTGGTACGAATTAAATCCCTGTTTTCGAATACCCGGATGTTGTGTACGCCGCCATCTGCTTCTATAAAATCATCTGCCATGTTGAAAATATCATTTCGATAGAAATCGATGGAAGCACATTTTGGTTTCCCTTCTTCAGGCAGGCCATGGGTATCAACACAAATACCATCGTGAAAATAGGAGATCGAATTATGGCACACAACATGACTTTGACCGTAAACCTTAATTGCGTAGTAAGAGGACAATGGTGACGGCTTCGCCAAACCATACCATCCTACTAATGTGTCCGGATCGTGGCGTCCGATCATCACGTTGTCCGCAATATAAAAATCCTTTGAATCGGCACTGTACGTGACAACACCGATTCCAACATCCTCCAGCTTGCAATTCTTAACGGTCAGGCCACTGCTCCCCATGACCCTTTTCAACCCTGCATAGAAAGCGATGTCTGTGTTTCGAATAGTAAGCCCTTCGAAGTAATGATAATCCGCCGCCATAACGTCAAACAAACGATAGGCACCATCGCCGTCAAAAATCACTTCGCCGTCACCGGCGGCTTTGATGGTAATGGGTTTGTCGGCAGTGCCCTTTTGCGTTAGTACATAGGCGCCGTGAAAATCCAATGCTAATGAATCTGCGTACTTTAACCGGTTGCCTTTATAACGCCCGGCATGAATCAATATGATATCGCCCGCTTGTACGCGAGGCTCGGGAACATTCCACCAGTCACCTAAATTGCCAATGCCATAATAGGCTTCATTCAGTCCCGTGAATGCCGGATTTTCCTTTGGCCCTTTGTGGCCTGGAGGATAAACATGAAACACCCTTCCACCGTCATAAGGCTTGGGTTCTGCCTTCGTTTTTATGATGGCAACTTGTTCCGCGCTGCCTTGAACTCCATCGGGGTCAACCAGTTGGAATTTGCATTCATAAGTGGTATTAGGCTCAAGATAAAAGATGCTGCCCGCAAACATGTTAGGCGTAGTATATACCCAAGGTTGGTCATGACCATAAATTTTTTCTCCTCCGATGCGTAATAGTGGTAAACCTTTTTGCCATTCGGTATTGTCCTTTTTCCTGAAGGCCACAGACACAATGGCATTTCGATTTTCGTCACCTTCGATCAACCACTCAAAGCCTGCACAGATCAGGGTTGGAGGCTCAATTATAAATTTGCCTGACGTAGTTTTGTTTGTTGAAGGGGAACTCAACGCTTGGGAAATACCTGCTAAAGAAGGAATAAGCAGGAAAAGCGTAAGAACTAATCGCATAAGATTTTTTTTCTGCTATAAGCAAGTATATTTAATCATGTGCAGCAAATGATTTCTCGCAGGGCGGGCTGATAACGATTTAAATGGACTGATGGTATCCAACTCGGGGGGACAAGGATTGGATTTTGTTTTTCTGAAAGGCTGATATCCAACGTGCCTATTTCCTGATCGGGAGATGGATTCTGAATTCCGATCCTTCATCGACTTTACTATCGACCTCTACCCTACCGCCAAGTGATTCGGCCTGGGCCTTTACAAGATGAAGTCCCGCTCCTTTCCCGGGAAGCCCATGAAACTTTCGGTATAGGCCAAAAATCCTGGAACGGTTTCTCTCAAGATCAACGCCCATTCCATTGTCTTTGACCGAGAGACATATAAAATCACCATCAATGTAGGTTCGCACATGTACGCGTAACTGCTTGTCTGGTATCCGGAACTTAACGGCGTTCGAAAGCAAATTGAAAAGCATACTATACAAATAATTCCGAACAGTACGAACACTCCTTGCTGCTGTAAAATCAGTTGTGATCAACGCGTTACATTGAGCGATCTCCCTGGCGAGGATTTCCTTAACCAAATCAAATTTGTGCTCAAATAGAACTAATTCCAGTTTGTCATTTTCCGAATTGCGCACTGATACTACACTGTTAATATCCTTGACGACGTCATCAAGTTCGACTGTAGCTTCCTTGATTTTTTCAACAATGAAATTATTGTCATTCGGCTCGACATCAAAGATGCTGGCCAACCCTAAAATGCGCGCAACAGGACCGCGGAGATTATGGGACAACATATACCCAAATTGACTCAGCTCCTTATTTTTTAATTCCAGTCTATCCACTAACATCAGTGATTCCAGCATTGCTTTTTTGCAATCTGTAATGTCAATCATGGTGTTTGTTGCACCGATTACCTCACCCGCCGCGTTAAAATTTGGACTCGGGTGTACCATTACGTGGCGCCTGGTCTCATCCGGACGTTCAATAATCATCTCCCTCCCCTCCATCTTGATACCATTTTTGATCACCATCATCATTGGAGATTCTTCCCGCGGAATCAAATTATTGTCCGTATCATAAAGCTTTAGTGAACCACACCAAAATTCCTCGCCCACTTCCGGTTCTCTTCCCCATAACTCAATTGCGGCCTTGTTGTATAACAGGATTCGACCGTTCAAATCACACGTATAAACCGCTGCCGGTAAATCATGAACTAACTGAACGTATTGCTTTTCGCTTTCTTCAATTTTTTTTCTGGTAACTTCTTTTTCCGCTTCGTTTTTTTTTCGTTCACGTTCAATACGATATTTTTCTAACGCACCACCTATGGCAATTGGAAGCCGGTAAAGACGATCCTTTAATATGTAATCATCGGCGCCCCTCATGATAGCCTCGACGCCAAATTCTTCACATACAGCACCGGTTACGAGAATAAAGGGAATTTCAATTTTCGAGTTCCGAAGAATTTCCAACGCCGTGATGGAATTAAAATTAGGAAGACTCTGATCGCTCAGAATGATGTCAGGGTTATACTGGGCTAATGCCTCTTTATAATCAGCTTCTGTTTCGACCACTTTGACCTCGCAATCGACGTCATTTTTTTTCAGATAACGAAAAATTACTTCTGCATCACCCGGATTATCTTCCAGGTGAAGAATTTTTATTTTTTGACTTGTACTGTCTTCTTCTGATTCCGATGCAGCACTTTTTTGTAACTGGATCTTTTTTACCGTATCTGGAATCTTCTCAAAATCAATGGTTTTATCGAAGAAGTAATCGGCACCAAAAGCCATACACGTACTCCTGTATTGAGGAACAGCCACATTGGTAAGCATGATGATCTTCATTTGCGGATACTTTCTTCTCAATTGAATGAGCAAGTGCACGCCATTCGCCACCAGCATATCGCCTTTGAGGTGGATATCCAGGATAACGACGTTCGGTTCGCTTTGATCGATCAGTTGAAGCGCGGCGGAAATATTGAATGCATTGCCTAAAAACTCAACGCTATCGATTTCGCTCAACATGAATTGCAACCTTTCTGCTATAACCGGAGAGTCATCTACGGTCATTATTTTTAAGGTTGATGAGCTTTTGCTTTCTGGCATTCGAAACAAAGCACAAAGAACCGTAGAAACACGAAGAGATAGAATAGGAGAATTTAGGAAAGAATTGTAGTGGTTTACACTACAAGAGGTCAAACCAGGTTATTGTCCAATGCATAACGCGTTAATTCTGCATTATTGTTGAGATTCAGCTTTTCAAGAAGGCGTGACCGGTAGGTGCTAATGGTGTTGACGCTTAATGATAATTCATCGCCGATTTCAGAAACCGTTTTCCCGGAGGCTATATACTGCAGAACCTGAAGTTCACGATCCGAAAGTAACTGGTAGGCAGGTCTCTCGTCATTTTCGCCGACCGATTCTGCCAGCTTTTCGGCAACGGATTCGGAAATGTATTTTCGACCTGACAAAACTTTTCGCACGGCAGCCAACAATTCATCGGTCGCCGTTTCTTTGTTGAGAAAACCCGAAGCGCCTGCCTTCAACACACGAATCGCATATTGTTCCTCCGAATGCATACTAAGCATGAGCACGGGAGTTTTTACACCATTCGTGCGAATTTGTTTTAAGGTTTCAATACCATTTCTGCCTGGCATCGATATATCCAACAAAATGACGTCCCATTTTTCCTTTTGCAACTCTTCTATGACTTCCTGACTGTTGGAAACTTCCTTAACTGTGGCTGAAGGAAATTCATCACACAAGATCTGCACAAGACCTTTGCGAACGATGGCGTGATCATCAGCAACCAAAAATTTCATATTCACTTAGGGTTTATTTTTAACAACGGTATCCTTAGTGTTACAATTGTGCCTTTTTGACTTTTACCCTCAATGGAAAGCTCCCCATGAAATAACAAGGCCCGTTCCCGCATTCCTAGCAAGCCAAAGGACTCCTTCACGCTTGCCTCCGCTTTATCAATACCCAGTCCGTTGTCTCTAACGGTCAACACCAGGTGACCTTCCGTCTCCTCCAATGTAGTTTCCACAAATGTGGCTTGGGCATGTCTGGCAATATTCGTCAATGCTTCCTGGTATACTCTAAAAATATTAGTTGATATGTTAGAAGACGGGTTAAATTCATTTACATAAGATTTATAAATGGAACGAATGCCTGTCCTTTTTTCAAATTCCTGGCTCTGCCATTCAAGCGCCGGTATTAGTCCAAGATCATCCAGGATACCTGGTCTCAATTCAGATGAAATTCGCCGGACGGACTTTACGGTGTCGTCAATAACCGAAATCATGGAAGACAATTTCTGGTGAATCAATTTATTTTCAAGCGAAATTTTTTTTCCGATCCAGGCTGCATCCATTTTCAAGCACGTCAACTGTTGTCCCAGTTCATCGTGAATCTCCCGCGCAATACGGGTTCTTTCCTCTTCCTGAATTTTTTCCAAGTGCGCCGTGAGCTTTTGAATTTCTTCGGTACGGTCACGTAATTTCCTTTCAATTTCAACCCGATCTGAGATATCAATACCAACTCCAATCAGGTATTCCACGCCGTTAAAATCAACCCTTCGTCCGTTGAAATAATGCGGTACTTTTTTCGCCTCTTTAGTAACAAGGTATGCCGTTATCTCTCCCTTCTTATTTTCAAACACCTGCGCTATTTTGTCTTTTATTCTTTGAACTTCGCCTCCCCGGAAAAAGTCCAAAGGATGCATCAGTTTTATTTCTTCAGGGGTGTAGCCAGAAACCAATTCTAAGTTTTTATTCCAGCGAATGTAATTCCCATTACGATCACACAAATAAAAAACACCGGGCATCGAATTAATGATAGATTCTGAAAGATTTTTCTCGGCAACCCACTGACTTGTCTTCTCTTTTACTAACTCGTTTAGCTTCTGCGGTTGTCGTATCAAATATCCAGCAAAAACCCCTGCCGTCACCGATAGCACAAGTCCCAGCAAGGCAAAGCCAAGCACATCAAAAGGAATTATTTCTTTATTTTTTTGCATGACATATAATTTCCATTCTCCGTCCGGAACTTCCACTGTAGCAACATGCCTTTTTTCGTGGGGAATTGTCGCGGGGAGAAAAAATTGCTCTTTGCCCGTGGTGGGATTTACTTTTGAGAGCTGATAAACAAAATTCTTATTTTGAAGAGAGTCTATTCCGGCTGCCTTGAGCAGCGTCGACAATTTTACCAACACTGCAGAAAATCCCAAAAAGTTATTCTCCTGAAATATCGGAAGTCTGCCAACGACGGCTTGACCGCCTTGCTTCAAAGTCAATGGCCCAGCAAAATAAAGTTCCTTTTTGTCCAATGCCTTCAATGCTTCTTTACGGGTGGCAGGATCATTGAGAATGTTGTAACCCAGGGCGGACTCATTGCCTTCCAGCGGATAGACGTGTGTTATAACGCCCTCACGCGTTAGTTCAATGGCATCGATATATTTATTGCTTTCAAGGATCTCCTTAGCGGTAGAAGCAAAATCTTTAGGAACTCCGTATTCCTTCACTAAAAACGCTAAGGTTTTTGTAGCCGATAAACTAAAGCTCAAGGCTGCCTGCAATTTGTCTTTTATAAAATCTGCTTCCTGATTAATTTTTTGCAAGACTTGGTCCTGGTTACGCAAATACCGGTGATAGGTGAGTAATTGCGTAATGATTGTCAGCACCAAAAAGACAATGATGCCTATTAATATCGGCTTTCTGGATTTTATTCTTTTAATATATATTTTTTTCACAAGAAATATGTGACAAGGCACCATAATGTGACGACATCACAGCGTTGACATAAGCCTTGACTTACAAGGAACACGTATGAGCAAGCCTTAGTCGCCGCTTCCGCGCGTCCTAGATGTAAAATTTTATCCCTGAATTGGGGAGTTTCTCCATAGATTTTGGAAACAGTGTAATTCTCTCCAGGACGCAAAATACTGATAAATAGATAGTTACGATATAGCAAAATCGGGTACAGTTCTGTACTAATGTGAGTCGTGGAGAGACAATTAATTTGAAGAGCCAATTAATGAATTCCATACAAACTAAATGTTGAAAAATTAAATCTTAAAATCATGAAAAAATTATTGTTTGCAATTGCATTTATGACTGCCGGATCTGTTGCAGTTTTAGCACAAGAAGCACAACCGAAAGAACAAGAACCACAAACTCCTCCTAGCGAAGTTCAAGCTCCTCCAAGCTCAGATTATCAAAGCCAGGATCAGGATAAAGGACAAGCTATCGCAACGAGTGAACTACCTGCTAACATCCAGGCATCGTTACAAGGTGCTGATTATAGCGGTTGGACCGTAGCTAGTGCTTATAAGAACGAAAAAGATGGCAAGACTACTTATATGGTTGAATTAACTAAAGATTCAGAAAAGAAGACCATAAATTTCGATGCTGACGGCAATGTGATGAAGGACGAAGAAAAGCCAAAAAATTAAGCGTGAGGGAGTATAGAAAGGGTGCTCGAAAGGGCACCTTTTTTTATTTTCAGATTTGAATGTTGGTGCTTCACACCAACAGCTTGCGGAATTTTATACCCAGACACACCTAAATAAATCTAGTGCAAACGTTTTGAGCGATTGGCATTCTTTTTTCCCATACTATCTGTGCCTAAGCAAATACGTATGGACAAGACTAAATTCTACAAAACAGTCTACAACCTCATTGAGGATTATTTTAACAACTTTAGCAAGAAACCAAATTACTTGCTAATCAATTCAAAATTCGACCTTGCGAACTTCATTGATAAGGAGGATTTGAAACAATATGTCGAAGACCGGTTCAAAGGAATGATGATTGTGCGGACGCCAGACATCAACGAGGATAAAATGGTTGTGTACTAGTGCGGCAACCCAAAGGTCTGCCATATAAATTTATTCTCCCTATTAGCTTGATCCGACAAACTACCGAACTTCACTTTCCAAAATTGATGGCATCTCCATCGGGCTTCCAACATAAACGACTCCTTCTGTCACCGAAGGGTCGAAACAATTGGACCCCATACGTAAAGCCGGTCCATCACGCCGATGACGTCTGATATATCAACATGTCTTTTATAGGAGTCCCAAAATAAACTAAAAATTAATCCCCCCGCCATCTTTAGGCTCAGCTATGATCCGTGGCAATTCATAAAATCCTACGGAAAAGGCGTGTTCTTACCTGGATATTACTTTTTATATGGCTGTTGTGCGAAGAGATGCAAAAAACAGGTACCTTTGATTTGCAAGAATTGACGATCTAGCCTTTACTTATCTCATTCCCCGGCTGACTTGATGATTACACTTTACGATTAACACTTTGTAAAAATGAAGTTTCTCGTACTCGTCGTGCTCCTGGCAACCAGTCAGGTAACAATAGCTCAATTCAACGCCCAGCAGAAAAAAATTTCCCAGGAACAAAGAGTCGCTGTAAAAAAGCCAAATGCTTTTTTTCATGCCGTTAAGATACCTTCGATATTAATAGGTATGGGGGTTTATGCATGCGCCAGCGACAAGGTCATTGATCGTTATGAAATTCGTGAAGAAAGAAATGAGCATTTACCAAATTTTCATACGACGATTGACAATTACCTTATGCACGCACCCATCGTAGCGGTGTATGGCCTGAACCTGGCCGGCATAAAAGGAAAGCATGATTTTAGGAACAGAACGCTGCTGTTGATAAAATCCGAAGCCATTATGTTTGCCCTGACGTATTCTTTTAAATCGCTCACCAAGGTTACTCGTCCAGATGGCAGCGACCAGGAATCTTTTGTATCAGGCCATACTGCGCAAGCATTTGCCACTGCAACCTTCATGGCTAAGGAATATGCCGACCGCAGTATATGGTACGCTGTGGGTGCCTATGGCATGGCAACAACTGTTGGAGCCATGAGAATTCTCAACAATCGTCATTGGGTTTCAGATGTACTTGCAGGTGCAGGCATTGGAATTTTATCTACCAATATTGCTTACCTGACGCATCGGTATAAATGGAAAAATAAACCGTCACAACTTACCATAATTCCATCTTATACCACCGGCCCGTCGCTTTACGTTGCCTACACTTTCAAATAACTTTCGACGCGGATTGTCCTTGCCTCATACCATTTTCTTAGTAAGGTCGTGAGTCATACCCAATAAAAGGGCGTACCACGCTTTGGTATCCAACAACACCTGATCATACTTTTTCTGCTTTTAATTCAGTTCCGGTTGCTCAGTGGCTCCCGCCAGCCGCGCGCCACAAAAGCAAACTACCCATTCGTGCTAGGTTAGCCTCATCATACTCTCCTATTTTAATTCACCGTTTACAACCACATTTCTAAACTCCAAAACATTCGGGTATGAAAAAGCAAATTTACAGTCGGATCACGTTGATGATCATTCTGGTGACCCTCACGTTCTTTATTAAGAGCTGTGATACGAGCAGCGACAATGAAGATCTATCTAAGTCTGAACAGGGCAAGGCCAGTCGTGAAGCCAGCACCGTAGTGGTCGATTGGTACGACCTGCAATTACAAATGATCATAAAGGCTAATCCTGCTATTAGTCCCATCCTTTTGAACCGCGCCTTTGGCTACATCGGCATCGGGTTATATGAATCCGTAAGACCTGGGATATCGAAGTCCGTCAGTCTGAGCGAAAAACTATTTGAGATGCCTACAATGCCCGACAAAGAAAACAATAATGGTTATGCGTGGGGAGTTTCAGCTAATGCAGCACTTGCCCGACTGATAACAAATTTTTATCCCGAAGCAGTAGTGACATTGAATAAGCAACGCATCGACTCTCTGGAAGCGGCCTACAATGATTCAAGTAGCCCAAGCGTGCAATCGGAAGTATTCCAACGCTCGCAAGAATTTGGTCGCGCCATTGCTGACGCAATTATTGCCTGGTCCAAAACAGATAACAGCAATCTTTCCAATGCTGCATATGTCCCGCCAGTATTTTCGGGATCTTGGCAACCTACTCCACCAGCGTTCGCTAATGGTCTTTCACCCTATTTTGGAAATACACGTCCTTTCTTGGAGCAAAACCAACAATTACTCGCACCTGCTTTTATATATGCTTATTCGGAGGACCCTGCTTCTGATTTTTATAAAATGGAAAAAGGCATGTACGATCTTTCATTGGCCCTTACAGTTGAGCAGAAAAATATTGCTTCCTACTGGAATGACTTCGGCGTCGGAATCGGGTACACACCTCCCGGGCATTCTATCTCCATCCTTACGCAAATATTGAAAAATCAAGAAACAGATCTTGGAAAAGCTGCAACGGCCTACGCCAAAACGGGCATTGCATTAAATGATGCAGCGATTACGTGCTGGAAATCAAAGTACACCTATAATTTGCTTCGCCCGGTCACATATATCAAAAAAGTGATCGATCCAAACTGGATGCCTTTCCTTGGCACTCCGGCTCATCCCGAATATCCGGCAGCGCATGCTTATATCACGGGTGCTTTTATGCAGGCTATGACCGGTTTGTTTGGAGAAAATTTTTCATTCACTGATCACACTTATCAATCTAAGTTTGGAGGACCCAGAACCTACCCTTCGTTTAATGCCGCGGCAGACGAATGTGGTCAGTCCCGTCGTTATGGAGGTATTCATAATCCACCTTCAATTGAAACGGGACTGACATTGGGCAGGCAAATTGGATTGGACATCAATCATATTGAACTCGTCAAGACGCAGTGAGGGCGTGAAAAACTTTTCTTCTTAATAAAGGACCGGATCACTGGTCCTTTATTTTTACACCATGACTGTAAATATGCAGGCGTTGTCCTGCTTTTTTTTATTACAAAGTCATGTCCTGGGCTATTAACCGGCGTTCTTTCGGTACGTTATGTCTGTTGGCAAAAAAATAACTCACATTAATTTAACACAGACATCACCCTAACTTACCGTTCAAAAATGAATCTTTGTAACATTGCTTACCTTGATCAAATCTTTGCAGCATCATGAAGAACATCAAGCCAGCGACAAATCCCGATTACATTTTCCAGGATCGTGACCTGAGTTGGCTTTCTTTTAATGAGAGGGTCCTGAGGGAAGCTGAACGAGATTCTGTTCCACTGATGGAGAGAATCAGATTCCTCGCCATCTCTTCTTCCAACATGGATGAATTTTTCCGGGTTAGAATGCCGGCATTGATGGCCTTAAAACGCTTGGCTTCCAAAACGGAAGGCAAAAGAATTAAGGCCCTTCTGGAAAAAATCAATGACAAAATCAATAATCAACAAGGGCGCTTTGGTACAATAATTAAAAATGAACTTGTCCCATCGTTAAAACTTCATGGCGTATTTCTGCTCTACAATGAGCCCCTACCCGAAGAAATTACACCGACGCTGAAGCATTATTTTATCCACCATGTCGCAACCTACATCCAGATCGTAAACCTGTCAAACGGCTCACAGTTCTTCCCTGAAAACAACAAACTTTACTTTGTTGTGACGATAAAGCAAAAGGACACCGATCAGTTTTTTATTGTGAACATTCCGTCGGACTCATTGTCAAGATTCGTTACACTCACGCACGGAGAAATTCAATATGTTATTTTCCTGGATGACATCGTTCGACTAAACCTTCCTGTCATTTTTCCGGATGCTGAAATAATCGCGTGTTATAGCTTCAAGATTACAAGAAATGCAGAGCTCGATTTAGAAGATGAATTCACTGGCAATCTTGCCAAAAAAATAGAGAAGAAAATAAGGGTCCGTGACTTTGGTCTTGCAACACGTTTTTTATTCGAACCCGGTATGTCAGAGGCTACTCTAAAGTTGCTGAAACATCGATTCAGTCTTGAAGGGGCCAATATTATTCCCGGCGGAAGGTACCACAATTTAAAAAACTTAATGGAGTTTCCGCTCAAGGATGCCATTTTCCAGTATGATCGTTGGCCTCGCCTTGATTTTAAAATTGAGTCCGACTCCTTGTTCGACAAAATAAGCTCAAGGGATATTTTGTTTCATACTCCCTATCACGATTATAATGCCATCATCCGTTTCTTTAATGAAGCTGCCATTGACATTTCCGTAAAAAAAATTTATGTAACACTCTATCGCATTGCAAGTGATTCCCGGATTGCCAACGCTTTAATAAGTGCTGCGAAAAATGGCAAAAGGGTGGTGGTTTTTGTTGAATTAAAAGCACGTTTCGATGAAGCCAATAATTTAAAATGGGCGAAACTAATGAAAGCCGCCGGTGTCCAGATTATCGAAAGTATTCCCGGTTTAAAGGTGCACGCAAAAATCGCACTGGTCAAAAGAAAAGTTCACGGCAAGGTCAAGCTTGTGGGTCTGTTGGCGACCGGCAATTTCAATGAGAATACGGCCAAGTATTATACTGACCATATTTTGATGACGGCACAAAAGCAAATGCTTCGCGAAGTTGAAAAACTGTTCGTATTTCTCAAAAAAAGAAAAAAACATCCAACAGAAAACTCACTTCATTTTAAACATCTGCTGGTCGGCCAATTTAATCTTCAATCTCGTTTCCTGGATCTAATCGACAGGGAAATTTACAATTCCAAAAAAGGTCTCCCCGCTTCCGTCATAATAAAGTTTAATAATCTCGAAGATAAAATATTGATTGCCAAACTTTATGAAGCTTCACAAGCCGGTGTTAAAATTACGCTTATCGTAAGAGGTATTTGCTGCCTGATTCCGGGCGTAAAAGGAATGAGTGAAAATATCTCTGCGAAACGTATCGTCGACCGATATCTCGAGCATGGGCGGATTTTTATTTTCAATAACAATAACAATCCCGAGGTGTTCCTGGGATCCGCGGACTGGATGAACCGAAATGTTTACCGGCGTATCGAAGTATGTTTCCCGTTATACGAATCAGAACTAAAATCCCAAATTATAAAAATTATCAACCTTCAGATCCAGGATAATTCCCAGGCTGTATCCCTCGATGCACATTGCGATAATGTTGAAATCATCAATGATTCGGAAACCAGTACGGTCCGGTCGCAACGCGCTATTGGCGAGATGCTCGTCGAACATGCCCTGGATAAAACTTTGCCCGCGCCAGTCAACGTTTAGGTTACCCGCTGCCTGCATTTTTCATCACCATTAAAAAGACTCGACTGTTATAGGTGGCAATCGACTGGTGCGATCAATGGATTGCATGATTGATATTTTCCATCTTTCAACGAGACTTGAAATTTTCCAGAAGGACTTAACCTGCCGAGATAATAATCCGTACTGATCAGCTGGGCTCCCGATTCAATCGCCGCTTCCAACCTTGAATAATCTTGAACTCTAGCCTCACGCGTATCGGCGTCTGCCCGCGTTCTCACCATAAATCCAGCTTTTACTCTTTCCTTAATTTCTGCGCGTTGTGTTTTGGGATCATTCATGATAAAAAATGCAGCGTTGGGATCATCCGCACTGACGTTGGGAAACATTGGCTTGCCCTTTAACGAGTTTTTTATATACATCTCGGTGACGGAAGAACCTGCATCCAGGACAAAAAGTACCTTGCCCTTTGAAACCTCCAGGGACGGCCAACCTGTTGACATTACAGCTTCACG
>Ga0111538_10007290_pt1 | contig 14916 bp, 10 predicted proteins | sample SoiMethybrSBSTD1_FD_79669 | JGI IMG/M metagenome (GOLD analysis project Ga0111538, IMG submission 79669) | Bulk soil microbial communities from a Populus tree surrounding site in Tennessee, USA - Soil MetaG P. TD hybrid SBSTD1 (version 2)... | ecosystem: Environmental > Terrestrial > Soil >... | reverse complement strand
CGGGGACGCCGAGGACCTGGAGGCACGATAACGTGGCTGAGCGTGTGGTGGTCGCCATGAGTGGTGGGGTGGATAGCTCGGTCAGCGCGGCGCTGTTGCACGAGCAGGGCTATGAGGTGATTGGTGTCACCATGAAGCTCTGGGACGAGCCAGAGACGACTACAGCCCGCCACAAGACCTGTTGTACGCTGGACGACGTGTCCGATGCGCGCCGCGTGGCAGCGTCCCTTGGTATTCCCTTTTATGTCGTTAATTTCAAGGCGCAGTTTGCCCAACATGTCATCGACTACTTTGTCGATACCTATCGTCAGGGCGCCACGCCGAACCCCTGCGTGCAGTGCAACCGCCATCTCAAATTTACAGCCCTGTTGCAGCGGGCGCAGCAACTAGGCGCCCGTTGGGTGGCAACGGGACATTACGCCGCCGTGTGGCAGGACGAGAGAGGGCGGTACTACATTCGACGGGGACGTGATACGAAGAAAGATCAGTCCTATTTCCTCTTTGATCTGTCCCAGGAGCAACTGCGGCACACACTCTTGCCGCTCGGTGCGTATGGCAAAGAGGAGGTGCGTCAGATCGCCGTACGGCTGGGGCTCAAGGTGGCCGAGAAGCCCGAGAGTCAGGAGATCTGCTTCGTGCCTGACGGTGATTACCGCGCCTTCGTCCGCCCTCGTTTAACCCCGGCAGCGGTGCAGCCAGGACGCCTGGTCAATACCGCCGGTGAAACCGTCGGTACGCACCAGGGCTTGCCTTTTTATACCGTGGGGCAGCGGCGCGGCCTCGGCGTAGCGGCAGCCGAGCCATTGTATGTGACACGCCTCGAGCCAGTGCACAACACGGTGGTAGTAGGGCCGCGACACGCCGCTCTCTGTGCGACATTTAGCGTTGAGCGTGTCAACTGGATGTGCCCACCGCCAGCCCAGACAGTGCACACCACCGTGCAGATTCGCTACCGGCATCAGCCGGTAGCGGCGGACATCCAGCCGCTGGCTCCTGATCGGGCCCACGTCGTGCTGCATGAGCCACAATTTGCCGTGACGCCTGGGCAGGCAGCCGTGTTCTATGACGGTGACACGATCATCGGTGGCGGCTGGATAACGCGGAGTACCCCTGAGTAGTCCAGGAGAAGGATAGACATCATGGCGTCGGAACGACCCGAGGAGGAACAGGCCGAAAAGGCTTTTACTGTCTCAGATAAGCGTCTCTTTACAAAGGAAGGCGCACGGCGTGACTCAGACACGCCACGCGCGACCCCGGAGGCGAGCTCGCCCCCGCCTCCCCCACCCCCCCGGCGTGAAGCACCACGTGCCGCGGAGCCGCAGCGGCAGCGACCAGAGCCGGAGGCTGGCACACACCGTGACCTGCCGCCAGCCGATTTCACTATGCTAGTGAACATGCTGGTAACCAATGCCATGGTCTTCCTGGGCCAAATGCCCGCTCCCGGTTCGCAGCAGTATATGCGTAACTTGCCACAAGCCCAACACATGATTGATCTCCTTATGGTGCTGCGTGAGAAAACCCGCGGGAATCTGACGCCGGACGAAGACCAGATGATGCAGGACTTGCTTCCCCAACTGCAAATGGCGTATGTCGGCTCCAGCCGGCAAGTCGGCTAGGAGAACGAGGCCATGGGTCGGGTGCAGACACTTCCCGAGGCAGTGATCAACCACATCGCGGCAGGTGAAGTGATCGAACGCCCGGCTTCGGTGCTCAAAGAACTCCTGGAAAATGCCATGGACGCGCAGGCGCGCAGCATCAAGGTGATGGTGCAGGGCGGCGGCATCGAGTTGATCCAGGTTGATGACGATGGCCTCGGTATGGACGCTGAGGATGCCGTGCACTGTTTTACGCGACACGCCACGAGCAAAATCACGGCTCTGGACGACCTGGATCATATCACCACCCTGGGCTTTCGGGGTGAAGCCTTGCCCAGTATTGCCACCGTAGCACGGCTGCAGCTGATCTCGCGCTGTGCGCACGCGTCACTGGGGACACGGGTTGTCCTGGCCGGTGGTACCGTGCTAGATGTGGCAGCCTGTGGCGCGCCGCCTGGGACATCCATACGGGTGAGCGATCTGTTCTACAATACCCCAGCCCGCCTCAAATTCCTCAAACAGCCCTCCACAGAGGCCGGTCATATCGCGCACTGCTTCACGACACTGGCCCTGGCAGCGCCAGCGGTGCATATGACCCTGCACCTGAACGGCCGCCTGCACCTCCAGGCGCCTACTGCGGCGGACCTTGGCGAACGTTTGGAGATGCTTTTTGGGGCCGATTTCCACGATCAGGTACTGCCTGTGACCGACACCACCCCTGACCTGCAGGTGTGTGGCTATATTGCCAAAGCCACCCTGCATCGTGCTACACGCCGCCAGCAGTTTTTCTTCGTCAATGGCCGCGCTGTGCAAAATCGTGTATTGAGCCGTGCCCTATATGAAGCGTATCGTACGCTCTTGCCGCGTGATCGACACCCGGTGGCGTGTCTGTTCCTGACCCTGCCGGCGAGCGAGGTCGACGTCAATGTGCACCCGGCCAAGTTAGAGGTGCGTTTTCGCCAAGAAGCACGCCTCTATGACCGGCTGCGACGGCTGTTCCAGCAGCGCTTGCTGGACAGCGTAGCCGGTCCAGGTATGCCGCGGCCTGCGGCTCTGCAGCCGCCTGAGTCACGCGCCCTCACCATGCCGGGGCGTGCCGTGCCAATGCTATGGCAGGCGTCGGCCGCTAGGTCTGTACCCCCGGCAGAGGCTCCACCACCTGGCAGCCCCACACCGGCTGTCTCCCAGGAACTCAACCTGCATGCCGGTTACCCCGAAGCCGGGCGCGCCATTCTCGAAGGCATGCCTCTGGGACAGCTGCACAACACCTACATTGTGTTGCAATATGCCGATGGTGTGTTCCTGGTCGATCAACACGCGGCGCACGAGCGCGTACTCTATGAGCGCTTGCGGGCACGTGTGCATGACGGTCCACTCGCAGCGCAACAGGTGTTGTTTCCTGCCATGCTTGATCTCGGTGCCACTGACCCTGAGTGGATCGCCTCGTGTCTGCCACGGCTCGCAGCCCTGGGCTTTACTCTTGAACACTTTGGGGGAACGACGTATCGTCTCCCGAGCGTCCCTGCCCTGCTAGCGGAACGCGACTTTGCGGCGGCCTTGATGGATGTCCTCGAGATCCTACGCTCCCCGGCAGCAGACGACGTCCTCGATGAGGGTTTGCCTCGGGTGTTCCACCATCTGTTGACCGTGATGGCGTGTCACGGCGCTGTGCGTGCCCATCAGCACCTGCATGACCACGAGATCCGGGCGTTACTGCACGACCTAGCAGGCGCCGCCATGCCGTTTACCTGTCCACACGGCCGGCCAGTGCTCTTGCATATTGCTCTGGCTGACATTGAAAAGAAGTTCCTGCGCTGTTGAAGGTAAAGATGTCTGCATGCATGCGGCATCCCTCTCCTCCCATCATAAGGGGACGCATATGCTTGAAGGACCACTGTCCGAGGGTTTAACGTTTGATGATGTCTTGCTTTTGCCAGCCCGCTCCGACGTCTTACCGCGCGATGCCGATGTGTCGACCCAGCTGACCAATAATCTCCTCCTCAACATCCCCCTGGTGAGCTCGGCTATGGATACGGTGACTGAGGCAGCCCTCGCCATTGCCCTGGCGCAAGAAGGCGGCATTGGTATCATTCACAAAAACCTCAGCATTGAAGAGCAAGCCGCCGAAGTCGATAAAGTCAAACGCTCTGAGAGTGGCATGATTGTTGACCCGATTACCATGGCGCCACACCAGATGGTGTATGAGGCCATCGAGATGATGACCCGCTACCGTATCTCGGGTATCCCGATCACGGAAGGCCCGAAGCTCGTGGGTATTTTGACCAACCGTGATCTGCGTTTTGTCACTAACACGCAGCAACCCATCGCGGCCCTGATGACGAAGGACCATCTGGTCACCGTAGCGCAAGGTACGAGTCTGGACGAAGCGCAAAAACTCCTACACCAGCACCGCATTGAAAAACTTCTAGTGGTGGATGAGGCGTTTCACCTCAAAGGTCTGATCACCATCAAGGACATTGAGAAGCGTAAAAAATATCCGCAGGCGTGCAAAGATGCCTTAGGACGGCTGCGTGTGGGCGCCGCCGTCGGCCTTACCCCTGATCGCCATGAACGCGTTGCCGAGTTGATGCGCTGCGGTGTCGATGTCATCGTGGTCGACACCGCGCATGGCCATTCTTCCTACGTATTGGCAGCGGTCGAAGAGATCAAGAAAGCTTGTAGCGACATGCAGGTGATCGGTGGCAACGTGGCCACGGCAGAAGCGACCCGTGATCTTATCAACGCTGGAGCTGATGCGGTGAAAGTGGGCATGGGACCCGCCTCGATCTGCACTACACGCATGATCGCTGGCATTGGCGTGCCGCAGTTGACGGCCATCTCTGAGTGTACGCGGGTCGCACAACAGTATGGCATTCCCATCATTGCCGACGGCGGCATCAAATACTCGGGCGATATTGTCAAGGCTCTGGCAGCCGGCGCACACTCAGTGATGATTGGCAGCATCTTTGCCGGTACAGAGGAGAGCCCGGGCGAGCGTGTCCTGTACCAGGGCCGGAGCTATAAAGTCTACCGGGGTATGGGCTCGCTTGGCGCCATGGCAGGTGGCAAAGGCGATCGCTATTTCCAAGGCGATGAGACGCAAACCAGCAAGTTAGTCCCTGAAGGGGTTGAGGGACGGATTCCCTACAAAGGGGCCCTGGCGGATGTGGTCTATCAACTGGTCGGTGGGCTGCGCTCAGGTATGGGCTATTGCGGCTGCCGCACCATTGACGACCTGCGCCAACGCGCCCGCTTCATCCGTATCACTAGTGCTGGACTGCGCGAAAGCCACGTCCACGACGTCATTGTGACCCAGGAATCACCAAATTACCAGATCGACTGACCGTCATCATCGCAGGCCATGCTCTACCACCTAACGGAGACCGCGTATCCATGACGCCACAGAGTTTTGTGCATCTGCACCTGCATACCGAATTCAGTCTGCTGGATGGGGCGAACCGCATCGATGAGTTACTCGATCGCGCACAAGAACTGCACATGCCGGCGGTGGCCATGACCGATCATGGTAACATGTTCGGCGCTATGAAGTTTTATCAGGCCGCCAGGGAGCGTGGCATTAATCCCATTCTGGGCTGTGAAGCCTATATCTCCCCGACCACACGCTTTGACCGCTCTAAGCAGGGCATCAGCACGGTGGCGCACCACCTGACGCTCTTAGCCACCAATTATGAAGGCTATCAGAACCTGGCGCGCCTGATCAGCAAAGCGCACCTCGAAGGCTTTTACTATCGGCCCCGCATCGATAAGGATCTCCTGGCCCAGCACGCGGCAGGGTTGATCGGTCTGACGGGATGCCTCAAGGGCGAGGTGAATGGGCATATCCTCGGCGAGGACATGCGGAAAGCGGCAGAGGCGCTCGATAGCTACCGCCAGATCTTTGGCCCAGACAATCTGTACGTCGAGCTGATGTCCCATGGTGTAGACGGACAGACGCAAGCGAATCGTCAGCTTCTAGCGTTTAGCCGTGACTTCGGCCTACCAGTGGTGGCCACGAACGACTGTCACTACCTGCGCCGCGAGGATGCGGCCCCGCACGATGTGTTACTGTGTATTGGCACCGGGAAAACCCTCAACGACCCCCAGCGCATGCGCTATGGTCCCCAGGAATTTTATTTTAAGACGCCCGAAGAGATGTACCAGGTCTTTGCGGAGATCCCGGAAGCGTGTGCCAACACGCTGCGCATTGCCGAACGCTGCAACATCCAGTTGCCCTTCGATAGCATGCTCTTGCCACGTTATCAGCCTCCAGACGGCCTGTCGCTGGACACGTATCTGGAGCAGGTGACCCGTACCGGCCTGCAAGAGCGCTTGCGCCACCATCCAGTGGCTCAGGAGGAACAATACTGGCAGCGTCTCGAACAGGAATTGGCGATCATTCGCACCACGGGCTATTCCGGCTATTTTCTCATTGTCTGGGACTTTATCCGCTACGCCCGCGAGCAGGACATCCCGGTTGGACCAGGCCGTGGCTCAGCCGCCGGCAGTCTCGTGGCCTATGCTCTGCATATCACCGACATCGATCCCATCGAATACAACCTGCTGTTCGAGCGTTTTTTAAATCCTGAACGCGTCACCATGCCGGACATCGATATTGACTTTTGCATGGACCGACGCGACGAGGTCATCCGCTATGTGACCGAAAAATATGGGGCTGAGAACGTGGCGCAGATCATCACCTTTGGCTCGATGCTGGCGAAGGGTGTCCTGCGTGACGTAGGCCGTGCCCTCGATATGCCATACAACGATGTGGATCGTATCGCTAAACTGGTCCCCAACCGCCTCCATATCTCGCTGGACGATGCCATCGCAGAAGAGCCCCGGCTGCGTGAAATGCAAACGCAAGACCCCCGGGTCGAGCGCCTCATTGACACGGCACGGCGCCTTGAGGGTCTGTCACGCCACGCCTCAGTGCACGCCGCCGGCGTGGTGATCTCCCCGGAACCCCTGCACAATATCGTGCCGCTCTCCAAAGGGGCCAAAGGCGAGGTCGTCACGCAGTACGCCATGGACGACATCGAAGCCATGGGGCTGCTCAAGATGGATTTTCTGGGTCTCCGGACCCTCACTGTTATCCACAATACGCTCAAGCTCATCATCGACAACCAGGGCATGACGCTGGATATCGAAAATATCCCTCTGGACGACGCTGAGACCTACCGCCTGTTGTCAGAGGCGCGCACCAATGGCGTCTTTCAGCTCGAAGGTCGTGGCCTGCGGGAGTTATTGCGTAAGCTGCAGCCACACGTCTTTGAGGATCTCGTGGCTCTGGTGGCTTTGTACCGTCCGGGTCCACTGGGCAGTGGTATGGTCGACGATTTTATCGAGCGCCGGCATGGGCGGCGTGCCATTACCTATGAGCTGCCGGAACTCGAACCCATCTTACGCTCCACATACGGGGTCATTGTGTTCCAGGAACAGGTCATGCAGATTGCCACGACACTGGCCGGTTTTACCCTCGGCAGCGCTGACCTCCTGCGCCGCGCTATGGGCAAGAAAAAACCCGAGGTCATGGCGGAACAACGCGAGCATTTTGTGCGCGGTGCCGTGCACAATGGCTATCCAGAAGAGCCAGCGGCGAAGATTTTTGACTTGATCGCCTACTTTGCCGGGTATGGCTTCAATCGCAGTCACAGTGTGGCGTATGCGCTCATTACCTACCGCACGGCCTATCTGAAAGCGCACTTTCCGCGGGAGTTCATGGCGGCTCTGATCACCAGTGACATGGACAATACGGATAAGGTGATGCGTTACATCGGTGACTGCCGTGACCTGGGTATTGCCGTACTGCAACCGGACATTAACGAGGGTTCGTATGGTTTTACTGTCGGTGGTGACAGTATCCGCTTTGGCCTGGGCGCCATCAAGGGCGTTGGCGAGCAAGCCATCACTGCTCTCATGCAGGAGCGCCAGGAACATGGATCTTTTAAGTCCTTCTTTGACCTGTGTGAGCGCCTCGATACGCGGCACGTCAATAAAAAAGTTCTGGAGAGCCTCATGAAAGGTGGTGCCCTTGATTCTCTGGGACTGACGCGTGCCCAGATGTTAGCGAACATGGGGCGTGTGCTGGACTGGGCGCAGCGTCAGCAGGAGGATCGGCAGCAGGGCCAGTTCAGCCTGTTTGGCAACAGCACCGCCGGCCCCAGCGTTGATACGCCGACGCTGGAGCCAGTGGTGCCCTGGAGTGACAGCGAGCAACTGGCCTACGAGAAAGAGGCTCTGGGCTTTTACATCAGTAGTCATCCGCTCATGGCTGTGCAGCAACACATGCGGCGCCTGGTCACAGCGACGAGCCAGAGCCTGGTCGACTTCCAGGGGGAACAGACGGTGACGATCGGGGGGCTGATCACCCAGCGGCGCGTCCAGCTCACCAAAAACGGTGATCGTATGGCCTTTGTGACCCTGGAAGACCTCTACGGGAGTCTGGAAATCATCGTATTTCCCGAAACCTATCGTCAGAGCGTCACTGCCTGTGAGAGTGAAGAGCCAGTCGTGGTGTGGGGGAAAGCCAAGATTGAAGGGGAGGGGGGGGAGCCTCGCGTCATTGCCCAGCGTGTGCTGCTGCTCAAGGACGCCCTCTCCCTCGGAGAATTCCGGCGCCTGACGTTAAGTGTGTCGCCCCAGCACGACCGTACCACGCTCCTCGACGTACGCGACCTCTTGGGCAATACGCCCGGCTCCTGCCATGTGGTATTGGCGTTGCAGTTTCCCGATGGTGAACGGGTGCTGCTGCGGGCGGCTGAACACCTCAATGTGGCTCCGTCCCTGGCGCTCCTGGCCAGCTTGGAAGAGCTGTTAGGAGTCGAGAATGTGCGTGTGGCCTAGGGCACAATCAGAGGGCGCATAGCGCCCTCTCCCATCGGGCGAAGGGATGCGGTGTGATGTATCTTTACGCTTGCTTTTGCTGGCGTAGCCGCATATGATGAAAGCCTGACTCCCAGGCAAGTTGTATACGATGAGTGAAGAACGCGTAGGAAGAGGTACCATCCCTGTCCCGCAGCGCCCAGCCGGTGTCCGTTGGGTCGTCTACTGGTGTGGCCGCCTCCTGCAAATGGTCGGGTTGGTGCTGATCTGGTGGATATTACTGCTCTTCGCCGGTACTGCAGGTATGGGAGTGTTGCTCTACTGGAGTGCAGCGGCGGCTCTCGTATTCTATGCTGGTTGGGCCTGTATGATGTGGGCTACAGGGAAGTGGTAAACATGGCTGCGTGCCAGGATACGCCTTGAGCTATGGATGCAGAACCGGAATCCCAGGCCCCTGAGCCCTACACGCAGCAGGAACAACTGGCGGCGCGTCTCCAGCCAGAGAGTGAACCTGAGGAACGTCTGGTACGTCAGATCGCCTTATGCAACGTGAAGCTTGAGTACATTGAGACCTTGTTGGCCAAGGCCGAAGAGCAGTTGCACCGTGTGCTCGCGGACCCCAAGAACGAGCTGTCACTTTAGCGTCAAAGAAGAGACTGAGGATGGGGTGGTTGCTCGCCGAAAAGACCTTGTGCCTGTTTGAAGTTGATCTGAAGGGAGCGGCAGCGCCTGCCTGTGAAGCGCGGCTGGCGGTAGAGTATCGTATGCTTGACGCCGCAGCCTGGGCCGTGCAGCGCTACACGAGTCACATCCCTGACCGCCACTTATTTCCAGCACGGTTTGCCCGTGGAGAGCAGTTTTGGACGGTCCAACAGGCTGACAAAATCCTCTCCTATTGCTGGGTGACCCAGGAGCCCGTCGAAATCGGGGAAATTCGTTGCATCATGCATCCGCGTGGGGACGAAGTGTATCTCTATGACGCCTTTACCTTTGCGGAGTATCGTGGCCAGAATCTCTATCCGGCGATCCTGCAACAGATTTTGGACTTCAGTCGCCAGCAAGGCTGGCGACGGGCCTTGATTTTTGTCCTCAGTGACAATATGGCGTCGATTCGGGGGGTGCAGAAGGCTGGTTTCAGAGAATTTCAACGTGTGACGTATCAGAATATTCTTGGGTTCGCCCGGTATGCCTACCGGCCGCAGCTCAATGCCTCTGCAGGGGTTGATCTGCTCCCTGCCTAAGAGATGTGCTGGCAGCATACTGGCAGACGTGGCCTCCTGTGATTGTTCTTAGCTTTCGTGGACGAGGGCTCACCATGCGTGTTGAGGTTTTCACGGCTGTCTCAGCTTTTCAGGACTTACGTACCGAGTGGTGTCAGTTGTTATCGCAATTGCCGTTTCAGAGTGTCTTTTTTACCCCACAGTGGCAGGAAACGTGGTGGCGTCACTTTGGCACTACTCGACAATTACATATGCTGACGGTACGCGCCAGTGATGGGACGCTGCAGGGGTTGGCTCCCTTGATGAGTAGTCCTGGGCTCGATGGCACTGCTCATCTCGAGCTGCTCGGGGACCTGGAGCTATGCGACTATCTTGACGTGTTGATGGTCCCGGCCCAGCAGCGTGCGGTAGGGCGCGCGGTGGTGGAGTATCTGGTAGGCAACGGTGGCGACGAGATGGAAGTCTGCTTGCAGAATCTCTCCCAGCATTCATCAACATCCGCCGTGTTCCAGGATTCCCTCCTGCATAGTGGCCTCACGGTCGAGGTGGAGCAGATTGAGACATGCCCAACGGTGGCGCTGCCGCCAGAGTGGGACACGTATCTGGCCATGTTGCGTGGCAAAGACCGTCATGAACTGCGTCGCAAACTGCGCCGCGCTGAGGCCGCGGCGCGCCTCGAGTATCGCGTTACCAGCGCTGTCGCCCAGCTTGACGAGGACATCGATACGTTTGTAGCGTTGCATCGCATGAGTCAGCAGGATGCCAAGCAGGGGTTTATGACCCCTGAGAAAGAAGCCTTTTTCCGCGATATGACCCGGCAGTTGTGGCCGCAGGGCTGGTTAGAACTGGCCTTCCTCTATGCCGACGGAGAGCCTATTGCCACTCTGTGCTGTTTTGCCTATGGGTCGACATACGCGGCCTATAATTCAGGGTACCATCCTGCCTATGCCGAACTCAGTGCCGGGATTGTCCTCTTCGCTGAACGCATTCGTACGGCCATTGCGCGAGGCTTCACGGCTTTTGACTTCCTGCGTGGCAATGAGTCCTACAAATATCGTTTTGGTGCGACGGATCAACCGCTCTACCAATTGCTTGCCCGCACTGCCTGCCCGGTGCAGGGGTCGTGTCTATGAGCGGCCCACCTCGCCCCAGCTTATCGCCGCGCCGAGTCGCCATGTTCAGCGTACATAGCTGCCCGCTGGCGCCCTTGGGAGGACGTGAGACGGGTGGCATGAACGTCTACGTTCGGGAACTCAGTCGCCTCTTGGGCCAACAGGGTATAACAGTCGATGTCTATACCCGCCGCCAGGACCCCTGGGAGCCTACTGTGGTGCCCTTCGGGCCACGGGTACGGGTCATTCACCTGCACGCCGGCCCTGCGGCGCCGTACCCCAAGCACCGGATATGGGACCACTTGCCAGAATTTGTCGAAGGTGTTCTGGCCTTTGCGACCAGCCAGGATGTGCACTATGATCTCTTGCACAGTCATTACTGGCTCTCTGGCTGGGTCGCGCTGCAACTCCGGCAGTTATGGTCGCTCCCCATGGTGTATATGTCTCATACCCTGGGATATCCCAAGAACGCCGCGGCCCAACAAGTCTGGGAGCAGGAGCCGCCGCGGCGTCTGCTGGTCGAATACGAGATCCTCAAACACAGTGACGCGCTCGTCGCCGAGAGTCCCGCCAGTAAACAGCACATGGTGCAGGAGTACGGAGTTGATCCAGCCCGTGTGCAAATCATTCCCTGCGGTGTAGATACACTGCTGTTTCGCCCCCAGCATCGGCAGCAGGCGCGGCGTGCCCTGGCCTTGCCTGAGACAACGCCCCTGGTACTCTTCGTGGGGCGCTTGCAGCCCTTAAAGGGCCTGGACACCCTCTTACGTGCCATGCACCTGGTGCGTCAGCAGTACCCGACTCTCCAGACGCTTATTGTGGGTGGAGGGCTTGATACGGACGATCCACACGAAGCGGCAGAATTGGAACGATTACGAGCATTGGCAGCCCACCTGGACCTGATGCCGCACCTCGCTTTTATCAAGGCGCAATCGCAGGAAACATTGGTACAATATTATACGGCAGCGGACGTGTTTGTCCTGCCCTCACATTATGAGTCGTTTGGGATGGTGGCGCTCGAAGCCATGGCCTGCGGTACCCCTGTGGTCGCCTCACAGGTAGGAGGGCTCGCCTCGACTATTGTGCATGAACGCACAGGTTTGCTGGCGCCCGTTGGGGATTGGCAAGCCTTTGCCAGAGCCATTAGCCGTATGTTAGCATCTCCGACGTTACGCAACATGTGGGGTCACGCTGGCGTTCAACGCGCCCAGACGTATGCCTGGCCACGCGTGGTCGAGCGCAATGTACAACTCTATCATCGCCTCATACGGCGGCAATGCACGGCGGGTTGTGGACTCGCAGCCAGTGGCCAGTAGCCAGGGGCTTCCAGCGGCCCCTCAGCTGAGGCGCTGGCGGGAAAGGTGCGAGGGGAGCAAGCATGCAGGTCAGGTTCTGGGGGACACGCGGGTCCATAGCCGCACCAGGACCCACCACCATGCGCTACGGTGGCAATACTTCCTGTGTCGAAGTACGGCTCGATGACGACACGCTCATCATCTTTGACGCTGGCACTGGCATCCGCGCTTTGGGGCAGGCCTTGCTGGCGCAACCGGGCCCAATACATGCGCACCTGTTCTTGAGCCATGCGCACTGGGATCACATTCAAGGGATTCCCTTTTTTGCCCCCGCCTATATTGCTGGCACAAAGCTCACCATCCTGGGCCCCGAACATGGCCATCTGACCCTGGAAAAAATCGTCACGGGCCAGATGCGGAGCCCGTATTTTCCTATTCCTATGCATGCCATGGCAGCGAAGATCGAGTTCGTGAAACTCGGGGAACGGAGTGTCGTGAAACTGCCCAACGGTGCGACGGTTGAAGCCGGGGTGCTCAATCATCCTGGCTGTACGCTGGGCTATCGTCTCACTGCCAATGGGAAAGTGCTGGCGTACACCACCGACAACGAACCCTTTGGCAAATCTGCGGCATCGCGGCACCTGGTCAAACCGTCCCGCCACACGTCTCTCGTACGCGATGCGGATCTCCTCATTCAAGATGCCCAGTACACCCCAGAGGAATATGCTCCGCATCGCCTCGGTTGGGGCCATTCTACCTACCTCGATGCCCTGCAGATTGCGCAGCAGGCGCATGTCACACGTTTAGTCCTCTTCCATCACGATCCGAGTCATTCGGACACTGACGTTGATCATATTGTCGCACAATGCCAGGCCCAGATTGCCCAGCAGGGTCTCGATCTCGAGTGCCTTGGGGCTGCTGAAGGGGCCGTCCTGGTGCTCTAACACCACTACACCCGCAGGCTCCCACACCCTGTATCCTCCATGCACCGCCAAGCCTTTCTCTCCTCTATATTTGTGACTCATTATATTTATAAGATACTGAGAATCTTGATTTATACGTTATTATAGGATACATTATATACCCTCTGTTCAAGAGTGCTGGAAGCATTACCGAGTGCTCCCTCTGGACACTGTCTCAACAGCAGGCATGGCGTGCGGGTGATCTAATAGCTGAGAGGACGAAGCTGTGTCCCACAATCTCTCTGGCAGGATGTATCGCTTCCTTGATGTAGGCATGCTCTTGCTGGGCAGCCTGCTGGGACTGGCATCGCCCAGCATGGCGCAGCAAATACCTGGGGCTATTCCTGGCAGTGGCAGCTCAGTGGTATCACCCTCTGTCACTTCTCCTCCCACCTCAGCGCCGACTGCCCCAGGCCGCTCGGCTCCTGGCTCCACACTCTCCTCAAGTCCAGCGGGTATCCCTTCGCCATCTATGCCAGGCTCCATGCCTCTCATACCCAGCCAGCCCGGCACATCTCAGGGTATCACTCCTGGAGCATTACCGGCTTACACGACGAGTCAGCCATTACCTGTCCTAAACGTTCCCGAGTCAGGAGATACCGCTCCAGTACCAGCCCTACCGCCAGCCCGTGAGGAACTCTCGCCCATCGAACGATTGGTGGCGGGGAGTACTCGCGATCCAAATGCTCTCCTACGCCAATTTGGCTATGACCTATTTACGCGTGCGCCAACGACATTTGCCCCGGTCACCGACGTACCTGTCGGTCCCGATTACGTTATCGGGCCAGGGGATAATCTGAATATCCTCCTGTGGGGAGGCGTACAGGAGGGCTATCAGCTTGAGGTCGACCGTAATGGCGCCGTGGCGTTCCCCAGATTGGGGGTGGTACAGGTGTGGGGTTTGACGCTTGATCAGGTGCAGCGTCTCCTGCAACAGCGTTTCAGCGAGTTTTATGCCGACTTTCGTCTGGCGGTAACCTTGGGCAAACTGCGGACTATTCTCGTCTACGTGGTAGGGGAGGTGCGACAGCCTGGCGCCTATACGGTCAGTTCGCTCTCTACTATTATTAACGCATTATTTGCCTCGGGTGGCCCTACAAAAAATGGTTCGCTGCGGCGTATCCAGTTGGTACGGCAGGGTCGCCAGATCCATACTCTTGATCTCTATGACTTACTCCTGCGAGGTAATAAGAGCCAGGATACAGCCTTACAGTCGGGAGATACCATTCTCGTACCACTCATTGGCCCGGTCGCCGGAGTGGCCGGCAATGTCAAGCGGCCAGCTATTTATGAGCTTGACCCAGGTACGACCCTGCAACGTCTCCTTGAGCTGGCTGGTGGAGCCACGGCTCTGGGATATCTGCAGCGTGTGCAGGTCGAACGTGCGGTGGCTAACGAGCGCAAAATTGTGGTCGATGTCGATCTCTCCACGTCCCGGACCAAAGTTGCTCCGACAGATCTATGGAAGACTCGCATTGCTGACGGCGATCTAGTGCGCATCTTCGCCATCCTGAGCACGTTGGAAAATGCTGTGCAACTAGAAGGTCACACCGTGCGTCCAGGCCGCTACGAACTGAAACCCGATATGCGCCTGCGCGATGTGCTCACCTCCTATGCGGTCCTGTTGCCCGAGCCCTACCTGGAGTATGGAGAGATTGTGCGCTACATCGGCGCGGACATGCGCCGTACTGTCGTGCCCTATAATCTTGGCGCTCTGCTCGCCGGTGCCCCGGACCAGAATCTGGCTTTGCAGCCGCAAGACATCGTGCGGGTCTTTGCGCGGTCCGACTTTGTCGATCCTCCCCAAGTACGCATTTCTGGCTTAGTACACCGGCCTGGTCTCTATCCCCTGACGGAAGGGCTGCGGGTGGGTGACCTTGTCTTTCGTGCTGGCAATGTCCTGAAGTTTG
>Ga0111538_10007287_pt1 | contig 14919 bp, 15 predicted proteins | sample SoiMethybrSBSTD1_FD_79669 | JGI IMG/M metagenome (GOLD analysis project Ga0111538, IMG submission 79669) | Bulk soil microbial communities from a Populus tree surrounding site in Tennessee, USA - Soil MetaG P. TD hybrid SBSTD1 (version 2)... | ecosystem: Environmental > Terrestrial > Soil >... | reverse complement strand
CGCGGTCAGCCGCGGAAACCAGGTCGGGAAAACAATCACATAGTCGGGACACACCTTGGCCACGTAGCGGATCACGCCGTCCTCGCCCTCGCGGCGGTACGGCAGGATCTCCGGCGTCACCAGCCCCATGAGATCCACGACCTCCCGCCGTGAGACGTAGGCGATGGCGCCGATGTCGTTCAGCGCCACGCGGGCCTTGGGCGGCAGGTTGGCGTCGACCCAGTGCCCCAGCTTCACCTGCATCGCTTCGATGTTCTCCACGCCCCATGCGTACCGCTCGGACGCGGGCCAGAGCGTCCACAGCGCCAGGAGCAGCCAGAGCGCCAGGGCCGGCCGCCGAAGGCGCGCGGGCGCCGTGTCGAGCGCCACCGCGAGGACGATGACGGCGAGCGGCAGCAGGTGGATCGAATAGCGTCCTTCCTGGAATCCGGGTCCCCGGTAGGGGGCGAGCAGGGCCATCCCGAGTGGGTGCGCGAGCAGCGCGAGGCCGGGCACGGCGAGCGCGCGGCCACGTCGGCGCCAGGCCAGAGGCAACGCGAGCAGCGCGAGCGGAAGCAGCGGATTCGTCTGCCAGAGCCAGGCGACCCACTCGCGCGCGAACGCCCACGGTCGCAGCAGGAAGGTCTGAGCGAGCGGCTCGCGCACGCCGGCGAGCCAGCCGAGCAACCCTCCCTCGACCTTCGCCGCCGCGGTCGCCGGGAACGGCGAGCCCACCGTGGCCCACGCGAACGCCACCATCGGGGCCAGCAGAACTGCGGGCACGAGCACGAAGCTCGCGATCCGCCCCAACCCGAGAGGTCGAGCGAGGGCGAGGAACGGCAGGAGCAGAACGGCCTCCGGACGCGTCAGAACCGCGAGCGACGCCAGCACGACCGTCCACCCCACGCGGTCGCGAGCCAGGGCCAGGAGCGCGCCGGCGACGAGCAACGCCGCCAGCGTCACCTCCATGCCGGAGAGTGCGCCCCAGGCGATGGGCCCGGTCCACAGTAGCGCGACGGCAGCCACCATCGCCGCCGCCGGAGACGCGCCCCAGGCGAGCGCCGCCCGCCGCGTGACCATCGCGGCCGCGACCGCGCACGCCACCCCGAGGGTCTTGGCCATCGCCACCGAGGCCCCCGCCACCCACGCCCCCGCGCCCAGCAGCAAAGTCCACAACGGCGCCGTCGACCCCGCCACCGGCCGCCCCGGGTTGTAGACGAACCCCAACCCCTCCGCAATATTCCGAGCGAAATGCAGATGAATCCACGAGTCATCCAACGGAAACCCAACCACCCCCGCAATCACCCTCTCCCTGACCATGAACAACACGAGGGGCGGGACGGCAGCTACCAGCAGCCCGAGGTCGGCTCTCACGCTCGGTTTTTACCAGGCCGGACACGTCGCAGGGAGGGAACGACGAGCCAACGACGCAGATGGGTTTTTTTCAGCAGGCTGCGTTAGCGGCGGAGGGTGTAGCCAGCGTACTCCACCGACCTCCGGCCCAGCGGCAGCACGTAGAGATACCGGCCGTATGGAATCTCGATCTCCACGAGGCCCGGCGGCCGCTCGGTGGCCGGGCTCCAGTGGTCGACGAACCACACCAGTCGCTTGATGCCGCCCGGCAGGTCCACGTCGCTCCCCGGCACCGGCGTCATCGCCGCCGCCCGCCGTGGCGCGTAGTACCCCGGCGCGACGTCGCCCACCCGCAGCTCGTAGATCGCGTACTCCGGCAGGTAGAACATGGCGTGACGCAGCCACGGGTACGAGCGCGTGTTCCCCAGCTCGGTGACGATGGCGGTGTCGTCGGACGGATAGAGTCCGCGGATCGCGGCCACGAAGGTCCGGACGACCTCCTCGTGCTCGCGCAGCGCGGCCGCAGTGCGGCTGAAGATCCAGTCGAACGCCTCGTGCTCGGCGGTCTGGCGCCAGGCGGGCTTGCTCGGGTCGAAGTCCCGCGGGAGCGGCCGGGCGCTGACGAAGAAGGCGCCGTTGACGAGGACGATGATGGTCACCGCGGCGGTGGCGATTGCGGCGCGGGCCGGCGCGCTCGGCACCCGCACCGCGACGCGGCTCAGCGCCGCCAGCAGCACACGCGACAGGAGGATGACGAGCGCGGGCAGGAAGGTCAGCACGTAGCCGGCCTGACCGAAATGCACCAGCGTGTACACGAGCACCGGCGGCACCGTCCACAGCACGATGAACCACTCGCGCCGTCCCCAGCCGTGGTGACGCGCGTACCAGGGAACCAGCAGCACCGCTACGGCCAGCGGGCCGAGCCCGACCAGCACGGATTCCAGCAGGTAGCGCGACATCCGCAGCGTGACCTCGACGGGGCCGCCGACGATCGTCGGCTTGACCACCGTGTCGGCGAGCTGGCGCGAGGCCTCGACGTATCGCTCGAGCCCGCCGGTGAGCCAGATCATGGGCACGAACCAGGCGAGCACCGCGGCCAGGAGGATCAGCAATCCCACGAGCACGGCGCGGGGCCGGCGCACGCCCACCACGACCGCGACCAGCCACAGGGGAAACAAGAGAAGCAAGAGCGATTGCCGGAGACCGCCGGCCAGGCCAAGATAGCCGGCCGCGAGCCAGGCGTCGGGCTCGCTGCCTTTCAAAGCGCGGAACGCGAAGTAGGCGACGATCGACGCGAACAGTGCCTCACCTGCGTAGGTGAGCCCCACCGAGCCGTAGAACCACGCCAGCGGGCTCACCGCGAGCAATGTCGCCGCGGCCAGCGCGGTCGGTCGGTCGTACATCGTGCGCGCCAGCAGGTAGACCACGAAGGTCGCCAGTCCGCTGAAGGTGATGGCCAGCGTCACGTAGGCGGCCGCCGCGTCGCCGATCCAGCCGTTGGCCAGCCGCGCCAGCGCCACGTACAGGATGTACCCCGGCGGATGGGGCTGGTGCTTGACGACGTCGTATTCGCCGAGGGCCAGGGCGAACTGCACCGCGTCCCAGTTGTAGGGCATCCGCGCGCGGTAGGGCAGTCGCGAGAGAACGGTGAGGATGGAGAGACCCGCGGCGCAGACGTAGTCCCACCGGTCGGCACGGTCGCGCATGGCGACTGTGGAGTATACAGCGCGAACGAGGGTCGGCTCGGGGGACTGAGGGCGGGGAGAGACTAGGCCTTCTTGTCGCCGTCCTTCGAAGCCGGCGTCGTGTCCTCGGCCTTGGCCTCGCTGACGCCCTTCTTGAATTCCTTCACGCTCGAGCCCAGCGACTTGGCCAGCTCCGGCAGCCGGTTGGCCCCGAAGAGCACGAGCACGATGACCAGGATGATCAGCAGTTCTTGGTAGCCCAGACCAAACATGATGGACTCCTTTCCGAACGACTCACCTTACCCCGCGCCCGAGCCACCGCGCAAGACCCTCCGCTCCCCGACCCGCGCGGTGATCCGCCGCCCGTCGAAGAACTCCAGGAGAGGAATCGCGTATTTGCGCGAGATTCCCAGCAGGTCCTTGATGTCCGCGGGACCGATCTCCTTGCGCTCCCTGAGCATCGCCACGAGCTTGTCCTGGATGGATTCGAGTGCCGAGGCGTGAAAGAACAGCGACTCCTTCACCCGCACGAGCTTGCGGGCTTCGACGAGCACCTGGAAGAGCTCGTGCTCCTCGTCGCCCGGCTGGCCGGCCCGCGCCATCGCCTCCTCGGGGCTCGGCGGAGCGGCCGCCGCCCCCAGGAACTCCGCCTCCACGCGGTCGACGACCTTCTGCTGCTCGGGCGTCAACCTCACCTCGTGGGTGGCCAGCCGCACCTTGTCCCGCTCGGCCTTGACGGTCCCCTCCCCCTCGAGCGCGCTCAGCAGGTGCCCGAAGACCCGCTCGTCGGCGGCGCCGGCGCGGCCACGCAGCTCCTCGCGCGACATGCCGGGGCGCAGCGGCACGGCGCGATGGAACTGGGCGAGCGTCTCGGTCACCAGCCCGCGCAGCCGCTCGAGGCTCTCGGGGTGCACGAACCAGTCACGATCGATCGCCGCCACCTTGCCGGCGGACTGCAGCGCGTCGAGCAAGGCCCGCAGGCGCTCGGGGCCGAACGGCACCCGACCGGACAGGGCGGCCAGCCGGACGCCGCCGCCGCCGGCGTGGCGCACGTGCTCCTCCACCACCATCTCCGGACGACCTTCGCGGAGCAGCGTGAGGTGCGCGATGAGGGCCGGGCCCTTGCGCTTGAAGCGCGGCGGCGCGATGTCGAGCAGGGTGCCGCCGCCGATAGTGACCATCGGCGAGTAGGAGCGGACCACGAAGCGATCGTCGGGCATCGCGACCAGCGGGGCCTCCAGGCGAAAGCGCGCGAAGGCCGACTGGCCGGGGGTGAGCTCCTGACGATCCAGCAGGAGCACGCGCGCCATCACCTCACTGGTGCCGGCGTGAAAGCGGACGCGGTCGCGCGTCTTCACCGGCCGCGGCGCATCGGCCAAGAGCTCGAGCGTGCCGTCCATCAGGACCGAGGGCACGAGGGTGCCGGCCAGCCCCACCACGTCGCCGCGCTCCACGGCGAGCCGCTCGACCCCCTGCAGGTTGACCGCGGTGCGCTGCCCGGCGCTGGCCTCGGTCACCGGCTGGCTGTGGGTCTGTAGCCCGCGCACCTTGGCCTGCAGGCTTCGCGGAAAGACCTCGACCCGGTCGTCGACGCGCAGTCTTCCGGCCATGAGCGTGCCCGTGACGACGGTGCCAAAGCCCTTGATGGTGAACACCCGGTCGATCGGCAAGCGCGGCAGCTGATCGGTGCCCCGCGGCGCCACCTGCTTGGCCAGGTCGCGCAGGGCCGCGCGCAGATCGGCCACGCCCGCCCCCGTCTTCGACGACACCGGCACGATCGGCGCGCCATCGAGGAACGTGCCGCGCACCAGCCCGGCGACGTCCTCGCGCACCAGCTCGAGCCAGTCCGGCTCGACCATGTCGGTCTTGGTCAGCGCCACCAGGCCGCTCTGGATGTGCAGCAGCGAGCAGATCGCGAAGTGCTCGCGGGTCTGCGGCATCACGCCTTCGTCGGCCGCGATGACCAGCATGGCCAGGTCGATGCCGCCGATGCCGGCCAGCATGTTCTTGACGAAGCGCTCGTGGCCTGGGACGTCGACGATCTCGATCGTCAGGCCGTCGGGCTCCTCCAGGAACGCGAAGCCGAGATCGATCGTGATGCCCCGCGCTTTTTCTTCCGGCAGCCGATCCGTGTCGATGCCGGTGAGCGCCTTCACCAGCGAGGTCTTGCCGTGGTCGATGTGCCCGGCGGTCCCGACGACGACGTGACGGCCGCCGCTCATGCGCGTGCGGCGAGCGTGAGCGCTCTGATCAGTCCCGTCACCTGCCCCGGGAGCACCGTCCGACAATCCAGGAACAGGCGGTCGTCCACGAGTCGGCCGATGACCGGCGGATCGCCCGCGCGCACGGCGGCGTCGAGCGCACGCGCGGCGGCGTTCGTCGTGCCGACCGACACCCCCGCGGTGGGCAGCTCGACCGTGGGCAGCGCGCCGCCGCCGACCTGCGAGAGCCCCTCGACGACCTGCGCCCCCAGCCGTTCAGTCACCTCCGGCCCGAGGCCGCGCCGCACGCGCCGGGCGCGCGCCGTGATGCTGGTCAGCGGCTCGGTGAGGCACGCCAGCGTCGGGACGGTTTCGCGCGCGGTGCCGGCCTCGTAGGCGGTGAGCGTCGCCTCCAGCGCCGCGATCGTGAACTTGTCGATCCGCAGGGCGCGGTTCCACGGGTTCTTTTTCAGACGCGAGACGATCGCCTGTTTGCCGACCACGATGCCGGCCTGCGGCCCGCCCAGCAGCTTGTCGCCCGAGAACGTCACGAGATCCACGCCGGAGGCCACGACCTCGGGCACCGTGGGCTCGTAGGGAAAGCCCCACGGCCGCAGGTCGATCAGCGAGCCCGACCCGAGGTCTTCCATGACGGGAATGCCGCGGGCCCGGCCCAGCTCGGTGAGCTCGCGCGAGCTGACGTCGGCCGTGAAGCCGATCACCCGGTAGTTGGAGGTGTGGACCTTCAGCAGCAGCGCCGTGTCGGGGGTGATCGCCTCGGCGTAGTCGCGCAGGTGCGTGCGATTGGTGGCCCCCACCTCGCGCAGCACGGCCCCGCCGCGCCGCATGATGTCCGGGATGCGGAACTCGCCGCCGATCTCGATCAGCTCACCGCGCGAGACGATGACTTCCTTGCCGTGCGCCAGCGTCTCGAGCGCCAGCAGCACGGCGGCGGCGTTGTTGTTGACGACCAGCGCGTCCTCGGCGCCGGTGAGCCGGCGCAGCAGCGCCTCCACATGGCTGTAGCGCGAGCCGCGCTCCTTGGTGGCGACGTCCATCTCGAGGTTCGAGTACGCGGCGCCGACCGCCATCACCCGCTCCAGCGCCAGCGGACTCAGCAGCGCGCGCCCCAGGTTGGTGTGCAGCACCACGCCGGTGGCGTTGATGACCGGTCGGAGCGAGAACAGTCCCGTCTGCTGGACCTGCCCCACCACGCGAGTGGCGAGCACCTCGAGGTCCGCGGGCGGGCGACCGTGCTCGCGGGCGCCGCGGCGCTCGGCGTCGACGACGTCGCGAATCATCACCGTCAGGCGGGCGCGCGGGATCCCAGCGACCTCGGGCCGCTCGGCCAGGGCGCGGAGCAGCTGATCGACGGACGGCAGGCGTCGTAGCGCCGCGGGGTCAGCGCTCACGGAGGGCCGCCTCGACCTTGGACCGGACCCGTCCCATGACTTCCTGCGCCTCCGCCCGCCACGCCTGGGGCGTCCACTTGCCCTCGGCGGTGACGCTGCCGCGTCGGACGGCCTCCTCGGTGAGACCCGCCCACAGCTCTTCCAGGTCGGAGGCCGACAGCCGCTGGCCACGCAGGGCGCGGACCCATTCGGCGGCCAGCGCATCCACCAGCCGATCGCGCTCGGCCGCGAGGCGACGGGCCCGACGAATCAGATCGGCCAGACGGGAGGGCACGGCCGCTACTCCTTCACCAGATCGCGCACGGTGTCGACCAGGTTGGCCTCGAAACGACCGGTGGAGGCACACGGATACACGGGCTGCGGCCTCAGGCTCCCCGAGGAGCCCTTGCGAAAGGCCTGGGTGCGCATCTTGGAGTTGATCTGCACGCGCGTGGCGCTGCCGCTGGGCTCGACGAACAGCGTGAAGGACACGAGGGCCTCGCCCTCCAGCCGGTCGTCGCCGATCGTGCCGCAGTCCGCCCACAGGCCGATCGGCGTGATGGTGTCGTCGGAGGCGATGACGCCGGAGTCGCGGGCGACCGCGCGCAGCGGGAGGTTCTCGCGGGCGAGAGCGCGGATCAGCGCCACCCAGGTGCGATCGTAGGCCGCGCCGATCTCGGAGCGGTAGGGCGGCGGGGTCAGCGGCCCCACGTGGGGTCGCCCGCAGGCCGTGAGCGTCAGTGCCAGGGCCACAGCCATGACTAGGCTACCGCTTGTGGTGGTCGATCCCACGGTAGCTGTCGATGAAACGCACGATCCGCTTCTCGTCGAACTCGTCGAACTTGTCCAGCCGGGTCCAGGCGGTCAGCGCCAGGCGACTCTTCATCGTCGGATACGGGGCCAGGATCACGTGCTTGTCGTACTTGCGCACGATGGCTCGCAGTTTCTCCACCAGCTCCGGGCATTCACAGTTGTACTGCACCATCACGCCGCCGTCCTCCAGATTGTGCACCTGCAGCTCGTTCGGGATCGGGCGCGTGTGAATCCCCCAGGGAGCGATGTACGGCAGGTGCGGGCCAGAGGTCGGCGGCTCCGAGTTGTACGCGACGTGCGGATCGGACGCGGCCTGGATGTGCTCGTTGCCCAGGTCGGCGAACTTCTCGCCGGGAAGATCGGCCGAGGCCCGGTAGGCAAACCACCCGATTGCCGCCGCTACCACGACGACACCGGCGATCGACATGCCCAGCGTGACGCCACGGCGCGCCCGACTGCCCGGCTTGCTGCTCTTGCCCTTCCCCTGGTACTTGGCCATGCGCCCCCCCATGCCTGTGGCGGAAGCGTGTGGGAGTCGAACCCACCTCCAGCTTGTCTAGAGCCGGACACCGGATTTGAAGTCCGGGAGGCCCACCGGGTTCCTAGACGCTTCCGTATCGTGATTCCAGCAGCTTAACGCGCGATTGCTGACGACCTTCGCCGCCTGATTGTGCCCAAACTGTGCCCTACGGTCGCGCGCGTCCCGCAGATCCTGAGCGCTGGTGATGTCGTAGCGACGGAAGATCGCCGCGGTCGCGTGACCTGACACCCGCTGCGCGACCGACTCCGGCACTCCTGCCCTCACCATTGCGCGCACCCCTGAGCGACGAAGATCATGCAGCAGGATACCAGCGTACCCCGCCTGGCGCGTGGCAGTCCGCCACGCCTTGTTGAACTCCTACATCCGCTGGCCCCGGAGCGGCCCCTTGGCCGTGTGGACAAAACGCAGGGGCCGACCGCCCCCAGCACCTTCGCAACGTCGGCTCGGTGCTCGGCCAGGCGCGGCGTGGTCTCCGGGCTCAGATACGCCGTCAGCGGCTTGCCGTTCTTGCTGTGCGCGCCGTCCAGCCGGATGCACCCCTCGTCCAGATCCACTCGCGCCTACAGGTTCCATCACGATGTCAGGGTTCCCCTGACCCCTCAGGTTGGGGGTGTCGGATTTCTTACCACCAGAAGGATTTCCCGTTGCGGGGTCGCGTGCGCATGCCAGAGTGCTCGTGGGAGGATGCCATGGCTCGATGGGCGCTGACGCTGGGTGCGCTCGTGATTCTGACCACAGTTACCGCCGCCGAAGCACGAACGGACGCTGGGGACATCCTCTGGCAGTCGCAGCTGGATGTGGCCGGCGGTCGCGACGGCGCCCAGGCGGTCGCTTTCGATGACGGCCGCGTTGTCGTCGCGGGGTTCGCGCAAATCTCTACCGGCTCATTCATGTTCGTGGTGCGGGCCCACGACGCCAAAACCGGAGTGCTTCTGTGGGAAGACCGCTTCGTACCTGATCTGGTCAACAGTCTCACCGTTACCGGGTTGACCATCGATGGGCAGCGTGTGGTGATGTCGGGAACGGGGTTCGATGCGACGTTCGCGAACAGCCAGGCGGTTGTCCGCGCCTATGTTCCGAAGACGGGGGCAGTCGCTTGGACCGACAAGTGGTCGGGTCTCGCGAACGGGCTTGCGATGCAGCACACCCGCGTCGTCGTCGCCGGCGCCATCGTGGACGCCGCCGGCGGTCGCCATGCACTGGTACGGTCGTATGCTGCGAAGACCGGGACGGTGCAATGGGACGCTCGCCCCGCACTACCCGCCGGCTTCGCTCGAGAGTCTGGGGGGAGAGTCGCCCTTCACGGCAAGAAGGCGTTCGTGGCTGACATTGCGTCAAAGCCGGCGCCATTCGTGGACATCGTGGACGGATGTCTCGTGCGCAGCTATGACCTCAGTGATGGGACCATCTTGTGGGAGTCGCTCCACAACGAGAGCTCATTCTGCGACACCACGAACGTCGCGGCCGATAGTCAGGCCGTGTTCCTCTCCGGTCGAGCTGGGCCCGGTGGCGATGTCTACGTGGCCCTCGCCTTCGATGCCGACACCGGCGGCTTCCTCTGGAGCCATCGCGCCGACAGTACGCCGTTCTTCGATGCTGCGATGGCCGTGGACATCGAGCGTCACATCGGCTTTGTGATCGGCTGGAACTTCACGATCGTCCCACCGGGGGCCGGGACAGTTCAGCGCGAAGCCCTGCTGCTTCGCGCGTACGACACACGGACGGGTGTCCTCCAGTGGGAGGACCGATACCTGACCCCGGGCAACTGCTTCTGCCATGGTCTCGATGTGGCTGTGCAGAACGGCCGAGTGTTTGCCTTCGGCAAGACGACGCAGGGGAGCGACGACTGGCTCGGCCGCGTGTACGATGCGAAGTCTGGAGATCTTCTGTGGAGCAATCAGTTCACGGCCGCCCCGCCAGGCCTCTTCACGTCGAGCGCATTCGGGGCGATCACCGTCGGGGGCGGTCGGGTCTTTGTGGCCAGCTCGGTCTGGAATGAGAACGGAAACGAGGATTTCATGGTGAGGGCGTACGACGCGAAGTAGCCCGGAGGCGTGAGCGAATCGCATGAGAGGCCACATCACGCAGCGGCACAGGCTACGACCTGGATCTGCGGCAATCCGGTAACGGCCCAGGCGACTCGGAACTGGGTGAAGCAAGCCGACCGAGACGAAGGCAAACGGCCTGAGGGGCTGACGTCCCTGGAGCAGGAATGAGCTGCGGCGCCTGCGGCGTGAGAATCGCCTGCTGCGGGAAGAGCGCGAGATCTTAAAAAAAGCCGCGGCCTGGTTTGCGCGGGAGGCCGGCTCGACCCCGTCCAAGGATTCGAGTTCGTGAGCGCCCACCGGGTCGAGCATCCCGCGGCGACGATGTGCCGCGTGCTGGGCGTCTCCCCCAGCGGCTTCTACGCGTGGCGCCACCGCCCGTTGGACGCGCCGGCCGTGGCCGACGTGCACCTGAGTGCGCAGATCGCAGCGGCCCATGGCGCCTCGCAGGGGACCTACGGCGTCCCCCGCATTCACGCGGAGCTCGCCGCCCAGGGCGTACACATCGGGCGACAGGATCAGAAAGACGAACCCGCTCGCTGTGTCAGAGTTGTGTCAGAACCAACGGGTACTATCAGGTCCCATCGGGCACAGACTGAGACGGGAATGCTGGCAAGAGCCTGAAATCCTTCCGGATGGTGTCCGATAATGGCCGATTGCTCCGCCCATCCCAAGACCTGAAGATCCTGGTGTCGGCGGTTCAATCCCGTCCCTGCCCACCATTTCTCTTACGACCTCTCCACGTTCGGAAGCTTGTAGCTCCCGTCAAGGAGTGGCTTGGGTCGGCACATAGGCCCGTACGATCAGTGCGAACTGGTCTTCCGGCGAAGGTAGCCAGTTCCTGCGCGCCTCGGCATCGGCGGGCAGCTCGTGCGACATGTGGATAGTCCGCGCGCCATCGGGACGAACGTGAGCTCACTGGCGTCGAGCGAGACCGTGCCGACGTTGGTGCGACCGTTCGGCGACTTCGGCAGCATAAAATGGCCCCTTCGTACATGCTGAGAGATCAGAAACCGCCGCGAGACCGATCGACTGGCGGCAGGGCGTCCTTGGGGAACGTCATCGTGTAGCGATGGGTGCCGTGGAGCAGCGCGCCATTGGCGTCGGTGCCGCGGATCAGGTACATCGCCTCGTAATTGTCGTTGACGTAGATGTAGACCTTGGCGTCCAGCGGCCCGGCCGACGCCGCCGTTTTCCTGCCTCTGCCAGCCGTTGCCGCATTCGACGCCGACCTGATGATATAGCGTCACGGACTGCTCGGCAGGCCTCCTCCCTCCTATGACCGCCTCGTGGCGGGCCGCTCGTCTCATGGCGGCCCGGTCGGCAAGAACGGCCCTGAGAGATCGAACCACCCTCCCTTCTTGCTGTGGTAGGGGCCCACCTTGATCCACAGGGCTTCTCCCGATCGAACTTCGGCACACTCGTCGTCGTTCAGCACCAGCATGGCGGGCTTTCTCGCCTGAAGAAGGATGACGTACGTTGGTGTTGCCCAATGGGAGAGCGCGGTACTGCGCAGCCATCCGATTGCCCTCTTCGAGATGCACGCGTTGGGGTGCTGAGCGATCGTCTCGCGGAGTCTCGTTCCGAGGTTGTACCACGCGGTAGACTGAGTGCAGAGCACCAGCGCGAAGATCGCCGCGACGATCTGAATCACGGCCAGCCGGCCGTTCCAGACGGCTGCCTCCTGAGTTGCGGACTTCCGCACCCGGGCGACGCTTTCGACACAGGCCATCACCATGAATGGCAACGAGCTCACCAGCGCCCAGCTTCGGAAGTCCAGCCCCCCCATCCACCGTGCCGGCTCCCTCGCCCACACCAGCAGCACACCACCGGCAGCCACCAGGCAACACACCGCCACGGACAGGGCAAGCCGCCCGCGCGCACGAGCCGGCGTGAGATCGGCGTCAATCTCACCTGGAGCGCGTGAGGAGAACACCACGGCACCGGCGAGCCAGGCGCCTACGATCCCGACGAGCGGAAGACCCGCCACCGCTGCCGCAAAGTGGCGCCGCTGGGTCTCCAGCGACATAACATCCGCCTCATAGGCTGACAGAAACAAGCCTGTCATCGCCAACCGAGCAACTGAGAACGCAGCCAACCCGGCGGCCCACCCCCAGATCCACTTACGCCTCGCGCCGGCACCGAGGCCAATCGCAAACGCGAGAGCAGCGGCCAGCGCCAGCAGAGCGGTGGCCACTGGGTGCGCTAGGTCGACGAGGAGCCCAAAGCCCACCAGCACGGCGATGTGCCGCGACTGAATCCCGGTGGCCACGCTCAAAAGGATCGGCCACGAGAGCTGGACAGCTTGAATGCCCTCGGAGGCGAACAGCAGCTGGCCGGGAAGCGTGCCCAATCCGATGCCCAAGGCCGGCCACACGAAGAGCGATGGCGCAATGCGATGAACCGTCCACCAGGATGCGGCCAGTGACCCCAGAGGAACCGCCGCGTAGACGAGTCCGAAGACAAGACGGAGAACCCGCAGGTCGTCCGTCAAGCCGGAGGCGGCAATGACTGGATAATGCAACGGAATTGTGACGACCCGGCCGAATGGGACGTAGGGCGCCTGTGAGTTCAGTATGTTGAACAGATACCAGCTTCCGTCCCAGGCAAGTGGGGCCCAACACAACACCGCGAAGAGAAGGGCGGCTGTGGTCAGGCCGAAGTACAGCCTCATAGGAGCGTCTATCCCTCCTGGCCCCTCGCTGGCGCGGCGACCTCGCCCTATTCCAGTAAGGACGACTCGCGCCCCCGGTCCGCTCCAACCCGGCGGATGCTTCCGATGACGTACGTCGGCCGCCGCTTGGACTCCAGGAAGATTCGGCGAATGTATTCGCCGATGATACCGAGGCTGAGGAGCTGAATCGATCCCATCAGCAGCACGATCACGAGCGTACTCGCCCAACCACGCGGCGTCGCTCTGTTGTAGAGAGCGTCCAGGACAACCCAGGCCGTCAGTGCGATAGCCGCGCCAGCTGAGGCGAAGCCGAAATAGGTCGCCAGATGAAGCGGATAGCTGCTGAAGCTGATCAGGCCGTCGACAGCAAGGCGTACCAGCGCCTTCATCGAATACTTCGGCTTCCCGGCGGCTCTCGCCGCACGCTCGTAGAGAAGGCCGATCTGGCGAAAGCCGACGAACGTTCGCAGGCCACGAACAAATCTCGTCCTCTCAGGCAGGCGCGTGAGCGCGTCGACGACCTTGCGGTCCATGAGACAGAAATCGCCACTGTCGATGGGAATGTCGAGATCGCTGATGGCATGAAGGAGTCGGTAAAAGACGTGATAACACGCGCGCTTGACGATATTCTCCTTCCGCTTTGTTCTGATCGCGTACACGACATCGTAGCCCCGTCGCCACATCGCCACGAACTCGGGGAGCACTTCGGGCGGGTCTTGAAGGTCACCGTCCATGACGACAACCCCATTTCCGGTCGCATGGTCAATGCCTGCCGAGATGGCGGCCTGATGCCCAAAATTGCGGCTGAGATGGATGACGACGACTCGGGAATCGTGGCCCGCAAGTTCATCAAGGAGTGATGGCGTCGCATCGGCACTGCCGTCGTCAACGAAGACGAACTCGCAGTCTGGCGCCACCGCGCCCAGCGAGGCGGTGAGCCGATTGTACATGGCGCGGATGTTGGCGCTTTCGTCATAGAAGGGTACAACCACGCTGAGAGACGGTCGCTGAACTCGATCGGCCCTATCAACTTGGAACGTCACACCACGCCCTCCTGAATCATCCGTCAGGGCGGCGCCAGCACGCACTCGGGCGCTCGGCACTCGTCCAGCGTAGAGTAGGTCACAGGCCGGCCACGAGCTTACCACCCTTCCAGTCATCGAGGGCCATGGCCCCGGTGGCATACATGCCAATCCCGGGCTGACCATCGGCGATGAAGTAGGCGGCGTCGTCATGAGTGAACAGCACGGTACCGTTGCGATACACTGTCAGCCGGGCCGTACCCGCAGCCACCGTCCGGACCTCGACGCGCAAGACATCCCCGTGATCCACGGTGTCGCATCATGCACGAGCAAATGGTAGACCCCGCTCCCCAGGAACGAATAGAGCCATGCACCGTCGTCCTTGACCACCACCCAGTACCCCTGCGACGGCGCGGTGCCCCTGACCACCACCCCGGTCCACACCCCGATATCCCCGTGATCCGAACCTGCGAGTACTGGTCTGCCCAAACGCCCACCCGTTCCAGTAGTAGGCTCCTCCGTTCCCCACGCTCGACTGCACCTGGTTCGCGGAAATCGTCATCCCGCTCCCCCACAGGGGATCTCCTCTCCACGCCGAACCGAGGCCCCCGTCCGCCCGGTTGAAATCGTCGCGCGCCGTGGACGGGTTGGGTGGCAATGCTACCTGTCCTGGAAGCAGCTCTCCTCCCTCCCAATCGTCGAGGGAGATGGCGGTGGTCGCGTGCATCCCGATGCCGGGACGCCCGCTCCCGATGAAGTGGCTGGCGTCGTCGTAGGAGAACAGCGGGCTGCCGTTGCGATGCACCGTCAGGCGTCCCGTCCCGACCGCGATCGTCCGCACCTCTAGTCTCGTGAGTCTGAGATCCGTCGACAAAAGCGTTCGACGCTGGCGAGAATCTCGTCGGCCGTCTTCGTCCAACGGAAGGGTCGCGGTGGCTCGTTGGTGATCGCAATGTATTCGAGGATCGCCGTCTCGAGGGCCCGAGTGCTGCGGTGTACGCCACGGCGGATCTGCTTGTCGGTGAGCGTGGCGAACCAGCGTTCGACGAGGTTGATCCACGAGGCCCCCGTCGGCGTGAAGTGCAGATGAAAGCGCGGCCGCTTGCTCAACCACCGCCGGATCAGCGGCGTTTTGTGCGTGGCATAGTTGTCGAGGATCAAATGAATGTCGAGGTCCGGCGGGACCGTGGCGTCAATGGTGTCAAGGAACTTGCG
>Ga0111538_10007286_pt1 | contig 14919 bp, 13 predicted proteins | sample SoiMethybrSBSTD1_FD_79669 | JGI IMG/M metagenome (GOLD analysis project Ga0111538, IMG submission 79669) | Bulk soil microbial communities from a Populus tree surrounding site in Tennessee, USA - Soil MetaG P. TD hybrid SBSTD1 (version 2)... | ecosystem: Environmental > Terrestrial > Soil >... | reverse complement strand
GCAGCAGCAGCGCGACCGACTAATGTTGCGGCGTCAGGAGCTCGAAACGGAGCTCCTTAACGAAACGTCCAAGGCGCATCAGCTTGCAGCCGCCATAACTGAGGAATCAGAACGGCTCGCACGAAGCAATCGATTCGAGCTGCGGCTGCCGGTAGACAATGTCATTTGGACGACCGGCGCAAGTCCCGGTTCAACCGTCGTCGAAGGCCAATTCATCATGGATTTGGCCGACTGCCGCCACCGCTTCATTGCGGTCGAATTGCCAGAACGTGTCTTCGAACAGGTCAAGACAGGCGATCGCGCTTCCATTCGTTTGGTCGGCGGCGATGCTTGGGTCGAAGGTTTGGTCCGGCAGGAGCGTGGGTCCGCTGCACGTGTCGACGACAGGCTTCTGGCCGCGATAGTCGCGAAACCGACCAGCGGCTCGATCAGCGTGGAAGTTGAAATTCCAGCCGAGGCCTGGTCGGAAGACCGAAATGGCAACTTCTGCGATATTGGCCGCCTGGCGGAAGTACGGTTCCCCCGCCATGGAATGAACTTCGCGTCCGTTGTGCGGTATCTATTCGGGATGCGCCCGGCCACCACCGTTGCCGCGAGTAAATAACGTGTGGATTGAATCGCTATCGGCGTGGGAGCTTGCGGCACCCACGCTGTTCGTTCTGGCCACGGTCTATCTGCTCGGGCCGACGCTTCCCTTGAGAAAATCCTGGGCGCGCTCGCTCGTGGTGGTGCTTGTCGGCATTGTGCTGGCCCGCTATTTGAGCTGGCGTTTGCTCGAAACGGTCTGGCCTGCCGAGGGTAGCTGGTATGAAGTCGGCTGGGTCTGGTTTTGCTTCGCAATCGAACTGCTGGCGCTGCTCGATCTTTCCATTCTGTATCTTACCTTTTTGCGGGTCACCGATCGACGCCCCGAGGCTGACCGCCACGAGGTTCGGCTCCGCGCCATCGAATCCGATCGGCTGCCATGGGTCGACGTCTTCATTCCGACTTACAACGAGCCTTTTGCGGTATTGGAGAAGACCGTCACCGGTGCGCTCTGCCTGGACTACCCGAATTTCCGTCTCTGGGTTCTCGATGACGGTCGCCGCGCCTGGTTGAAAGATTTTTGCGAAGCCAAAGGTGTGGGCTATCTGACTCGACCGGACAATGCCCACGCAAAGGCCGGCAATATCAACCACGCGCTTACCAAGACAAATGCGGAATTCGTTGCAATCTTCGACGCCGACTTCATTCCACAGCGAAAATTCCTGCTGCGCACGCTCGGCTTTTTCGACGACCCGAAAGTCGGAATCGTGCAGGTGCCGCACGCGTTCTACAACAACGATCCGATGCAGGCCAATCTTGCGCTGCGTCGGGCACTGCCGCACGACCAGAGTCTGTTTTTCGAATCCATCATGCCAAGTCGCGACGGGTGGGACGCCGCATTTTGTTGCGGCTCGAATTCGGTCATCAGGCGGACCGCCTTGCGCAGTGTGGGTGACCGGTTTCCGGTCGAGTCGATAACAGAAGACATTCTCCTGACGTTGGCGCTTCTGCAGCGCGGTTATGTGACACGGTATCTCTGCGAGCGGCTTGCCTATGGCCTCGCCCCCGAGAGCATCGATGCATTCTTTGTCCAGCGCCAACGCTGGGCGCGCGGGGGAATCCAGACCCTGTTTCTTGCCTCTGGTCCTTTCGGACGCGGCTTAACTTTTGTCCAAAGACTGATGTTCTTGCCGACGCACTGGTTGTCTCAAAGTCCGGCATTGATGCTGGCACTCATAGCGCCATTGGTCTTTTTCTGGACGGGCGTCCTACCGTTTGTGCATGTGACCACTGAGGCCGAGATTTACTACTTCTTTCCGACCATCGTCGCGCTCATGGCCGGTATCTGGGTTTTCGCGCCGACGCATTTTTCGCCTTTAGCGGCCTATGTCCTTGGCACGTTTCAAAGCTTCAGACTCCTGCCCCATGTGGTGCAGACGTTCTTTCGCCCCTTTGGTCATATTTTCAAGGTCACGCCAAAAGGCCAAGGCAGCGGCTCACAGCGTTATGCGTTGGGCATTTTCTGGATGGCCGCGACGCTGCTCGTTCTTACCGTAGGCGGTCTGATCATAAACACAATTCCTGAATTCCAGATCGTGCCCGCGGGGTTGCTGCCGATCGCAGCGTCGCTTGCCGGGCTGAACATTGTTGTCCTTTTCTTCGTCTGCATGCTTTCGCTGCAAACGCGAGTTCGCCGCAGCGAGGAGCGCTTTCGGATCGACGAGCCGGTCTCCCTTTTCACTGCGGCCGGCATGCATATTTCGGCCCGCATGAAGGACATATCACTTTCGGGGGTCGGAATTGTTGTCGCTGGTGAACATTTTTTGCCAGAGCTCGGCGCAAAAGTTCGCCTGCACTTGCTTCAGGTGGGATTTGTGGCCGGGACAATAACGCGTCGTGTAGGCAATGTCGTCGGAATCGAGTTTGAATTACCGGTCTCGATCGAGCGCGATCTGCTCATTCGCAAGCTGTTTACCGACGGTCACGACGCCGTGGCGGTATCTACCTCGGCGCTTGCGGCGACAGCGATGATGTTGAAGACGGTCTGGTCCCACCGGCCGTCTGAAATTGACGCTGATAGAGTCAGCGAAGTCAATGAGCGGGCTGAGGTCGCGAGCAAATTGCCCGCCCAGAGCCTCGTGATTGCACCGCGGCACGCGCAGATTCGCCTGGCGGAAATAGGGGATCAGCGTCGGCGGATTGCAGCTTGAGTCAGTGCCCGGCCAGATGGAGTGCGTGCGGCGCCAATAGGCCCAATGCCATGAAGCCAATGCCAAAGATGCCTGCGAGACCCGCCAACCAGGCTAGCGTGACAATACTCGTAATGACCGCAGCGGAGGCGAGCACGATGCCGATCTGGAACGCGGCAGATGCAAATTCATATTGATGGTATTTCGCAAGCCAAGTGTCGCGTTCATGCTCAAGTTTTTCAGCCATCGCGCGCAGTTCCTTGCGGCCATCCATTTCCTTTGGATCTGATTCGTACCTGGCCACCGTGTTGCGCCAGTTTTCGATCTGTTTGGTGATCGCTGCCCTGCTTTCTTCATTTGTGATCGCCGGCAATTGTGCTGTCAGACCTTCGGCGGCAGAACGCAAAGTTGTCTGACGGACGGTCTTGGCCTGGAAGAAATTCCAGGTATCGGAGGCTTTGATATTGTCGGCAATCGCCGCAGTTTGCGCGCTTTTACCCAGCGTTTCTGAAAACGCAAGAAACAACGCCAGCACGGAGATCAGCAGCGCGATCTTCTTGTTCGAATGGGATGCATGCTCGGCATGCTCGGCATGCTCGAGATTTTCGTGCGCGCTCATTGCCCCCTCCGGTGATCCGAGCCACGATGATAGCAGAGAGCGGTCAGGCGCAAGAGGGCTGGTTACGCGCGCGGGTGAGCGTTGTTATAAACTTCGAGTAAACGCTCGGCGTCGACTCCCGTGTAAATCTGCGTGGTTGACAGTGACGCGTGCCCCAGCAGCTCCTGAATGGATCGCAGGTCGCCGCCACGCGCGAGCAAATGTGTCGCGAAAGAGTGCCGCAGGGCGTGCGGCGTGGCGGTGTCGGCGAGCCCGAGCGCACCGCGGAGCCGTGCCATCGTCAATTGCACTATACGCGGTGAAAGTGGCTTGCCGCGCGCCCCGACAAAAAGTGGCCCGTTCGGAGGATTTTCGTATGGGCAGACGGCGAGATAGTCGGCGATCGCCTTCGTAACCTGAGGGAGCACCGGCACCATGCGTGCCTTGTTGGCTTTGCCTGTGACCATGAGGCTATCGGACTTGCCGTTGAAATCTTTGCGCTTTAACCCAAGTGCCTCGGAAATCCGGAGCCCGCAGCCGTAAAGCAGCGCAAGCACCGCCGCGTCGCGCGCGATGATCCATGGCTCGCGGTTTTCGCCGTCACGCAGGCCGGTATCGGCAATTTTTCTGGCGGCGGAAACAGTCAGCGGCTTCGGCAACGTCCTTGGCAGTTTCGGTGTGCGCACTGCCACAAGCGCTCCGACTTTTCCCTTTCCGTTTCGCTCGAGAAAGCGCGCGAAAGAACGGCAGCCCGCAAGCGTCCGCATGAGCGAGCGATTGCCGGCACCCTCGTTTCGCCGCGCGGCCATGAAGGCGCGAATATCGGCTGGGGTTAGCCTGGCGAGCTGTTTCAGCGCGGGCACGCAACCCAGATGATCCGTCAGGAATCTCAGGAGCTGCGACATGTCGCGCTGATAGGCATCGAGCGTTTTAGCGGACATTCGGCGCTCGGCGCCAAGATAGCTCAGCCATCGCGCGATTTCGGCGCTGATGTCGGGAGCGACACGAAACCCGTCCATGGCAGGTGTCTTGGCGGCAGTCATTGCGGCAAGAGTGACATTGCTTTCTTCACCCTTCCTTAAAGCCGTGGAATCGGCCAGACCAGAGCCTATGAGCACGCGCGTCGTCGATATTCTGGTGCCGGTGGCGCTTGACCAGACGTACTCCTATCGGGTTCCAGCCGGGCTCGAGCTCGCGCCGGGCAATCTGGTGTCGGTGTCGCTTGGCGCACGGGAGTGCATGGGTGTCGTCTGGGCGGAGAATCCCGCTCCGAATCCGCGATTGCACAACCGGTTGAAGGACGTCGACGAAAAACTCGACGTGCCGCCGCTCAAGGCCGAGCTGCGCCAGTTCGTCGACTGGGTTTCCGGCTACACGCTCGCCTCGCGCGGCACCGTGTTGCGCATGGCTTTGCGCATGGGCGAACATCTCGGCCCGGGGCGAGAGCAGGTCGGCGTTCGCCTCGCCGGTCCGCCGCCGCAGCGAATGACCCCGGCACGCGCGCGCGTGCTTCGGCTCGTCGCGGACCGGCTCACGCGTCCGAAAGGTGCAGCCGCGAAGGAAGCGGGGGTCAGCGCGAGCGTCATCAACGGATTGATTGATGAGGGTGCGCTCGAAACGGTGGTGATACCGCCCGATCCGGTGGCGCTGCTGCCGGATCCCGATTTCAGCAAGCCGGAATTCTCCCTGGCGCAGCTAGCCGCCGCCGACGCGTTGCGCAAGACGGTCGAGCAGGGCGGCTATACGGTGACATTGCTGGACGGAGTCACAGGTTCGGGAAAGACCGAGGTCTATTTCGAGGCGGTTGCTGAGAATATCCGGCGCAAACGGCAGACCCTTATCCTGATGCCGGAAATTGCGTTGACCGCCCAATTCCTCGAGCGTTTCGGCAGCCGTTTCGGCACGAGGCCCGCCGAATGGCACTCGCAAATTTCACCCCGTAAACGCGCGCAGACCTGGGCCGCAGTTGCCGCGAATGAAGTCTCGGTAATTGTCGGCGCACGTTCGGCGCTGTTTCTTCCCTACGCCGACCTCGGGCTCATCGTGGTCGATGAGGAGCATGATCCCGCCTACAAGCAGGAAGACGGCGCACACTATCACGCGCGCGACATGGCGGTCGTACGCGGCTCGATCGCGAAAATTCCGGTTGTGCTCGCTTCGGCGACGCCATCGGTCGAATCGGAAGTGAACGCACGTCGTGGCCGTTACCGGCACGTGCATTTGCCCGAACGTTTTGGCGGTGCGCATCTGCCGTCAATCGAGGCAATCGACATGCGACGTGAAGGACCGCCACGCGGGCGTTTCATCTCGCCGCGGCTGGCCGAGGCTGTGGCAGTGTCACTGACGCGCGGCGAGCAGGCGCTGCTGTTTCTCAATCGGCGCGGCTATTCACCTCTCACGCTGTGCCGAGCGTGTGGCTTCCGCTTTCAATGCCCGAATTGCGATGCGTGGCTGGTCGATCATCGTTTCAAGCGCAGGCTCGTGTGTCATCATTGCGGATATTCGCTCCCGCCGCCGGCGGAATGTCCAAACTGCCACGCCACCGAAAGCCTCGCTGCCGTTGGCCCGGGAGTGGAGCGGCTCGAGCAGGAAGCGGCTGAGCTGTTCCCGCAAGCCCGGATTTTGGTGCTGTCGAGCGACCTCGTGGAATCGGTCGAGCGCCTGCGGCAGGAGCTCGATGACGTTGCTGAAGGCCGCTTCGATCTCGTCATCGGCACGCAGCTTGTCGCCAAAGGACATCATTTTCCCAAGCTCAATCTGGTCGGAATCGTCGACGCCGATCTAGGCCTGGGCAACGGCGATCCCCGTGCCGCTGAACGAACATTTCAGCTGCTGCATCAAGTCGTTGGACGCGCGGGGCGGGAGGCAGGGCGGGGCGTCGGCTACCTGCAGACCCACCAGCCGGAACATCCGGTCATGCGCGCCCTTATTTCCGGTGACCGGGAGGCATTCTACAAAAACGAAATCGAGCAACGCGAGCGGACAGGCTATCCGCCGTTTGGGCGGCTGGCAGGGCTGGTCGTCACCGCAAATGAGCGCCATGCCGCCGAAGCCTATGGCCGCGCCCTCGCCAAGGCCGCTCCGCGCGACGAACATGTTCGCGTGCTAGGCCCCGCCGAGGCACCGATCGCGGTCGTGCGCGGCCGACATCGCTTTCGACTGCTGGTGAAATCACCGCGCGCCTACGACCTTTCGGCACATTTGCGGGCCTGGCTTGCCGAGGCGCCCAAGCCCCGCGGCAACGTGCGGCTGGAAGTGGACGTCGACCCGCAGAGCTTTTTCTAGACGTCACGACGCAAATTTCAGTCCGGCGATTCCGCAGACGATCACGCCAATACAGGCGAGGCGCAAAACTGTTGCCGGCTCGCTGAACAGAACTATCCCGACGACGGCGGTCCCGACCGCGCCGACGCCTGTCCAGACGGCATATGCCGTTCCCACCGGCAGGCTTTTTAATGCAAGGCCTAGCAGCGCGATGCTGAGCGCCATCGCTGCGACAGTCAGCAAAGATGGAAATAGGCGCGAGAAGCCTTCGGTATATTTCAATCCGACAGCCCAACCGACCTCGAATAGCCCGGCGAGGAAAAGATAGAGCCACGCCATTTTGGTCTCCCTCTATCGCGCAGTCACTCAGGCATTTCGTCGTGGCGGGCGTTCGGCTGCAAGAGCACGCAGGCTGCGGCTGCGAAGATCATCACAAAGCCGATGATGTCGGGCACGGTCAGATGCTCCCCAAGCAGTAAAGCCGAACAGGTGACGCCGATAACCGGGACCAATAGCGAGCCAAGGGATGCGGTCATCGCCGGCATCTTGTGCACCATCGACCACCAAAGGAAATGCGCAAGTCCGACGCCGAATAACCCGCAATAGACCACCGCGAGAAATGTCTCGGTGCGGACCGGCCAGAGATGCGGGTGGCCTTCATAGATGACCGTGCCGATTCCGACGAAGGCGAATCCGAAAACCAATTGCCAGGCCGCATTGGCGAGCGGTTCGATCGTCAACTTCGCCCACTTTATATAGACCGTCGCAATGGTCCAGCTGAGTGCGCATCCAAGTGAATAGAAGACGAAGGACGGAAAACCATCGGCGAACAACGGCCACACAAGTACCGTTAGTCCGATGACACACAGGCAGAACGCAAGGGCGCGCATCGCGGTAAATTTCTCTCCGAGCACGACGCGACTTAGCAATGTCGTCCAGATCGGCATCGAATAAGTGATGATGATTGCGCGTGACGTCGCGCCGCTCAGCTGAGCAAAGCCTGAAAAAATCTGGAATGCCGAAACGTTCAGAAAGCCGGCGATCATTATATGCACATACTCGCCGCGGGGTATTCGCAGATTGTGTCCGGTAATTACGGCGGCGACCAACAGCGTGATGGCACCGATACTGGAGCCTGCAAAACGTAGGCTCCACGGCGAAATCTCCCGCAAGGCAAATGCGGCGGCGATCCAGTTCAGGCCCCAGGCAAATGCAAGCAGCACGACCAGCAGCCTTGCGGTCGCGGCGCTGTCGGCTTTCGCATTGGGATTTGGCATTGCGATGGGGAATTCCGGCGGGTGCTTTGGTAGCGCACGCTATAGCGCACCTGCCTCGCTGGCGAGGTAACTCTGTGATGCAAATTTAGTGATGGTCGTCCCACGCGCCGGGACCGCGGCGAATGGGTCGCCGTGTTGCACCGTTATGCCCGCTGTGTTAGCTAGCCGACGATTTCAGGGGGTTTCCGCGGGCTTCTGCGACGTCTCCAGGGATCGGAATTCCCTCTTGGATTCCAATGGTTTGCGCCGCCCCTTCCGCGACGGCGTCCGGCCTGTGGATGAAGTAAGGCAACGAGCGTTCCAGTGGCAGGTGAAGATCATACCGTCTTCGGCATGGCCGGTCGTTACGCCACCGCTTTGTTCGAGCTTGCGCTCGAGAACAGGGCGGTCGATGCGGTGAAAAAGGATCTCGATCAGTTCGACGCGCTCATTGCCGGCAGCACCGATCTCAATCGCCTGGTGCGCAGCCCCGTTTTCGACGCCGACGAGCAGCTCAAGGCGCTGTCGGCGATCCTCGCCAAAGCCGGCATCAGCGGCCTTGCTGCAAACTTCCTGAGGGTGATCACCACCAACCGCCGGCTGTTCGCCGTGCGTGACATGATCCGCGCCTATCGTGCGCTGGTCGCGCGCCACAAGGGCGAGGTCACGGCTCACGTAACGGTCGCCGAGAAGCTCAACGACGCACATCTCGATGCGCTCAAGAGCGCGCTCAAATCGGTAACGAGCGGCAAGGACATCGATCTCGATGTCAGGATCGACCCCGCCATCATCGGCGGGCTGATCGTGCAGGTCGGCAGCCGCATGGTCGACAGCTCACTCCGCACCAAGCTCAATTCGATCAAGCTAGCGATGAAAGAGGCCCGCTGATGGATATCCGCGCCGCAGAAATTTCCGCGATCCTGAAAGAGCAGATCAAGAACTTCGGCCAGGAAGCCGAGGTCTCCGAGGTCGGACAGGTGCTCTCCGTCGGCGACGGCATCGCCCGCGTCTACGGTCTCGACAACGTCCAGGCCGGCGAGATGGTCGAGTTCGAGAATGGCGTGCGCGGGATGGCGCTCAATCTTGAAATCGACAACGTCGGTATCGTTATTTTCGGCAACGACCGCGAGATCAAAGAAGGCCAGACGGTCAAGCGTACCGGCGCGATCGTGGACGTGCCGATCGGCAAGGGCCTGCTCGGTCGCGTTGTCGACGCGCTCGGCAATCCCATCGACGGCAAGGGTCCGATCAAGGCGGATAAGCGCGCCCGTGTCGACGTGAAGGCACCGGGCATCATTCCGCGCAAATCCGTGCATGAGCCGATGGCGACCGGGCTGAAGGCGATCGACTCGCTGATCCCGATCGGACGCGGTCAGCGCGAGCTGATCATCGGCGACCGCCAGACCGGCAAGACCGCTATCGCGCTCGATACGATCCTCAACCAGAAGCCGCTCAACGCGCAGCCGGACGAGAAGATCAAACTGTATTGCGTCTACGTTGCGGTCGGTCAGAAACGGTCGACCGTTGCGCAATTCGTGAAGGTGCTCGAGGAGCAGGGTGCGCTCGACTATTCGATCGTCATCGCGGCCACCGCGTCCGATCCGGCGCCGATGCAGTTCCTGGCGCCATTCTCGGGCTGCACGATGGGTGAGTTCTTTCGCGACAACGGCATGCACGCCGTCATCATCTATGACGACTTGTCGAAGCAGGCCGTCGCTTATCGGCAGATGTCGCTGCTGCTGCGCCGTCCGCCGGGCCGTGAGGCTTATCCCGGCGACGTCTTCTATCTGCACTCGCGCCTGCTCGAGCGCGCGGCCAAGATGAACGACGAGAACAAGGCCGGCTCTTTGACCGCGCTGCCTGTAATTGAGACGCAGGCCAACGACGTGTCCGCCTACATTCCGACCAACGTCATCTCCATCACCGACGGGCAGATCTTCCTGGAAACCGACCTTTTCTATCAGGGCATTCGCCCGGCCGTGAACGTCGGTCTTTCGGTGTCGCGCGTGGGCTCTGCCGCGCAGACCAAGGCTATGAAGAAGGTCGCCGGCCGCATCAAGGGCGAGCTCGCGCAATACCGCGAAATGGCAGCGTTCGCGCAATTCGGCTCCGATCTGGACGCGACGACGCAGCGGTTGCTCAATCGCGGAGCGCGCCTGACTGAGCTTCTCAAGCAGCCGCAATTTTCACCGCTGAAGATGGAGGAGCAGGTCTGCGTGATCTATGCCGGGGTCAACGGCTACCTTGATCCGATCGACGTTGCCCGCGTGCGACCCTTCGAAAGTGGGCTGCTGACGTTGATACGCACGAAACACACTGATCTGCTCGACAGCATCCGCAAGAGCGGCGACCTGTCGGATGCCGATGGCGCAAAGCTGAAGGCCATCGTCGACGGTTACGCCAAGACCTTCACGTGACGAACGTGCCCGGGAGCGATCAGGAATAGCCCGACATGGCCAGCCTCAAGGACATGCGCGTTCGCATCGCCGCTACCAAGGCGACGCAGAAGATTACCAAGGCCATGCAGATGGTTGCGGCCAGTAAGCTGCGCCGCGCGCAGGTGGCGGCAGAAGCGGCGCGTCCTTATGCCGAGCGCATGGGAAAAGTGCTGGGCTCGATCGCATCGGCGGTGGCCGGAAGCGATTCTGCGCCGAAATTGCTGGCCGGGACCGGCGCCAACCGAGTGCACCTGCTGGTGGTCTGCACCGCCGAACGTGGTCTGTGCGGGCCGTTCAACTCCTCGATCGTTCGGCTGGCGCGCGAGAGGGTGAATGCGCTGACCGGCGAGGGCAAAGAGGTCAAGATCCTGTGCGTCGGGCGAAAGGGCCATGACCAGCTTCGCCGGCTCTATGGGAAACTGATCCTTGAAACGATCGAGCTTCGCGGTGTACGCACAATCGGGTTTGAACAGGCGGACATGATCGCCAAGAAGATCGTCGCGCTTTTCGATCAAGGCGCATTCGACGTCTGCACGCTTTTCTTTTCCCGGTTCAAATCGGTCATCGCGCAGATCCCGACCGCGCAGCAGGTCATTCCGCCGGTATTCGAGGATGTTGTGGAAAACGGCACGAACGCCGCGTACGAATATGAGCCGGAAGAGGACGAGATCCTCGCCGAGCTTTTGCCGCGCAACCTCGCCGTGCAGATATTCCGCGCGCTTCTTGAAAATGCTGCATCGGAGCAGGGCGCCCGCATGAGTGCAATGGACAACGCAACCCGCAATGCCGGCGAGATGATCCGCAAGCAGACGCTTACCTACAACCGCACCCGCCAGGCGATGATCACCAAGGAACTGATCGAGATCATCTCCGGCGCCGAAGCGCTTTAAATCCGTAACGAGGACGACATGGCCACACCCAATGCAGTCGGAAAAATCACGCAAGTCATCGGTGCCGTCGTCGACGTGCAGTTCGAGGATCACCTGCCGGCGATCCTGAACGCGCTCGAGACCAAGAATGGCGGAAACCGTCTGGTGCTCGAGGTCGCTCAGCATCTTGGTGAATCAACGGTGCGTACCGTCGCCATGGACTCCTCGGAGGGGCTGGTTCGCGGGCAAGTGGTGACCGATACCGGTGCGCCTATTTCAGTGCCGGTCGGACCGGGCCTGCTCGGCCGCATCATCAACGTGATCGGCGATCCGGTTGACGAAGCCGGACCGGTCAAAGGCGAGACCAAGCGCGCAATTCACCAGGACGCGCCAACTTACACGGATCAATCGACGGAAGCGCAGATTCTCGTCACCGGCATCAAGGTCGTGGATCTGCTCGCTCCATACGCCAAGGGCGGCAAAATCGGCCTGTTCGGCGGCGCCGGCGTCGGCAAGACCGTGCTTATCATGGAGCTCATCAACAACGTCGCCAAGGCACACGGCGGCTATTCGGTGTTCGCCGGCGTCGGCGAACGCACACGCGAAGGAAATGACCTCTATCATGAGATGATCGAATCGGGCGTGAACAAAGACCCCCACAAGGGTTCGGTCGAGGGATCGAAATGTGCGCTGGTCTACGGCCAGATGAACGAACCGCCGGGGGCGCGCGCCCGTGTCGGTCTGTCAGGCCTCACGGTTGCCGAGTATTTCCGCGATCAAGGCCAGGACGTGCTGTTCTTCGTCGACAACATCTTCCGCTTCACCCAGGCCGGTTCGGAAGTGTCGGCGTTGCTAGGCCGCATTCCGTCGGCGGTCGGCTATCAGCCGACGCTCGCGACCGACATGGGTGCGTTGCAGGAGCGCATCACCACCACTACGAAGGGGTCGATCACCTCGGTGCAAGCGATTTATGTGCCGGCCGACGACCTCACCGATCCGGCGCCGGCAACTTCGTTCGCGCACCTGGACGCCACGACGGTGCTGTCGCGCGACATCGCAGCTAAGGGCATCTATCCGGCGGTCGACCCGCTCGATTCCACCTCGCGCATGCTGTCGCCGCTGATTGTCGGCGAGGAGCATTACGCGGTCGCGCGCCAGGTGCAGCAGATTCTCCAGCGCTACAAGGCGCTGCAGGATATCATCGCCATCCTGGGCATGGACGAATTGTCGGAAGACGACAAATTGACGGTCGCCCGTGCCCGCAAGATCGAACGCTTCCTTTCGCAGCCGTTCCACGTTGCCGAAGTGTTCACCGGGTCGCCCGGCAAGCTCGTCGATATTCAGGACACGATCAAAGGCTTCAAAGGCCTGTGCGACGGCAAATATGATCACTTGCCCGAAGCCGCCTTCTACATGGTCGGCACGATCGAAGAAGCGGTCGAGAAGGGCAAGAAGCTCGCGGCGGAAGCAGCCTGACCGGAAAGCAGCCAATGGCCGATTTCCATTTTGAACTTGTTTCGCCGCAAAAGCTGCTGTTTTCCGGCGACGTCCAGCAGGTGGACGTGCCCGGAATCGAAGGTGACTTCGGCGTGCTCGCGGATCATGCACCAATGGTGACGACATTGCGTCCCGGCATACTGACCGTGCACAGCGCGGGTGGAGCGCAAAAAATCGTCGTGCTGGGAGGATTCGCCGAAGTCTCGTCGGCGGGATTGACAGTTTTGGCCGATCACGCCGAGGCCGCAGAAAGTATTGAACGCTCGGTGGTCGCAACACGCATCGACGAGCTGGAACGCCGCATCGCGAAGACAGAGCCCGGCTCCGAGCTCGACAAGTTGATCACGCGGCTCGATCACTACAAAAATGTGGACCGGCACCTTACCGGAACGGCCATGCACTAGGCAGGGCGCGCGAAGCGTCCGAATTCCTTCACCACCCGCTCATACGTGCCGCGCTTGAACGGAATCACCAGGCCCGGCAACTCGCGCATCTCGACCCATCGCCATTCGACGAACTCAGGCTTGTGACCGCCGCCGGGATCGTCGATGTTGATTTCGCTGTCCTTGCCGGTAAAGCGCAGCGCGTACCACTTCTGCTTCTGGCCGCGATACTTGCCCTTCCATGCCTTTTTTGCGACTTCGCCCGGTAGATCGTAGGTGAGCCACTCGGCGATCTCGCCGAGCTTCTGCACCGAGCGGATGCTGGTTTCCTCGTAGAGTTCGCGCAAGGCCGCCGCGTATGGATCCTCGTGTTCGTCGATCCCACCCTGCGGCATCTGCCAGACGTGCGTGGCGTCGACGTGTTCGGGCCCGTCTGTTCTTCTGCCGATAAAGACAAGGCCGGAGCGATTGAGCACCATCATTCCGGCGCAAGGGCGGTAAGGCAGCGATTTTTGAGATGGCATTGGATGCTCGTTATTCCTCCCGCACGATCCTGCGGGAGCTGAATAACGTTACGATGACTTGGCCTTGATCGCCACCATCGTGATCGGCACCAATATGATGCCCTTCGCCTCCGCTTTTTTTATCCATTCGGCAATGCGTGCAATGGTGCCTGGCTTGGCAGTCGCATAACCAACGGCGCTGCCGCTGTCGCGTGCCTTCATCTCGAGCCGGGCAAGCGCATGGTCGATTTCCGCAGTGGTCGGGACTGTATCGAGCACCACATCTGCCTTGGCAAATGGCAGATTCTGCGTGCCGGCCAGTTGGCTTGCGATGCTGCGCGAAGATGAACCGTCATCCACGTAGATCAATCCGCGCTTGGCGACATCGCGCAGGACCGGTGACAGGCCCTGCTCGGACGCGGAGAGACGGGCGCCCATATAACTGATCAATCCGACATAGCCTTGAAATCGGCTCATCAGCCAATGGAGCCGGTCGATATTCTGTTCCGGCGTCAGCGATGTGAGCAGCGTTTGCGGTCCCGGATCGTTGTCCGGATAATCGAAAGGCTCCATCGGCACTTGCAGCAGGATTTCATGCTTGCCCGCCCGTCCACGCTCGGCAAGTTTCTCAAGATCGGCGCCGTAAGGCGCCAGCGCAAATGTCACTGGCGCCGGCAATTTAGTGAATGCATCGGCTGTGGCTGACGCGCTGATTCCGAGGCCGCCGACAATGATCGCGACCAGCGGAGCATCCTTTTTTTCAGGCGGAAGATCACGTGGCTGCGCATATCTCGCCAATGGGCGAGTGCCGTTGGGGCCGATTTTCGGAATGGCACCGTGCCGTGTGGCCTCCAGCAGCTTGGAGTCGAGCGGCGGCTTGCTCGCGTTCGCGCTGGTATCGGGGATGACGACCTGCTGCCGGGCACCGCTGGACCCGTCGATAATGGTGACCGTCTTCGATCCCGGCGGGGGTGGCGCAACAGCTTTCGCGGCGTCAGGTATATTGGCCGCAGCCTCGTGCGCAACAGTTTGATTGGCGCCGCCATTTTGTTCGACCTGGGTCGGCAACGATAGCCTGGTTTCCACCACCGCGACGGGCTGGCCTCCGAGCGGGTCATAAACGAATGTGGCCCACCCCACCACCACCAGGCCTGACAGGCCAAGCGCCCCAGCCAATACTTGCGGCGGGCTGGCGGGCAGTTTCGGGAGCCGTTTTCCCTTGCTTAGGCCGAGCGGTGCGTTCAGGTCATCGGCGGCCACGGCGGCAGATCCTTGCGAATCATCGCGCGAGTCTACCACGCGAGGAATCCACACTGCGCTGTCAGGGCCGCCAAAAACGATCGGGGCGGCCAAACGGCCGCCCCGTCATATTCAACAATCAGACCCTGTCAGTTCGG
>Ga0111538_10007285_pt1 | contig 14921 bp, 10 predicted proteins | sample SoiMethybrSBSTD1_FD_79669 | JGI IMG/M metagenome (GOLD analysis project Ga0111538, IMG submission 79669) | Bulk soil microbial communities from a Populus tree surrounding site in Tennessee, USA - Soil MetaG P. TD hybrid SBSTD1 (version 2)... | ecosystem: Environmental > Terrestrial > Soil >... | reverse complement strand
TGAGATAGCGGAGCTGGAACCAGCTGCTCTCGTAGACCGATTCCAGATCGCGATACGCCTTGGTGAACCGCATGCTGTGCGTCATGTCGAGATCCTGCCCGCGGTAGCTGGAGAACATGTGCATGTCGAGCGGGATCACGACGAGGCGCACCGACGGCTTGGCCAGGAGGGCGTACCGCGCCTTGAGGAACATCTCCCGCCAGTTCTCTCCCGGGTACGCGAGGCTCGCGTAGCGCGGGCCGAGCGTCCCCATGTCGACGTTCATGGCCGCATGGGAGTCGCCGAGGATGAGGACTTCCGGCTCGCCGGCCGCGAAGAGCTGGAGCTGGCGGCCGAGATTGTCGCTCCGGCTGAGCACCGCGTAGTGGGCCGAACAGGCGGCGAACAAGACGAGGAGTCCCATGGCGAAGAGGGCGAGCCGCGTGGCGAACTTCGGCAGGGACATCTAGAACTGAAAGTAGATGAAGCGGCTCTGGGTGAGCACGCCGAAGAAGAGGATCCCGAGAACGGCGGCATAGTAGACCCCCCACCGGACCCAGACCGGGCGTGCCCCGATGAGGCTCGTGATCGTGATCCGGCCTCGCAAAAGCTCCGCTATGACGAGCGCCACGATCGAAAGCAGGGCGAGCGTGAAGTCGCTCGATCCCATCGGGTAGTCGAACGTGAGGCCGCCCGGCTCCGGGTGGACGAGGTTCGCGAGAAGGAGCCAGGCGTCCGACATGGATCGCGCTCGGAAGAAGACCCAGGCCAGTGTGACGAGGTGGAACGTGATGAAGACGCCCACCAGCCGGACCACCCACCCCGACTCGGCCAGCCGGACCAAGCGGAGGAACGCTCTCCGGACGGGATCGATCACGATCGATCCGATCAGGTAGAGGCCGTGCAGGGCGCCCCACACGAGGAAGGTCCAGTTGGCGCCGTGCCAGAAGCCGCTGACCATGAAGACGAACATCAGGTTGAAGTACCAGCGCCAGCGCGAGACGCGGTTTCCGCCCAGAGGGATGTACAGGTAGTCGCGGAACCACGACGAGAGCGAGATGTGCCATCGCGTCCAGAACTCCGCAACCGACGAGGCGAAGTACGGGGTGCGGAAGTTGGTCATGAGGCGGTAGCCGAGGAGCCAGGCCGCCCCGATGGCGATCGTCGAGTAGCCCGCGAAGTCGCAGTAGATCTGAAACGAGAAGAAGTAGATCCCGAGTGCCGTGGTCAGGCCGTGGTGCGCCGAGGGGTTCTCGAACACCTGGTTGGCGTAGATCGCGAGCCGGTCCGCGACGACGACCTTCATGATGAAGCCCCACAGCATGAGCCGGAGCCCCTGCTTCGCGCGCTCGGCGTCGAACTCGACGTCCCGATGGAACTGTGGGAGGAGGTTGTAGGGGCGTTCGATGGGCCCCGCCACCATCTGAGGGAAGAAGAGGACGTAGACCGCGTAGACGAGGAGGTTCCGTTCCGCCTTCCAGCGGCCCCGGTACACCTCGATCGTGTAGCTCATGGACTGGAAGGTGTGGAACGAGAGCCCGATCGGGAGCGCGAGGTGGAGGAGGGTCGGATGCACCGGAAGTCCCAGCGCACGGCTCAGCTCGGCCACGTTCTCGCTGAAGAAGTTGAAGTACTTGAACACCCCGAGGATTCCGATGTTCGCCACGAGGCTGATCCAGAGGAGGCGCTTGCGCGCGGGCCCTTCGGCGCGATCGATCAGGATGCCGGCGACGTAATCCACGGCGATCAGCACGAACAGGATCAGGATGTACGAGGGAATGAAGGCCATGTAGAAGTAGCAGCTGGCCACGAACAGGAGCGGGAGCCGGTAGCGGTGCGGCGCGAGGAAAAAGAGCGCCGCCACGACCGGGAAGAAGATCAGGAAGTGGAGTGAATTGAACAGCATGGTCCGTCAGGCGCCCGGCGTAGGGGGCGTCCCCCGCGTACTAGGCGTCTTCGATCTTCTTCCCCTGGAGCTTCATCCGGTACGCGCAGGCGGTGAGCTGGATCTTCCGCTTGTAGTTGCGAAACGTCTTATGCTCCACGTAGCCCTTCGGGAACAGGCTGAGGAGGAAGTCGTTCGCGAGGACATCGAGGACCATGTGGACCCGGTTGACGTTGCTCCGGTTCTCGATGTGGTGCGGGAACGAGAAATCGCCGTACCAAACCTCGCCCGGCTTCCAGTTCATGCGCTTCCCGGCGAGATAGAAGTGGACGTCCGGGTGGGTGACGATCGGAATGTGGATGCGGGCGCTGCCGAGGTCGATGCTCTCGTCCGTGTCCCAGTGCTCGAAGATCTTGGCGCCGGGCTTCAGCGCCATCAGGCGGCACCGCCGCTTCTCGCACTCGAAGCGGTCGAGGACCTCGTTGAAGTACGGGGTGTGCTTCACGATCTCGGTCTTCTCGTACTTCCCCTGCCCCACGTGCAGCTCGTCCGCCTGCCCCCCTTGGCTCACGAGACCGATCGCCGACCAGCCTCCGTCGTGATACTTGCCGTAGTGGGACTGCATGTGGACGTGCTCGATCGCTTTGAGATCCTTCTGGAGCCGCTCAGGATCGAACGTCATGGGGAGGCGGATGGAAGTCTCGAGGCCTAACATGACATCTCCTCTCAACACACTCGGGTAAAGGCTGGCTTGCAGCGAGAACGTTCAATTATAAGGATTTGCCCTGCTTCCTGTAAAGAATCGGATGAGCCGCCGAGGGCGATCCCCGGCGCGCTCAGGGCGCGACCGGAACCGGCAGGGCTGGCGGCGGGTCGAGCTCGGCGATGCGCGCCGCGCGGTAGGCCGCCGCCTCCTGGGCCAGCTCCCGGTGGACCACGATCTTCAGCAGGATGACGGCCGCGATCACATCGTAGTAGAGATCGAAGTAGGCCAGTCCGAGAAACGCCCCCCCAACAGCATAGGAGACGACGCTCAACCTCAGCATGATCGCGTAGTCCTTGGCCCAGGCGACCACAGGTCGTCCCCGAATCTGGCGCTCCACCGAGTTCAGGGTCATGAATGCCGAGGCTAGAAGCATGAGGAAGAGGCCGAGGCCCACGAATCCGTGCTCCCCGAGCACCTCGAAATAGATGCTGTGGGCCTCGAAGGCGGCGAACTCCTCGGAGGTGTACCGTACGAATCCCTCCTTCGAGAAGATCCGGAATCCCCCGCCCGTCAGCGGCCGGTCGGTCGCGACGTTCCACGCGAACGTCCAGGACTGGAAACGGGATTGGGCGGACTCGTCCTCCTTGTAGCTCCCGATGGTTTGCATGCGCTCGTACCACGCGGAGGGAACGAACGCGAGGCCGACCCCCGCGAGGAGGACGAACGCGATCGCGAGCCCCCAGCGGCGCCCGGTGACGATCAGGACCGTGACCATGGCGATCAGACCGAGGAGCGCTCCGCGCGAGTAGGAGAAGACGATCGAGACGATGGTCAGAGGGGCGGAGAGATAGAGACCTCGTCGGAACCACTTTCTCGGCTCCGACCGCGCGAGGAACCACATGAACGGGAGCACCATGAGCTCGGCAACGGCCAGCGCGTTGTTGTCCGAGATGAAGGACTGGGAAGGCCCGAAGATTCGGTAGCGCCCTCCCGTGATCAGCGACGAGATCCCGCCCTTGACGGAGAAATAGCCGATCGAAATGGCCATCACCAGGAGCAGGAGCCGGAGCCGGTTGCGCTCTTGAAGCAGGAACAGCGGCACGATGGTCATGATCAGGATCTTGATCACCCGGTTCCACTTGTACCAGGCGCCGTCGGGAATCAACGCGACCGTCGTGGTGAGGGTGAACCAGAATGCCATCAGGAGCAGAATCGTCGTCTCCCGGGCTGCCGGGAAGCGGCCTCTGTCGCTCGACACGAAGACTCCGGCCACGGTGGTGGCCGCCGTGAGCATCGCGAACGGGAACCCGTACGCCATGCCCCAGGTGAGGCGGTGGGGGTTCATGAGGCTGATCCACACCCACATCAGCGCGCCTATGTACGGCCGTGAGAACGCGAAGGGGAGGAGCCCGAAGACGAGCCCCATGATCAGGAGATCGCGCATGGCCTACGCCGGCCCCGGACTCCGCGATGGCGCGTTTCTGCGAGGGGTCACGCTCTCGGACTCCATTCCGTGAGGTACTGCACGCCGAGCCCCAGAGCGAAGCTCGGCACGTCTTCTCCCCAGGGCTTGACGCGGCGCAGGAGGAACCGATCGTCTCCACGCGCATTCGCGCCCGGGGTCGTGGTGAAGGCCGCGCGGAAGCCCGCGTCCGCCACGACCCGGATGACCTCCGGAGAATAGTCCGATCGACGCCCCACCGGGTAGGCGAAGAGCGTCACCGGAAGCCCTGTCTCCTCCTCGATCCGACGCTTGGACTCGACGATCTCCGCCTTCGCATCGGAGAGGCTCAGTCGCGAGAGGATGGGGTGTGTGACCGTGTGGGCGCCGAACGTGATCCCCGCGCGGGCCATCTCGCGCACCTGGTCCCAGCTCAGCATCGGAGTCGGAGGACTTCCGTCCTCTCCCCCGAGGTCGCGGACGAGCCGGTCGACCGCGGCGAGGCGCTCCTGATTGGAGAGCCGCATGAGCGCGTAGAGGGCCCGGATGGCCTCGCGCCCGCGCTGGTCGTCGTCTCCGAGATCCAGGGACATCTCCCCTCCCGGAAGGGCGACGCGCTCGCGCGGGGAGCGCTCGAACGCCCGGAGCACGCGATCGAACCAGAGGCTCTGCCCCGTTTCGACGGGACCGGTCGTTAGAAACACCGTCGCCGGCAGGCCGAGATCCCGAAGGATGGGAAACGCATCGGTGTAGTTGTCCGCATAGCCGTCGTCGAACGTGATCGCGGCCGTGCGAGGTGGGAGCGGATCGCCCACGTCCAGGCGGCGCACGATCTCGTCCAGAGGTAGGACGTTGTAGTCGTGTGCGAGGAGGACCATCTGCCTGCGAAAGGACTCGGGGGCGGCGCTCTCGATCGAGAAGCGGCTCTGCGTCGGGTTCACGCGGTGATAGATCAGAACGAGGAACGGGTCTCGCCGGCGAGGACCCAGCGACAATCCCTTCTCCGCCCGAAGCACCCGCCAGCGGTCCCCCGCGCGGGTCAGGGCGCGTGTGGCTCCCAGACCGTAGCTGACGCCGGCCATCCACCGTCTCAGGGCCTCGCGCTTCACGCGGAGTCCTCCGATGGCGCTGGCCGCTCCGGCCGGAGCAGTCTCTTCGCCGCCTCGCGCGCGTCCCGGGCCGTGAACGCGATCCGATTGCGGATCGAGGGCGGACCCAGGATCAGCCGAACACTGTGGACGACCTCGGCCCCCCACGAGCTCTTGTGCGGCGTCACGCCGGCCAGGAAATCGTAGACGTCCAGGCCGCGCTCCACGCAGTCCCGAAAGGCGTGAGCCCGGAGCGCGTTGCCCGCACCGTGTTCGAACCACTCGGGATCGAGCCCCTCTTGCAGGAGGAACATCCGATTCCCGTACTCGAAGCAGTACTGGTGCGCCACGTAGCGCCCCTCGACGCTCAGCGAGTAGAACCGCAGCCAGTCCCGGGCGAGGAGCCGCTGCGACAGGAGCGAGTAGAAGGTCCGTTTGTCTTCCGCGTGGAAGATCCCGCTCTTCCCTTCCATGTCCCAACGCCGGTTGTGGAGCTCGTAGAGGGAAGCCAGCCGCGGCTCGAGGTCGTCGGGATTCGTGCACCGGTCGAAGCGCGCGTCGGGCCGTCCTTCGAACTCGCGAAGCACGGATCGAACCTTGGTCCGCATCCGAGGCTTGAGCATTCGAAGGTAGTCGTCCCAGGTTCGCGGCAGAGGGACGCGGGCGCACGGGACCTGCTCCGCGTGATGCGTCCACCCCCGTTCGCGGGCGACCGCTTCGAGCGGACCCAAGTGCGGTGACGAGTCCGGAATCTCGCGAAGCACGAGGAGATCCCACTTCGGCGTTCGGGTCCTCAGGTGCTCGATCACGGCGCGAGCAACATCCTGCTCCCGGCCGCGTGCCGAGATCCAGTCCATATAGTCGGAATCGGCGGAGCCATCCCCCACGAAGGCCAGCGCAGGCTGGCGGAGGCCCTGGAGGATCTGCTCGTCCTTCCGGTACATCAAGGCGAGGCCGACGAGCCCGCTTTCATCGTCGATCCGAAGCGCTACCAGGTCCCGTCCACCGTGGTAGGCGGACCACCAGGAGCGGATCCACTCGGGGGTGAGGAAGATCGTGTCGCTCGCGCTCCGAGCGAGGAGCGATTCCCACTCCGGCGCGAGCGCGGCGAGGTCCTGCTCGGCGAGCACACGCACGTGCAGCGTCTTCGGCCCGGACGGTCCCTCGGACCTCACGTCTGGCTGGAGGCCTGTCCGCGCAGCCATAGCTCGAGGATCATGAGGTTCCAGAGGAACGGCCCGTAGTAGGTCGTGGGATCGGTGCTGTGGCGCTCGACGAAAGTCTCGAGCGCGCTTCTTTGAAAATACGTCGCGATGCGGCTTCCGGGACTGAGCACGAGATCCCGCATCATGTCGTGGAGGACGGGATCGGTGCGGAGCCAGACCGGGATCGGAAGGCCGAACCCGTGTTTTGTCTTGGCGATCGTCTCCGGCGGAAGGAAGTCCGCGTAGGTCCGCTTGAAGAAGCTGCGCAGCTGCGTTCCCCGCATCTTGAGTCCGGCTGGCACGAGGCCGGCGAGCTCCGCGACCCTGGCATCGAGAAATGGAAAGCGCGCGGTCACGCCCGCCGCTTCCGTGGCGCGGACGACCTTGATCACGTCGTTGTCCCCGATCGTCAGCTTGAGGTCGATATAGAGCTGCCGGTCGAGCTCGTCGGAGGCGGGCGCTTCCCGGTAATAGCGCCCCGTGAGCGCGCGGTGGCTGTGCTCCTGGGTCGCACCCGGCACCCATCGCGATTCGAGGATCGTGTCGAGGGTCATGAGATGGAAGATGTCGTACGAGTAGAGCCGGTCCGGGTACGGGATGCTGGCGCGCCGGACGTACTTCGCCCCCTTCACGAACAGGGGGAACCGGGTCGAGGCCAGCGCTTCCACCGCCGGGCGAACGACCGGGTCGCGCAGCCAGGCGGGCACTCTGCGGTAGTAGTCGAGGACGCGCTGAACCGCATAGCGCTCGTTTCCCGCGAAGAGCTCGTCCCCTCCGTCTCCGGCGTACAGCACCTGGACCCCGTGCTCGCGCGCCACCTTCGCGCAGCAGTACGTCGCGACCGACGAGGCATTTCCGAACGGCTCGTCATAGCTATCGAGCAGGACCGGCATCGTGCGCACGACGTCCTCGGGCTGCACGAAGTGCTCGACGTGCTTCGAACCGAACGCCTTCGCGGCGATGCGGGCGTATTCCATCTCGTTGAAACGGGGCTCGCCGAACCCGATCGAGAAGCTCGTCACCGGTCCCCCGGCAATCCGCGTGGCGAGGCCGAGGACGGTCGTACTGTCGATCCCGCCGCTCAGGAAGGCCCCGAAAGAGGATGCTCGATCCCCCGCGAGGCGCACACGCACCGAGTCCTCGAGGCGCTCCTTGAGATCCGCCGCGAGCGCGCTCTCCGAGGTGCGTCCCGGAGCGTCGAACGTGAGATCCCAGTAGCGACGGAGCGCCACCTGCCCCGATCGGTAGGTGAGCTCCGTGCCGGGCGGGAGCTTGTGGATCCCTCGATAGATCGTCGCCGGCGTCGGGATCACCGACGCGACGAGCACCTCGAGCACGGATTCGGGGTCGACGTCGTAGCTGGAAGCACCGCGGCGGGCCAGGAGCGAGGCGAGTCTGGATCCGAAGACGAGCGATTGCCGGTCGGCTGCGTAGAACAGGGGGTGGACGCGGAAGCGGTCGCACACGATACGCAGCGCCGCGTCGCGCCCGTCCCAGACCGCGACGACGAAGTCACCTCGAATACGCGTCCAGAGATCCGAGCCGGTCGCGAGGTACGCGTCGACGAGTGTCTCCGCGATTCCGCTCCGGTCGTGCGCTTCGCGCGAGCCGTTCGAGGCTCCGGGACCGGCCAGATCGAAGACCGATCCATAGAGGGCCAGTGCGACCTGGGTCTCTCCGAGCGCCCGTCGCGCGATCGCGGCCGTGTGGTTGGGAAATTCCCTGCACGCGATCGCGGCCGGTCCAACGGCCACCGCGTGCATCGGGAGCGACTGGTCCTGCCCGCGCGACAGACCCATCAGCGCGAGGTCGGAGATCTCCGCCCGGGCGCGCGGGTCGGCGAGCGCGTACCCCCACAGGCCGCTCATGTCCGGAGGAACCCGTCCCTCAGCGTACGGTGGTTCCGGGAGTGGTCCCGGGCTTGATCGTTGTGGAGGATGAACCCGACTGGCCGGCGGGCGGCGGCGTGGATCCCTGGCCCGGATTGGTCAGCGCTCCGGTCGTGATGCTGGGGCCCGTCTTCTTCTTGGCCTCGGCCATGAGCCCCATGGCATAGGTGAGATTCGGGTCCAGCTTGAGCGCTTCGTTCAACCGCGCGATGGCGGGTTCCGTCTCCCCTGTGGAGAGGAGATAGGCCCCGTACTGCGCGTGCGTGTACGCCTCCTTCGGATACAGGCGGATCGCGTTCTCGAAGTACACGATCGGGGTCGTGGAATCCTTCATGAGCCTGCAGACCATCGTGAGGAGGTGGAGGGCCCGGGGGTGGTTCGGAAAGACGAGGAGTGCGTATTTGAGATCGCCGAGGGCGTAATTGAGCTCCCCCGCACGGTACTTCTTCCAGAACGTCTCCTGCGAGAGATGGTTTCGTTCGACGTTGTCGAGGAGGTCCGCGGTGAAGGGATCGGTGCCTCGTCCGAAGTAGTTTCGATTGATCCAGGTGTCGCCGTTTTCCGCCCGCGCCGCTGCCGGCCCGAGCCGTGTGCCGGAGGGCGGGCCCAGGAGCGCGGCGCCGAGGAGCGCGAGCGCGAACACGCGAGACGCGCGCACGACGAAGTGCAAGGCGAGCGGCTTCAAGGCCCACCTCATCGTCCGGTCCACGACTCCAAAGAAGGCGACCGCCGGCTTGACGAGCGGTTTCGGTAGGAAGATGAAGTGGTACGGGTGCGGGATGACCGCGTTGTGCTCGAATTCCTCGATCCGGATCCCCGCCGACAGGATCATCTCCCGGAACTCCTTCGAGTACCACGGCACGTCGTAGGTGTCGGGCACCGTTCGCTTCGATTTGTACCGGGTCAGGAATTTCACCAGAGCGGTCGCCGGAAGGAGGATCTGGGACCAGCCCCTCTGCGCGCTCATCGACGGCGTGCTGAGGAGGAGCATGCCGGTCGGCTTGAGCACCCGGCGCATCTCCTCGAGCGCGCGTTTCGGATTCCGGATGTGCTCGATGACCTCGCTGCACGTCACCAGGTCGAAGGACTCGTCGGCAAACGGAAGGAACTCGCCGTTCCCGGTCGCGGCCACCACACGCGTGATTCCTTCGCGGCTCATGCGCTCCGCCATGTACGAGACCTGGTGGGCGGAGATGTCGATCCCGACCACCGTGGGCTCGTAGCCCGCCTCCTTGTACCGATTCCGAATCAGGTTCAGGAAGTAGCCGGCGCCGCATCCCACGTCGAGGATCGTATGGTTCGCGCCGGGACGCACCCAGCGCACCATCCGCTTCTTCACCCGCTCGAAGAGGAAGTTGCTCACCTCAGCGGGATAGCCCAGTGCGGCATCGAACTCGGCGCCCGACTCGTGGTAGCCGGTGAACTCGTAGTTCCGCTCGAACTCGGGGCGGTTCCAGACCTGCCGCGGATCGCGGCCGACGTGCTCCGTGCCCTCGTCGATGAAGAGATCGTAGATGGAAAGGCTGCCGGGTTTGGTCGCGAAGGACAGGCTACAGGCGCTGCACTCGAGCAGATCGTCCCGGACGTTCAGGATGCCGTGGCACCGTGGGCAGCGCAGGAGCGCCGCGAGCTCGTCGCGCGAGATGGTGGTGGTTCCGTTCACCGCGCTTGCGCGGTCTCGTCGGATCGATGCCGTTTCCACGAGTCTGCCCCTTTGCGCGCGCTGCGGCTCCTCGCGCGCGCGTACACGTTTCGATAGACGGCCGTCGTGACGTCCCAAGTTCGGTGCGCCTCCACCCAGGCTCGTGCCTCACGAACGAGATCGGCACGAAGCGCCTCGTCGTCCAGGACCGTTTCGACGGCCGAAACCAGGGAGGACACGCTGCCGGGCGAGAACAAGAGGCCGGTGCGGCGGTCTTGGATCAGCTCGCGATGTCCCCCGATGTCGCTGGCCACCAAAGGCTTGCCCATCGCCATCGCCTCGAGCGGCTTCAGGGGCGTCACTAGCTCCGTAAGCCTAGTAGAATAACGGGGATAGACCAGAATGTCAACCAACCCGTAGAGCCCCGGGATCCGCTCCTTGGCTATTCTACCCGGCATCACGACCACCTGCTCCAATCCTTCGCGGCGAATCTGATCGCGGAGTGCTTCTTCGCGGGGTCCGCCGCCGACGAGGAGGAGTCTCAGGTCCTCGCGACGGCTCCGGAATGCCCCCATGGCCGAAACGAGGAGTTCGAGCCCCTCATACCCGTAGAACGAGCCCAGAAAGCCGAGGACGCGCTTCCCTTCGAGCCCGTGCTCCCGGGCGAAGGCGCGGTCCGGCTCGCCTGGCTGGAACGAGCCAGGATCGATGGCGTTCCAGGAGATGTCGATCTTGTCGGCCGGAATGCCCCGTCCCACGAGATCCTGCTTCATCCCATCGCAGATGACGACGACGCGGTCGGCGCTCTTGCAGGCCCAGGTCTCGACGCCGCGCACCGCGCGGTAGCGGACCGACCCGGCGCGGTCGGTGCCGTGGTCGACCGCGGCGTCCTCCCAGAAGGCGCGTACTTCGTAGACCACGGGAAGCCCCAGCACCCGTCCCACCCGGAGCGCGGGCACGGCGCAAAGAATGGGCGAATGCGCATGGATCAAGTCCGGGCGCTCGATCGTCGCCACCTCGCGAATCCGGCGTTCGAGGGCCCCCATCAGCTTCATCTCGTACGCGAGGGGAACCGGGCTCTTGGGCACGGCGCCGGTCCGGTAGTAGCGCAGGCCGTCGATCGTCTCGACCGGAGGCGTCTCCTTCTTCCAGCTCTCCTCGTGCTTCGGCGACGTCACGGCCACAGGCTCGAGCCCCTGCTTCCGCTGGGCGTGCAGGATGGACGCTGTGCGGAAGGAGTAGCCCGCGTGGAGCGGCAGGCTGTGGTCGAGCACGTGGAGCACCTTGAGCCCCTCCGGCAGAGCGTCCACTGCCGGATGGGTGGATCGCGCGGGTTCAGGATGCAACTTGGGCCTCCCGTACCGGCGTCCGGTCGAGCGCGCTCTCGAGGACGGCGTGTGCGGAGCGCGCCGTGGCCTCCCACGTGTGCAAGGCGGCGAAGCGCGCGATCTCCGCTCGATCCCACGCCCGGCTGAGCGCGGCTTCGATCGCCTGCGCGAACGCCTGGTCGCTCGGTTCGACCATCGTCCCGAGGCGGTCGCTTCGAAGGATCTCGGGAACGCCGCCGACGCGTGTCGCGACGACCGGCGTTCCGCAGGCGAGCGACTCGAGGATCGCGTTGGGCCATCCCTCGCGCTCGGTCGCGAGCGCGAAGAGATCGACGGCCGCGTACCAGGAGCCCAGGGACTCGTGCGCCACCACGCCCGTGAGGCGGACGCGTTCTCGGAGGCCCAGCCCCGCGGCGAGCGTGCGAAGGCGCTGCTCCTCGGGTCCCCGTCCCACGATGACGAGCGATGCGCGCGCGGCGCTCGATCCCGGGCTCACGGACGCGAGCGCGCGGATGAGGCGATCCATGCCCTTGTTCGGGACGAGATTGCCCACCGAGAGGATGACGGGGCCCTCGCCCAGCTCGAGCTTCCGACGCGCCGCCACACGATCGATCGGATGAAACCTCGTCGCGTCCACGCCGTTCGGGATCACCGAGACTTCGGCCGCGCCCATCTCGCGCATCGCCTGGCCGAGCGCCGCGGAGACCGCGATCAGTCGCTTGGAATGGACGAGCACGTCGCGCACGAGCGGGGCGAGACCGGGCATCCTTCCGATCAGGTTCACGTCGCTCCCCCGCGCCGAGGACACGACGGGAACACCGAGCTCCCGGCCCAGCCGCACGGCCGCGTAGGCGTCGGGGTAGAGATAGTGGGCATCGATCACGTCGAACGGAAACTCGCGGCGGAGACGCTCCATGCGCGTGCGGAGGGCCTGGTGGAGAAAGGCGCCGTGCCACCGTGTGCCGATCTTGGGCAGCATCGGGTAGCGCGGATGGAGGATCTCGATTCCGGCCCGCTCCTCGCGCGGGGCCACGCGGCGAAAGGCGCCGCGCCACCCGGGGAGCGGCGGGTAGTAGGGCACCGGCGCGACGACGCGGAGCTCGACTCCCGGGATCCGCGCGAGGTGAGCGACGCGCTCCCGCACGAATATGGCCTGGTTGGGCCACACGTTGTTCGGAAAGAGCGACGTGAAGACGAGGACCTTCACGATGCGCTCCGGAGGAAGCGACGTCCCCAGTGCTCGAGCATCAGAATGCCCCAGAGGAAGGGCGAGAAATCGCGGGCGCCCCGCTGATGCAGCGTCCAGAGGCGACGGATCTCTTCGGTCCGGAACCGCTCCGCCACGAACGCGTCCGGCGCGAACACGGCGCTCTCGAACACGGGCTTCAGCTCTCCGCGGAACCATTCGTGGATCGGAATCGAGAACCCCATCTTCGGGCGGTTCATCACCTCCTGGGGAAGCGTCGTCCCGAGCGCCTTCTTGAAGATGTACTTCCCTTCTCCGTTCCGGAGCTTCATCCCCGCCGGGATCGACGCGGCGAGCTCCATGAACTCGTGGTCGAGGAGCGGCACCCGCACCTCGAGCGAGTGGGCCATGCTGGCGCGGTCGACCTTGGCGAGAATGTCGTCGACGAGGTAGGTGTGGATGTCGACGTACTGGACGCGCGAGAGCGGATCCCAGTCCTTCGCGCGATCGAACCAGGTCTGGAGCACCGAGTGCGAGTCGTAGCCGCGCACCATGGCGGCCGCTTCGGGACGGTAGAGGCTCTGCCTCATCGCGGGAGTGAAGCAGCTCACCGAATGCCCGTACGCGTGCTCGGCCTCCCGCGCGAGATTCGAGAGGAGCGTCTTCCCGCGGAAGATCCTCGGAGCCCAGTCGGCCTTGGGATACACGCGGCCGAGCGTGCCGAAGAGCGGCCGTCGGATGGCGCCGGGGAGTACGGCACGAATACGGTTCTCGAACGCGTCGAACTTGTAGCGTCGATATCCTGCGAAATTCTCGTCCCCTCCGTCGCCGGAAAGTGCGACGGTCACGCGCTCCCGCGCGATCGCGGAGACGTAATAGGTCGGGATCATCGACGAGTCCGCGAACGGCTCGTCGTAGTGCCAGGCGAGATCGTCGAGGATCCGGGCCGCGTGCGGTTCCACGATCCTCTCGTAGCTCTGCGTGCCGAAGCGTTGAGCCACCTGGCGCGCGTACGGAAGCTCGTCCCACGCAGCCTCCTTGAAGCCGATCGACGCGGTCTGGACGGGATGGTCGATGAGCCCCGCCATCGTCGCGACCACCGCGCTCGAATCGACCCCGCCCGAGAGGAACGCTCCGAGAGGCACGTCGCTGATCAGGTGGCACTCCACGGAGTCCCGGAGCTTCTCCATGATCGCCTCGGCCGCGCTCTCCTCCGTCCAGTCGCGCCTCGGCTCGAACGAGATGTCCCAGTACTCCCGGAGGTGGAGGCCGTTCCGGTCCACCCGCATCGTGTGCGCCGGCGGCAGCTTTCGCACGTGCGTGAAGATCGTCTTCGGCGCCGGCACGTAGAGGTAGGTCAGGAAGTCGTCGAGCGCCAGCGGATCGATCGTGCGTTCGAGGTCGGGCGATTCGAGGAGCGCCTTGATCTCGGACCCGAAGAGGAACCGGTGGCCGTCCCAGGCGTAGTAGAGCGGCTTGATGCCCACCCGATCCCGCGCGACGAACAGGCACTGGCGCCGCCGGTCCCAGAGGGCGATCGTGAACATGCCGCGGAGGTGGCGCGCGCAGTCCTCGCCGTACTCCTCGTAGGCCTTCAGGATGACTTCGGTGTCGCTCTGCGTGTGGAACGTGTGTCCGCGGGCCTCGAGCGCCTTGCGGAGCGAGCGGAAGTTGTAGATCTCGCCGTTCAGCACGACGGCGAGGGACCGGTCCTCGGTCCACATCGGCTGGTCGCCGGTCACGAGGTCGATGATGGCGAGCCGAGCGTGGCCGAGTGCGGCCGGCCCGTCGTGATAGCAGCCGTTCCCGTCCGGGCCCCGGTGGCGGAGCGCGTTCGTCATCCGCCCCAGGACTTCCAGGGACGGAGGGCTTCGGAAGTCGACGATGCCGCAGATTCCACACATGGTGTCGGGCTCCCTCTAGACGCGACGCGTGTCGGCGTCGAGGAACGTGCGGTGCCACTCCTCGAGCACGAGGAGGCACCAGATCCAGGTTCCGTAGTCCCGCTGACCCGCCTCGTGGAGGTCGAGCACCCGCTCGACCGTGCGTCGCCTGAAGTAACCGCGGTCGAGGGTCCGCCGGTCGAGCAGCCGCTCGCGCGCGCTGGCTCGGAGCTCCTGCTGGAACCAAGCGCCCGTCGGGACGCCAAAGCCCTGCTTGGGCTTCTCGAAAACCGAGGCCGGGAGATAGCGGGACGCCATCTTCCGGAACAGGTACTTGGATACCGAGTCGCGCAGCTTGAGCGCAGGTGGAATCGAGGCCACGTACTCGATCAGCGTGTAGTCGAGGAGGGGCGCTCTCACCTCGAGCGAGTGGGCCATGCTCATCCGGTCCACCTTGGTGAGAATGTCCTCCGGCAGGTAGACCTTCGTGTCGTGGTACTGGAGGCGCGACAGGAGGTCCATCGAGCGAAGGCGAGCCTCGCTCACCGCGGTGTGCCCGTTCGGCTCGCGGACCGCCGTCTGCGTGCGCCATTCCGGGCTCAGGAGCTGTTCCTTGATGTAGGGATAGAGACCGAGACCGTAGCCCGGCGTGAGGGGCGCATGATGCGCCGCGGCGTAGAGGCGGTTTC
>Ga0111538_10007282_pt1 | contig 14923 bp, 9 predicted proteins | sample SoiMethybrSBSTD1_FD_79669 | JGI IMG/M metagenome (GOLD analysis project Ga0111538, IMG submission 79669) | Bulk soil microbial communities from a Populus tree surrounding site in Tennessee, USA - Soil MetaG P. TD hybrid SBSTD1 (version 2)... | ecosystem: Environmental > Terrestrial > Soil > Tree... | reverse complement strand
GGCATCTGTAGGTCCGTGATTACCAAATCGATCTGTTCAGGATTCTGCTTAAGCAGAGACAACGCATCGCGAGGATCGTCACAGGTCTGGACTTGATATCCACACGCATTGAGAATGCCCTCAGCGAGTCGAAGCCAGGCCACAGAGTCATCAACGACCAGGATTGTCTGGTCCCTCCCTGCCGCCTCCAAACCTGTAATTTGTTTTTGAGCAGGATTCTCCGAGCCTTGGGGCTTGTTGACTCCTGAGCTGAACTCGATAACATCCGGTGTTTCTGAATACATGGCGGTCCTCCTTTTGCGACCTCACCGAGTAGGGCGCAAAAGGAGAAAAGGAAGGATCATAAAAATACAAAAAATTTGTAACGAGGCCTACGGGAAGAGAGGTGGAGTTCAATCGGCAGGAGTTAGACCTGTAGGGGCGTTGAAGCGCAACGCACCCTACGGGATATCAAGGGCGGCACTTCTTGTTTGTTTCGTCGCGAAACACGGAAAGTCTTGCGGCGCAGGGCTTTAGCCCCTGTCTAGGAAGGGCGATGCTCCTCCTGAGCCGCTTGGCGGCAAGCTGCTGATCCAGAACGGCTGAGGGGGAGGAAAGGGAGTGGCGCTTAAATTTTAGACTGGCCGAAGGCCTGGTCCTGTCACTTCTTCTCAGCCTGCCCGGCTGGCTGGCGTACTTCCAGTTCTGCGCGCAGCCAGGCGCGAGCCGTTGCCCATTCCCGTTTCACGGTGATCGGAGACACGCGGAGCGCTTCGGCGGTTTCTTCCACCGAGAGGCCGCCAAAGTATCTCAATTCGACAATGCGGCTCTGCCGCGAGTTCATCTTCTCGAGGCGATGCAGAGCTTCGTCGAGCGCCAGCAGTTCCTCCGAACGCTCCACTTGAAGAAAGTCCCTGTGCTCGTCGAGCGAAACCTGCTCGAAGTGCCGGCCACGCTTGGCCGCCCGGTGCCGACGGGCTGAATCGATGAGAATCTGCCTCATGAGGCTGGCAGCCACACCGATGAAATGCGAGCGGCTCTCCCAGTTCAAGTTCTGATAGCCAGCCAGTTTCAAGTAGGCCTCATGGACGAGAGCCGTTGGCTGCAGCGTGTGGCCTGTCCGCTCGTCCCTCAGATAATGCCGGGCAAGCCGGCGCAACTCGTCCATCACTAATGGGACTAACTGCTCCGCCGCCCGCTGATCACCGCGTCGTAGACGCGTCAACAAAGCCGTCACTTGTCCTGATCCATCAGGCATCGTAGTGGAGAGAAGTGGAAGTGTTTGCCATGATTGTCTCCTACTGACTTCCTAGACTTCATCGGAAATCATTGCGTCGCTGACGCGACGCGAGACGATGATTAAGGTCTCCATTCCAGGGGATAAATCCCGCGGCTACTTTCAAGCATCGCGCGATGCCCGGTAGCAAGCTGCTGCACTCCAAACTCGCCCGCCAAGGAACGCATCACAACTCTACTCCATAGCGCCTTCAATCAGAAAGCCTATCTGTGCTATGTTGGCGAGATTCTACGACGCGGTCGAGAGTTGCTTTGATGGATCCGGTTCGCTGGCAGAAGATCACTTCGGTGTTTCAGGCAGCACGAGAGATGCCGCTGGCGGATCGGCCCGCCTACGTGGAAAAGGTATGTGCGGCAGACCTCGAGTTGCGTCAGCAGGTGGAGCGGTTGCTGCTCAATGACATAGAAGAGACCTCCTTTCTCGATCCGGAACGATTGCGTGCAGACGTGGGCGGCCGAGACACTTTCGTCCCGGGCACGGAGGTGCTCCACTACCGGCTCGTGGAGAAGCTTGGGCAAGGTGGCATGGGAGAAGTTTTCAAGGCGCTGGACAAACGTTTAGGTCGATTTGTTGCTGTCAAGTTTCTTGTGGCACCGCAGGCTATGTCGGAAGACTCGCGAAGCCGCTTCTTAAGAGAAGCGCGGGCTGCATCTGCCCTCGATCACCCGAACATCTGCACTATTCACGGCTTGGAGGAGGCACCGGATGGGCGCCGCTTCATCGTCATGGCCTGCTATGAGGGTGAGACGCTGAAAGAGCGAATTCAGAAGGGACCTGTTCCGCAATCCGAGGCCGTGTCGCTGGCTGTTCAAATCGGGGAGGGGTTGAGCCAGGCACACGCAGCGGGCATCATTCACCGCGACATCAAGCCGGCCAACATCATAGTCATTCGCGATGGTTTGGTGAAGATCCTGGACTTCGGGATTGCCAAGCTGGCTGTTGACGAGCAGGTAACCCAGCCTGGCGCGGCCTTCGGGACCATCGAGTACATGTCTCCGGAACAATCCTTAGGAGAGCGGGTCGACCATCGCACTGACATCTGGGCCGTGGGCGTCCTGCTCTACGAAATGCTTTCGGGACGACTACCATTTCGCGGAGAGAATCCTCGAGCGACCTTTGCCGCAATTCTGAACCGTGATCCAGACCCCCTTGTGGTCCGCTTCAATGTTTCCGCTGCATTGGAAACCATCACAAAAAAGGCACTTTCCAAGGATCCAGGCGCGCGTTATCAGCGCATGACCGATCTTGTCTCCGTGTTGAAACACCTACAGGAAGCAGAGATGCCGGTCGGAACTGAAGTGTCCCCGACTCGCCCGGTTCCCTCTATTGCCGTTCTGCCGTTTGTCTCATTGGGTCCGGGCCGCGAACAAGACTATTTTGCCAACGGCCTCACCGACGAACTCATCAACGCGCTTGCCCGTCTCGATGGATTGCGGGTGGTCTCCAGAACGACGGTCTTTCAATTCAAGGGACAGGCTATCGATGTGCGCGAGGTGGCGCGCCGGCTGCAGGTCAACGCCGTCCTGGAGGGTACGGTACGCGAAGCCAGCGGGCGAGTGCGCATCACCGTGCAACTGGTGAAGGCTGCCGATGGTTGTCAGCTCTGGTCCGAGCAGTACGATCGGGCACAGGGCAACGTCTTTGCGGTGCAGGATGAAATCGTCCGGAAGATTGTGGAAAAGCTGGCGGCCCGTTTGCAGGGTTCTCCGCAGGATCCTTTGGTCAAGCTCGCGACTCGAAACTCTCAAGCTTACCGGCTCTACTTGATAGGGCGTCACCATTGCAGTCATTGGACTCCCGAGGGACTGCAGACAGGGATGGGACAGTTGCGTGAAGCGCTCAGCTTGGATCCCGCATTTGCCAAAGCTTACGCCGGGCTGGCCGCCGCTCATCTGCTGCAGGGATTCTGGGGACTGGTGCCTCCTGGGGAAGCCTGGCCGGCGGTTCGCCAGGCTGCGCAGAGTGCACTGCAATTGGACGACAGTCTCGGTGAGGCGCACGCATGCCTGGGAGCGGTGCTCGCGATCACCGAATTCGACTGGGCCGAGGCGGCCCGGGAATTCGACCTGGCACTCCGCTGGAGTCCGGGAGATTCTCAGATTCGTTCCTGGTTCGCTGCGTTCAACCTGGTCCCTCAGGGCCTGTTGGAGCAGGCCCGCCAGCAAGGCCAGTTGTGTGCGGAGTTGGATCCACTCTCCCCTATCGTCGGCAATTCCCTTGCCTGGACTCTGCACCTTATGAAGCAGCACGAAGCTGCCCTGAGCCAGGCTCTCAGTGTTCTGGAACTTGCGCCCGAGATGCTCCCTCCACGCTGGACGGTGGCCCTGAGTCATCTGGGCCTTGGGCGCGCCCGCGAGGCCCTGGCCGTCATCACGGAAGCTGCTCGCATGGATCCAAACAACAGCTTTACCCTTGCGGTGCTGATTGGCGCTCAAGTTGCGGCAGGTCAGCACGACGCGGCGCTCCGAACTCGAGAGCAACTCGAACAACTCTCGCTGACCCGATTCGTTGCTCCAACTCATCTAGCCCTGGCCAGTCTGACGCTGGGAGAGAAAGACCAGGCCTTTCACTGGCTCAGTCAGGGTCTGGAAATTCGCGACGTCATGCTGCTCTATCTTAAGACCCTGCCCGTCTACGACAGTATCCGCGATGACCCGCGGTTTGCAGATTTGCTGGAGCGTATCGGTCTGGGCTCGGACTCTTCTTAATGAACAATTGGAGGTTTCTCGTGCGCTTCTTCCGCTTTCGCTGGATCCTGTTCTTGCTGATCCTACTCGCTGCACCACGGTTTTCTGTTCTTGAAGGCGGAACAAAAATTGTTAAGCAGTGGGCGTCGCCAGATATTGCCAACTACCAATTCGATCACGTTTTGGCGATTTGCATCATCAAAGACCAGACCACTCGGGAATTGGTAGAGAGCGCCATGGCTGCCCGGGCAAGAAAGAGCAATGCTCTCCCCTCCTATAACATTCTCCAGGAAGCAGATCTGCGGGACAAAGAACTGGCGAAGCAGAAAATCCTGAAGATGGGGTTTGACGGAGCCGTGATCATGCGTCCGCTGAGCGTTAAGGACCGCGTCACCTACGTTCCGGGATCGTACCCGTCCCACTATGGCAGTTTCTGGGGATACTACGGTTACGCCTGGCCAGCGCTCTACACGCCGGACTACGTTTATACTGACAAGGTTGTCCAAGTCGAAACCACGATTTTTTCCATCAAGGATGACAAGCTGTTATGGACCTCTTTTAGTGAGACGACGAATCCCGAATCTGCCCGGGACGTGGTGTTGGGAATTGCGAAAGCGATCGGGAAAGAAGCCCGCAAACGCGGTTTGGTGAAGTAGGGCCCCAACCTTCTCCGAGCGTGCTTGACGGCGTTGAACTCTCCTGAAAATCCCATCCATGGGAGGAGTGGGCTGCGGGAGGCAGCCGGGGTGCGTCCACCGCAACACCCAACCCACCAAAGCGCCTGTAGCGCTTGGCCGTCCCGAGAGGGGACCTTCGTCGTTTATGCTCCTCAGCACGAGCCTGGATGACTCTCTTGCGATCACTGCCTGGAAGCTTAAGGGGGTTGCCCAGCTAGTGCATCAGATTCCGAGACTTCAATTCGAACGTAGGTCATTGAGCTCGCTCTGCCGAGCCGCTGGTTCCGGGTTTGCCAGCACGGGTTTCCGAAGCGGCGGCGGCCGTTGCGCTGGGGCTGTCCCCGGACTTCCCTTCCGGTCTGGCCGGAAGCTCGAACCACTTGTCCTTGGGCACCAACTTGGCTTGCTCAGGATCGCCTTCGTAGGCGGGCGTCATAATCTGCACGCCATACTCGTTGAATACGTCCAGGATGCTGCGGTGCAACGCCGCATACAACTTGGGGCCGCCCTGCGGCTGGTCGGTGTAGACGTTGATCTCGTAGGTAACGGCGAAGTCGCCCAACGCCTTTTGCAGCACGAAGGGAGGCGGATTGCGCAACAGTCCGGGCGTGCGCCCGGCGGCCTCGATGAGCATCGCTTCGACCTGGCGCCACGGGGTCTCATAACCGATGCCGACGGTGGTGTGCAGGATAAGTCCGTGCTGAGCGGCCAGCGAGCTGTAGTTGATCACGTGGGTGTTCATGATGGTCGAGTTCGGGATCACGATCTCCTCGTTCTTCAGCGAGCGCAGGTGCGTGACCTGGAGCCGCATCTCGGCCACGTCACCGAGCACATCGCCGATCATGACCCGGTCCCCTATCCTGTAGGCGCGCCGGTACGTCAGCGAGTAGCCGGCGATGATATTAGCAATTGCCGTGGAGGAACCCAGCGAGAACATGATCCCGAGCAAAATGGACACGCCCTTGAAGGCCTCGGACTGCGAGCCGGGAAGGTACGGGTAGCCCACGACGAGGGCGAATGCCACTACCAGGACGCGCACCATGCGAAAAGTGGGCAGGGCCCACTCCCGCTCGAATCCCGAGAAAGTGACCGTCCCGTGCTCAATGGCGGAAAAAAACAGGCGCAGCAATCGCAGCACATAGCGCATCACCACGAACAGGACCGCCAGAAAAGCGAGATTAGGCAGCATGGCGACGAAGCCCAGAGCCATGTTGCGCACCGGATCCAGCAACATGAGCAGCAGGTGCTGGGCGGTGGGACGCGTCCAGGGATAGAAACCCAGGACGACCTGGGCGTAGACGACAAGACACGCCAGCACTGCGACCGTGCGAACGCTGCGGAAGGTAGTACGCACTGACTTCCAAAAGGTCTCCATTTGAACGACCTGAAAAGACTGGATGCGCAGCGCCTCCACCCTGGACTTGAGCCGCTTCTCCGCAACGGCGTCCAGGCGCCGGAACAGGCGTCGCATGAGGACCAGAACAATTCCCAGCACCACCGTGGCACCCAAAGCGTAGCCAGTGTTCGTGAGCAACTGGCGCGGGCTGCGGTCCTGGCGGTAGACCGTGACGGCCTCTGCGATTCGCATCATGTAGGTCCTGGTTAGCAGCGAACGGGGAGCGCCCTCCAGGCGGACATCGGCGTCGGTGACGACCATGATGGAACGGTCGCCGGCAAGAATATTCGTCATCTGGTCGGACTCGACCTCGACCGCACGCAGCGAGTCGGTCGAAACGGCAGGATCGTTCGCGATCGCCACGATGCGGTTGGCAATGGCCTCAGCCCGCTTCTCCGCAGGGTAGGCTGAAACGCCCCCCACCCGGAAGAGGGGGCGGCCATCCACGGTGACGAATGCCGTGGGGCGATCCGCCTCGGGTTCCGGCCCCGAGGCCCCTTCCCTGCCTCCGGCTTGCGCGTAAACCGATTGAGGGAACTGCAGCGCAGCCAGCGCCAGAAAAGCTGCCCAAAGAAATGTCCTTGCTCTCATAGAAATCCTCGATCGGCGGCGAAAGACCCCCAACCTAGCCTCAAAACCGATAGACAAAAGAGAATGAGTAGAACGCAAATCCATTCGCCACAAATGTGCTTTTCAGGAAACCGCCGGAAAAGAAACGAGTGATCGCTCCCTGCAACGTGATATGGCGAGTCACCTGCCAAACGGGTGCAATGCCCGGGTTGGTCCCCACGTAACGCCCTTGACCGGCGCTGGGCGGGATTAATAGTCGCAGATCGGTGGCGTAGACTCCATCCTGAAGGGAAGTCCTCCAGTAACTCGGACATTCGAGAATGAGCACGACTCTCGGATGAGGAACCATCACTAAGGCAGGTGTCAAGTCGGTAAGGTTGGTCGGGCCCAACAATCCAATGGCTCCAGCGTAACTATTTCCCGGAAAGAGCGGGTTGAAGGCCTGCAGCCTGGGATCGGCGCGGTCTTTGTCTCCTGAGGCAATATCCGCCCGGACACTCAAGCGCGGCTTCCAGTGCCTCTGCGAAATCCGATAACCCGTTTCGGTTGAGAAGGCCCAAGCCCGCACAGAAGCGCCGGAAAAGCTTCCCCACTGAAAGATCGCATCATAATTAAGGTCTAGCCGCGCTCCTGACCCGGACCACTTTGCGCCCAGGGTATGACGCTGCTCGCCGCCAATCCCCTGCGCGTAAGTGGAACGTGCACGATCCAACCCCAGGTAGTAGAAACCCAATTGCCCTTGCTTGAAGCGTGGGCTCTTTCGAGTCGCGGCGACTCCCCAAAAAGTCTGTTCATGATCGGGGGAGTCGTCAAACACACCTTGCGAAAGTCCCACCAATCGCGCAAGGCCTCCTTCCACCCGCCAGCCACCAGCTTTAAGGCCAAGAGACACTCCATCGAAGCTACGCTTGACATTCAAGCCAGGGCTCGCCGAGATGAGCCGACTGCTGCCGATCGTCAGTTCTTGCCGTCCCACCCTGAGGGTGAATTCGCGGTCATCACGGGGCTTTTCTTTCCATTCGAAGAAAGCCTGATGCATGTCCAAAGAGTTCTTATCTGTGGGCCGAGGCGAGTTCAGCTTTCCATTGATAAGTCCACTCTGGATTTCAGTGTAAACGCGAAATCGGGGGCTGAAGTGAAAATCTGCCCCTAAGAGATATCGTTGAAGGAAGTAGCCGTCTCGCGTGGACGGAATGTCTCCAACGCCGCGAATTCGAAATCCCTCGGGCCTGAATCGGATCTCCCCAGCCAGCGTGAGAAATCGATCCTCCGCGCCAAGTGAGATGTATTTAAGTGGATCCCAGAAGTCTACTTTCTTGGTCTGATCTTTGAGGAAGCTCCAATTCTCCTCCGCCAGGTTCGGCAGATAGACCCTGAGGGGTGCTGTTTGCCCCAGGCAAACCAGATGACTCGAAGCAATGAGAGCTATTGCTACCAGGAGTTTCACAATAGATTTAGATTTCACTCGATGCATGGTTCGACGAGACGGCACGAAACCCCTGGAACCACGACGGGCGCCGACACCACCTGGAACTCCTTAAGGCGAGGTCGCCCGAACATTAGGTTCCGCCATCAATGCCAGGCTGCTTAGCAGTACTGGCTGCGACTGAAAGAGGAGAAGACTTGGTGCGTTGAAAAGCGCAATGCACCCTACGCAGGATATCAAGGGCGGCCCTTGGCTAGTTAGTTTCTGTCGCGAAACTCGGCACTCGGGCTCCCCTCCTTAAATAAGGAGGGGGAACCGCGGCCACAGGCCACGGCGGGGGTGGTTCAAACGTTACCTGAAAAGCCCAGTCAGGAGCATGATTGCACCGACTCCTACCACCGCAGTGGTGCGACGCGACCGCTGTCGCTGCGCGCCACATCCCCTCACCAGCTACGAGGGGAGTTTCTGCAATCGTCCTGTCTCGCGACAGAGTCAGTAGACTTTAAGACCCTCGCCTCGAAACTGAGCGCACACTCTTTCGATGATTTCCTTTGAGGGTGGCTCGACATCCTGAAGCTTGTATTCGATGCCGAGCTGCTTCCACTTGAATGCACCCATCTGATGAAAGGGCAATACGTCGACCCGTTCTACATTACCAAGGCTGGCAGTGAAGTTGGCTGTCTGAGCGATGTCCTCCCGGTCGTCCGTCAATCCGGCCACCAACACGTAGCGCAGCCAAACCGGTTTCTTTCGGCTGGCCAGGCGGCGCGCAAAATTCAACACCGGCTCAACGTCCATGCCGGTCAAGTGCCGATGCCGCTCTGGGTCCCACGACTTGATGTCCAGTAATACAAGATCAATTTTCTCGAGGTCCCCATCCGTGAGGCGGTCACCCAAGTAACCGTTGCTGTCCAGTGTGGTGTGAATCCCCATGGCTTGTGCAGCCGTAAACAGCTTGATGACAAATCGGTCCTGCATCAATGGTTCGCCGCCGCTTATCGTAAAGCCACCCTTCATCATTTTGAGCCCGTGGCGGTACTTCCCGAGCTGCACTTTTGCTCGCTCTACTGTGACCGGAACTCCGTTCGTCATTCTCCAGGTATCGGGATTGTGGCAGTAGAGGCAACGAAACTGACATCCCGTGAGCCAGGCAACCACACGCACGCCGGGCCCATCTACGGTCGAGCCCGTTGTAAACGAATGAACGAAGCCCATATCACCGCTGGCGAGCGCTGTGCGAACATCCGCTTCCGGCACATGCTGGCCCAAGTCGACACGGAGCTCGAACGGGTCCTTCGCCTCCAAAGATACTTGCTGTGCCTTCAGGTGATCACTCATGTTACACGGTTCCATGGAAGGTGCGATTAATCACATCCAGTTGTTGTTCTCGAGTCAATCGCACGAAGTTTACGGCATAGCCGGACACGCGAATGGTCAAGTGCGGATACTTTTCGGGATGATCCATCGCGTCCAGAAGCGTCTCGCGATTAAACACGTTCACGTTCATGTGGTAGCCCGTGCTGCCAAAGAATGCATCGAGCATGCCCGTCAGATTGGTAATCCGGTCCTCCGCGACTCTTCCCAGGCCTTGCGGCACCATCGACACGGTATACGAGATTCCGTCGGCAGCATCCCGATACGGGATCTTCGCAACCGATGCCGCCGATGCGTGGATGCCATGTTGATCCCTGCCATGCATTGGGTTCGCACCCGGAGCAAAGGGTTCCCCGCGACGCCGCCCGTCTGGAGTATCGCCAGTGTTCTTGCCGTACACGACGTTCGAAGTGATCGTGAGGACCGATTGGGTGTGCAGCGCATTTCGATACGTGGGGTATTTCCTCAACTTGTTCATGAAGGTGCTCACAGCCCAGGTGGCGAGATGGTCAACGCGATTGTCGTTGTTACCGAACTTGGGGAAATCGCCTTCGACCTGATAGCCCGTCACGAGCTCGGTCTTGTCACGGTGCACACGCACCTTTGCGTCACGGATCGCTGATAAGCTGTCAGCCACCACGGACAGGCCTGCGATGCCAAACGCCATGGTCCGCAGCGGGGCGTGGTCGTGCAAGGCCATCTCGATGCGTTCATAGGCGTATTTGTCATGCATGAAGTGGATGATGTTCATGGCATTGACGTACACATTGGCAAGCCAGTCCATCATCTTCTCGTATTTCTCCATCACGTCATCGAACTCGAGGGTTTCGCCTTGGACCGCCCCCATGTTCGGGGCCACCTGTTCTCCACTGATCTCGTCCCGCCCTCCATTGATGGCGTAAAGCAGGCACTTGGCGAGATTCGCCCTCGCGCCGAAGAACTGCATTTGCTTGCCGACCAACATCGGAGACACGCAGCAGGCGATCGCTCCGTCGTCACCCCAAGTGCGGCGCATGATTTCGTCGTTCTCGAATTGAAGGGAACTGGTGTCGATGGCGACTTTGGCGGAGAAACGCCTAAAACCATCGGGAAGACGCGGGGAATACCATATGGTCAGATTCGGCTCTGGGGCAGGCCCGAGGTTGTAAAGAGTCTGCAGGAAGCGAAAGCTTGTTTTCGTTACCAGCGGCCGGCCGTCGTCTCCCATGCCGCCAATCGACTCGGTGACCCAAGTCGGGTCGCCAGCGAAAAGGTCATCGTATTCCGGCGTGCGGAGAAACCGAACGATGCGCAGTTTGATCACGAAGTCATCGACGATCTCCTGGGCCTGCGCCTCGGTGATCGTGCCAGCTGCAAGGTCCCGTTCAATGTAGATGTCGAGGAAACTCGACGTCCGCCCTAAAGACATCGCAGCTCCGTTCTGTTCTTTCACGGCCGCCAGATAGCCAAGATAAAGCCACTGGACAGCTTCCCTGGCATTGCTGGCCGGCACCGAGATATCGAATCCATAAGTCGCAGCCATCTGCTGCAGTTCTTTGAGCGCCCGCAGCTGCTCGCTGAGTTCTTCCCGGTCGCGGATAATCTCTTCTGTAGACATGGCGGCATCGAGGTTGAGTTTCTCCTGCTGTTTCTGCTCTATGAGCCGGGAAATCCCGTATACAGCCACGCGCCGGTAGTCGCCGATAATGCGGCCACGCCCATAAGCGTCGGGCAGGCCGATAAGGATGTGCGAGCTGCGGCACCGCCTCACGTCTGCCGTGTAGGCATCAAACACGCCCTCATTGTGCGTCTTCCGATACTTGGTAAAGGTGTCGACCACGTGGGAATCGATTTTGTAGCCATAGGCTTTAAGGGCAGTGGCCACCATCCGGAAACCCCCATTGGGCATAATGGCGCGCTTGAGCGGCGCCTCGGTCTGAAGGCCGACGATGATTTCATTCTCGCGATCGATGTAGCCGGGTCCGTGCGCGGTGATGGAGCTTGGAATCAGGGAGATATCGAGGACCCCTTTCTTGCGTTCCTCGACGAACAGCTCTTTCAAACGATCCCAGATCTTCGTGGTGCGCTCTGTGGCGGGCGCAAGAAAGGAGTCGTCTCCTTCGTAGGGCGTGTAGTTCTGCTGGATGAAATCGCGAACGTTGATCTCCTTCTCCCAGATGCCGGAATGGAATCCCTGCCAAGGGGAAGTCACTTTTTCTTGAACAGTAGTATTCATGGTAGTTCTCCTTGTTCCAACGGATCATTGGCCGGGCGCAGGCGGCGATATTTGAAGTGACCAGGCGCGTCGCCTGAGTCGGTTGGCAGTAGCGGGCGAACCGCCGCGTTGGACTAAACCGAGGCCGATCCGTTCCTCATGTCGTTCCGGCGAAAGTGGGAATGGGATTTTCTACATTTGTCCCCCTTTTCCAAGGGAATCGAAGCTTTAAGAAAGCTTCGCCGCGCTTTCTGCGGCAGGGGGTTGAAGAGGATACGACCCCCTCTTCATCTCCCCCTTTTGCGCTTCGCAAGGGGGGAGAAATCCTTTCTCGCCTGGCGCCACTTTCAGAAGTGGAACGCTGGGCCTGTGGGCCAACCTCATGGCTTGCAAGAATGTTGGAACACTCTCATATCAACCCCAGCAGCCGTCCCGTGTGCCGGGCGATCATTAGCTCTTCGTTGGTCGGAATTACCCAAGCCGACACCTTGCTCCCGGGCCGCGAGATTCGCGGACCTTTGCGAGCGTTCGCTTCGGCGTCGAGCTCCAAACCCAGCCAGGCAGAAGCTTCACAGATTCGCTGCCGGATTTCGGATGAGTTTTCTCCAATGCCTGCGGTGAACACCAATCCATCGACGCCACCCAATACCGCGGCGAGAGCACCGATCTCCTTGGCAGCACGGTAGACGAAGTAATCCAAGGCCAGGCGGGCTTCAGGTTTGTCGCTGCCGAGCAGGTCACGCATGTCGTTGCTGATCCCGGAAATTCCTAACAACCCCGATTTCTTGTAGAGAATGTCTTCCACTTGCTTGGCCGAGAAGCCCAGGTTCTGAAACAGATACAGAATCACGCCAGGGTCGACCGCGCCCGGCCTTGTCCCCATGCAAAGCCCATCCAAGGCCGTGAAGCTCAGAGTGCTATCGACGCTTTTCCCGTTCTTCAGGGCACACAAGCTGGCACCGCTTCCCAGGTGGGCCACGATCACGCGTCCCTGCGCAATCTCCGGCGCCACTTGCGACAAAACAGAAGCAATGAATTCGTAAGACAGTCCATGAAAACCGTAGCGCTGCAACCCTGATTGGAAGAGATCGCGTGGTAGCGGCACCAGCTCCGCAACGGCCGGTTGCCCGCGGTGAAAAGCGGTATCGAAGCATGCGACTTGCGGCACGTCCGGCAATCGCTCGAAAACTGCTTCGATGGCTGCCAGATTGTGTGGCTGGTGCAAAGGAGCCAGGGGAATCAATTGCCGCAGCTCCTCTAGAACCTGAGAGTTCACAACCGTGGGTTGTGCGTGCCGCGGTCCACCATGAACGACGCGGTGCCCGACACCCAGGACTCGTGAACCGCCATATTTGGACCGCAGCCAGCCTGCCAGCGCATCCAGCGCCTGGCGCCCGTCGCGAACAGTCGCATCCAGGATTTGATCGGCAAGGCGCGTGCCCTCAGCGTCTTTGACAGACAAGTGGGGCGAAGTTCCGATCCCTTCGATTTGTCCACGCGCTTCCAGTCGCCACTGCTCGACTGCAGGCCGCCGGTAGACGCAGAACTTCAGGCTCGATGACCCGGCATTGAGTACAAGAGCATAGTCATCCATGGAATCTCTCCTGACCAATCGTCCTTTGATACCTGCCGCAAGACTCTGTTGACCCTACTCTCACGACGGCCGGATGGGTTGGGGACCAAGTGAGAGCCCCAGCTCGCGCTGCACCATCACGTCATAGGTCGCATACTTATAAAGGTCCCCAAGAGTTGGATAGTTGAAACAGGCACGACTGAACATCTCCGCATCCCCCTCTGCAATCATCGCCATCAAACCAATATGGATCAATTCCGTGGCTTGTTCACCCACGGCGTGCACCCCCAGCAGGCGCAGGTCGTCGCGACGAAAAATCAGTTTCAAGAACCCATGTTCATCACCAATCAGGCAGCCTCGCGGATTCTGGCTGTAGGATGCCCGGCCAATCAGATAGTCGATGCCGGCTTGCTTCAGGGCCTGCTCGGTTTCTCCCACCATGCTGGCCTCAGGAATGGTGTAAATGCCAGTGGGCAACAGACTTGGGTTTTCCTTCTTCAAGAGACCGAAGGCGTGGAGGATGGCCACCCGAGCCTGTTCCATGCTGGTTGCCGCCAGCGCTGGAGGTCCAATCACATCTCCTGCCGCATAAATGTTTGGAACCTTCGATTGATAGACCGCATTCACCTGAATCAGACCCCGTTTGCCGGGTGTCAACCCGGCAGCCGGAAGGTTGAGTTCTGCGGTTTTGCTGCTGCGCCCGAACGCCACCAGGACATCGGTTATGCGTAGTTCTCCTCCTGAGGAGAGTCCAAGGATGATCTCGCCTTGATCGGTTACCGCACAGCGAACGACGAGTTCGTTCCAGTGGAACTGAACCCTCTCCTGTCTCATGCCCTTTTCGATCGCAGCGGAAATCTCGTGGTCGAGGAAGGGCAACAATACCGCGCGCCCATCCACTACATGGACTTCGACACCCAGCGCGGCAAAAGTACAGGCGTACTCCGCGCCGATGACACCAGCGCCAACCACGGCCAGCTTCTTGGGCAGGGTCGTGATTTCGAGAATTTCATCGGAGTCATGAACTCGAGGATGCTCAAACGGAAATTCGGGAGGACGCACCGGCGAAGACCCTGTTGCCACCAGAATCACCTTCCCCTTCAGCCAAGTCTCTCGTCCCTGTTGGTCTAAGACGCGGACAGTCTGAGCATCAACGAAAGAGGCGTTCCCATGAAACACTTCCACTCCGCGTTCCGCCAGTCTGGAACTGACCTGGCTCCGGAGCGTATCTCGCACGTGGTCGGCGTGGTAGGCCAGTTCCGGCACCGTTGACTCTTGCCTCAGGGCGACATCTACCCCCAGAAGTTTGCGGGCGCGCCAGCCTGAGAGGATGAGAGCACTTTCCCGCAACGCTTTGCTGGGAATCGTGCCAGTATTCAATCCGGCGCCGCCAACTCTGGTCTCTCTCTCCACCAGTGCGACGCTTTTGCCGAAGAGACTGGCAGCCACGGCGCCGCTGGAGCCAGCCGGGCCTCCGCCGATCACCACCAGATCGAAAGATTTTGGTTCCATGAAGTTTTTGTCCCGATGACTCGATTCAGAAGGCTGGCCCGCGCGCCTGAAGCGGGTGCACTCACCTGGGGTGATCGCTAGAGTTGTGATAGCCGGATCGCGGTGCTGGGTGTGGGATGCGTAATAGGAGAGTGGGCTTCATAGCAGCACGGCAGTGGTTCTTGAGCCGGCACGATCTCGAGGTGCCATCAGGATGGGATCGCCTGCGATCGCAGCATCCTCCGGAAATTCTCGCGCT
>Ga0111538_10007281_pt1 | contig 14924 bp, 16 predicted proteins | sample SoiMethybrSBSTD1_FD_79669 | JGI IMG/M metagenome (GOLD analysis project Ga0111538, IMG submission 79669) | Bulk soil microbial communities from a Populus tree surrounding site in Tennessee, USA - Soil MetaG P. TD hybrid SBSTD1 (version 2)... | ecosystem: Environmental > Terrestrial > Soil >... | reverse complement strand
TCGTCCATCGGCTGCGACTCTGAAGCGGCGACTTCGGCGGCTTTCTGAATCGTTGCATCGTCGAGTTGCTTGCCGGTGAGAAAGCTTTCGGCCTGCTTTGCTTTGATTGGTGTCATCCCGACATTCGTCAGGCCCAGGCCTGCGCGTTTGCATGCGCCCGATTCGTCGAGCGTGATCTGAACCGCGACGCCCGCGGTGGCAAAGTCACCGACTTTTCGTTCGAGCTTGAGATACGCGCCTCCGCTGCGCGGCGGCGGTATTGGAATCCTGATTTCGGTTAGTATCTCCTCCGGTTCGAGCGCGGTGGTGAAGAGACCCGGGAAGAAGTCTTCGATCCCGATCTCTCGTTTGCCCTTTGGTCCAGTTGCAACGACAGTAGCTCCGAGCGCGAGCATCGTGGCCGGATGATCGTTTGCCGGATCGCCGTGAGCGAGATTGCCGCAGACCGTTGCCTGGCTACGCACGAGTGGGTCAGCGATTACTTTTGCCGTGTCGGCGAGTATCGGCACTTTATTCTTTACCACGTCCGACGACTCGAGTTCGTGTTCGCGTGCGAGTGCGCCGATTTTTAGGTGGCCATCGCTCTCGGAAATGTAGTCGAGGTCGGGTATGCGGTTGATGTCGACGATGTGTTCAGGAGACAGCAGTCTCAGCTTCATCATGGGGATGAGACTTTGACCGCCGGACAGCAATTTTGCTTCTGGTCCAAGTTTTTGCAGTAGTGCAATTGCCTCATCGAGACTGCGGGGAGAGTGATACTCAAAGCTCCGAGGTATCATAGGGGCGTCACCTTCCTACATCGGATCGATTTTAAGTGCGTTCAAACGGGAAGGCTTCGATGATACACAGATTACGCACATTTTTAAAAGCAATCTGTGTAATCTGTGGATAAAGGAGTTGGTTCATGGCTTTCAAAATAGAAGAACGCTTCGAAGTGCAGGCGCCGGTTGAGCGCGTTTGGAAGTATTTGATTGATCCGAAGCGTGTGGTTGAGTGTCTTCCGGGCGCGGAGTTGCTCGAACTACAGGACGAGCGCAATTTTGTGGGCGCGATCAAGGTGAAAGTTGGACCACTCTCGATGTCGTATAAAGGCAACGCGAAGTTCACCGAGGTTAACGAGCAGACGCATCAGGTGCGGATGGTTGGCGACGCGCGCGAGGTTGGCGGTTCGGGATCGACCAAAGTCTCGATGCTGAGCACGGTCGCGCCGCTTCCGAGTGGCGGTGCGGAGGTTTCAGTTGTTGCGGATGTCGAACTGGTCGGAAAGATCGTGCAGTTTGGTCGCGGGATGATCGAGGAAGTTTCGCGACAGATGTTCCGGCAGTTTTCGGGCTGTGTGAAGAAGCACCTGGAAGTGGCTGAAGAGCCTGAACCTTCAGCGACCACACCGCCTGAAGCCCCGGCCGAAACAAAAGCCGTTGCCGCAGCGCCGCTCGCCTTCCGCGCGCTGTGGGCGATCATTGCGCGATTCTTCCGAAGCTTGTTCGGCAAGAAAGAGTAGTGAGACAGGATTTACAGGATGTTTCAGGATGAACAGAATTTATCTTGTACATCATGAGACATCCTGTAAATCCTGTCCCCGAAATGCGACGAAACATTTCCTGACAGCGATCCGTAAATTTCCCTGCCAGCACGAACCAAGAGTAATCCCATCCCGCGAAGGAGAAGATCTTGAAGTTACGACTACTCGCGACTCTCGCGACGCTATGCGTGTGCCTTTCAGCCGTTCCTGTTAACACTTCAGCCCAACGCAATTCATCTTCCGATTGGCCCCAGTGGCGTGGTCCGCAACGTACCGGAGTGTCGTCTGAAACCGGACTGCTACGACAATGGCCGGCAGCGGGACCAAAACTGCTGTGGCAGGTCAACGACATCGGCGACGGCTACTCGACGCCCGCAGTTTCTGGAAATCGCATCTACCTGATGAGCAATCGCGGAATGGACAATGAGTTTGTCCAGGCACTTTCGACTGCCGACGGCAAAGTTATCTGGACCACGCGCGTGGGCAACGTCGGCAATCCGAATCAGGAACCGAATTATCCGAAAGCACGATCGACTCCGACGATCGACGGAAACTTCGTCTACGCTCTCGGCTCCGATGGCGATCTCGCGTGTCTCGACGCAAAGACCGGCAAGATTCGCTGGCAAAAGAGTCTTCGTAAAGACTTCGGCGGTGAACCAGGTGAATGGGCGTATGCGGAGTCTCCGTTGGTTGACGGTGATCTGGTTGTCGTAACTCCGGGTGGCGCGCAGGCGACGATGGCCGCGGTCAACAAGAAGACCGGAGAGTTAGTTTGGAAATCTGCAATACCGGGCGGCGACAAAGCCGGTTATGCGTCAGCGATCGTGGTCGAGGGTGCCGGCCATAAACAATATGTGCAGTTGATGGCAAAAGGGCTGGTTAGCGTTGACGCAAAGACCGGACAATTTCTCTGGCGTTATGCAGACGTGGCAAAGGGCCCGGCGCAGTATTTCACGCCGATCGCGCAGGGAGATCATGTGTACGGCGGAGCGCTCGGCGTTGGTGGTGGACTCGTACGTTTGAAGCCGGAAGGCAGTGGAGTTACCGCCGAGCAGGTTTACTTCATCCGTGGACTTCCGAATGGCCTGGGTGGGGCTGTTGTGATTGGCGATCATATTTACGGGACGGAGGTCGCACAGAAGCTCGTTGCGGCTGAGTTCAAGACCGGGAAAGTAAAATGGGAAGCACCGGATTTTGGTTGGGGATCGGTGGCTGCGGCAGACGGCCTGTTGTTTTGTCATCTCATAATGACTGGTGAGGTCGTGCTGGTGGAAGCAACTCCGGATGCGTTCCGGATTAAGGGCAAGTTCACCCCACCATCTCCGCCTGAACATAAGAAAGTTGGACAATTTCCAGAGGGAGCTTTTACGTATCCGGTGATTGCCAACGGAAGGTTATATATTCGTGACCTCGGAACGTTGTGGGTATTTGACATCAAAGGTGGTGCATAATTTGAGCAAGGGGGACAGCAGTAATGAATTTCTCAAAGCAGTCGAATCTGGTACTGGTTTTGGTGCTGTGTGTTGTGGTCGGAACGGTGGCAAACGTTTCCGCGGGCAAGAGTTCAGCGGAGCCGCAGGATCCGAGCAGTCTTGATCGGCGAATAAGTTTGTTGGAGCAGCGGTTTTATCAAGTCGAGTCGAATATCAATCGCCTGCAAACATACTTGGCATCACAGCGGCCACCGACTTCACAACCCAGTACCAGCGATCGCGACGTCCTTATCATTCGCGACGAGGTGCAGCGACTGAGCCTGAGATTGGGCGAAGTTGAGTGTGGATTACTGAAACTCGATGAGCGCACCGCAACGCGCAGAAGCAACAGTCCGAAGTCAGACGACCCCTGTCGCGTGAATGTTGATACACCCCTGCGTCTTTCGGCTCGACCATGAATTCGAGCCGCGGATGACGCAGATCAAATCCGGATTTACAACCGCGTTCATCTGTGGTCAACTGGCACCTGAAAGAGGTTTCGTATGCAGGTAGTTGTTTGCCGTCATTGTGGAACGAAGAATCGAGTTGACGAAGCGAGACTGGCGACCAGCGAGGCGAAGTGTGGCCGGTGCGGTGAGAAGTTGGACGGAGTCACAGCTTCCAACGAACAGGATTCGCAGCCGATCAATATTACAGACCAGACTTTTGAGCGCGAGGTACTGCAAACGACCGGGCGCCCGGTTCTGGTTGATTGTTGGGCGCCGTGGTGCCCTCCATGCAGGATAATCGCACCTCTGTTGGATCAACTCGCTGCCGAGTCAAACGGAAGCTACCGCATAGCCAAAGTGAATGTTGACGAGAATCCGCAAATCTCGTCACGTTTTCAAATCTCGAGCATCCCAACCATGCTCATCTTCAAAGATGGAAAACTGATCGATCGTCTCATCGGCGCTCAACCGAAGCAGACGATTGCCGAACGTCTCCGGGTAGCCTCCAGATTTGCCGCGTAATCGAGCGGGAAATCTATTGAGCTTGAAGATCACAATCTGATATAAGGCTGTCAGTAGCCCGCATCTCGAGAGTCTCGAGAGGAACGTCATCTCACAAAAAAGGAGAATCTAAATGCTGCAACCTTTATGGCTGCTGGCTCTTATCGTCGTGCTCGCGTGCGGTCACCCGGTCTTATCACAGATTTCAAGCTCGGATCGTGATCGCGGGGTCATCATGTTGAAGGCCGCGCGTGATGATATCCGCAAGAACTACTACGACCCGGCTTTTCGGGGAATCGATCTGGACGCGCGAACCAAGCTTGCTGAGGAAAGGATCAAGCAAGCGAAGTCGAACGGTGAGATGTTTGGCGTCATCGCCCAGATGCTGTTGGAGTTCAACGACTCGCACACAATATTCCTGCCGCCACCGAGATCTGCTCGCATCGAGTACGGCTGGCAAATGCAGACGTTCGGCGACGATTGTTTTGTGATCGCAGTTAAGCCAAAGAGCGATGCCGACGGGAAAGGGCTGAAGCCCGGCGACAAGGTGCTGAAGATCGACGGCATTGCACCGAATCGCTCGAATCTTTGGGTCTATAACTATCTGTACAACGCACTATCACCGCGCCCGGTAGTCAACATGGAAGTGCAAAGCCCGGGCGAGCAACCACGCCAGTTGGAATTGCATGCGAAGATTCAGCCGGGCAAGAAGGTCTTCGATCTTACGGACACAATCGACCTCAATGCTTATTGGAGAGATCTTGAAGACGAGGCTCGCATGAACGATCACCGCGCGATTGAAGTAAGCAAAGACATCGTGATCTGGCGTATGCCTCAATTTGATCTGACCACCGACGCTGTTGATGAACGGGTTGACAAGATCAAGAAATACAAGACACTGATTCTCGATCTGCGGCGCAACGGCGGCGGCGCGGTTGAAACCCTGCAGCGACTCGTCGGCAATCTCTTCGATCGCGATATCACGATCGGTAACATGAAGTTACGTAAAGAGTCGAAACCGATGCTGGCCAAGACACGTGGTGACAGTGGCTACAAAGGCCAGGTGTTTGTACTGGTCGATAGTGAGTCCGGTTCGGCATCTGAGGTTCTGGCACGCGTGGTCCAGTTGGAGAAGAGAGGAACGGTTCTCGGAGATCGCACTTATGGAAAGGTGATGCGGAGTCGTTTGTATCCGCATCAGATCGGTCTCGAAACGGTGATCTTTTACGGAGTAAGCGTGACCGATGCAGACATCATCATGGGCGACGGCAAGAGTCTCGAAGGCACAGGCGTTTCACCTGACGAAGTGTTATTGCCAACGGCCGAGGATCTCCGTTCTCAGAAAGATCCGGTTCTGGCCCGCGCAGTTGCCATTGCCGGTGGAACTCTCGATCCGGTAGACGCGGGCAAAATGTTTCCATTCAAGTGGAAGCCATAGGACTGATGAGCGTGGTTGAATTGGCGAAGCGATGGAAACTCAACCAAGCAGAAATGGCAGGCGCCAGATCTTTCCGTCGAACTCCGCAATCCAAAGAGCTTGATCGTCCCATGCCAGACCACTGACGCGCCTGATCTGACTCAGTTTGTATTGTGCGATCACTTGTCCCGTGGCGGGATCGATAGATGAGAGTTTGTTGTCCTTTGCGTGCCACAATAGTGACCCGTCGAAGGTCAGCCCGTGTGTCATGTCGTTTGCTGTGCCGGGTGGAAGTGGGTACTCGGCGATAACAATTCCTGTTTTGGGTTCGACTTTCAGCAAGAGTTGGGTTTGGGATGCAGGCAGTCTGTAGTTCATCCAGTGCCAGGCGATCCACAGATAATTGCCGTCGTAGGCCATTCCGGAATACGCCTGGCTTGCCCAATGTTCTCGTTGTTTGACCGGAAATTTGTTTTCGATCTTCCAGTCGCGCGGATCTAGGGAGCCATACGAATCGCCGTATGAAGCGCCGATCCACAACTTACCGTTAGCGAAGCAGAGTCCGCCCGGGCTGTAGAACACACCCGACAGGTCGCTGATGGCCTGGCGTGCTTTCTCTTCTTTACTGATCGTCCACTTGAGTGTGGAAGGATCGAGAGTCGCATAGAGGCCGTGGCCATGGTAGATGGCGGCCCACAGCTTCTCGCCATCGTAAGCAAACCCCGAGATTCGCCGAGGCAACTCGGGAGGAAGCTGCGCAACGAGTTTCAGACTGTCGAGATCAGGGGCGGCAAATGCCGAAGCGGTGCGGACAAACGGACCAATGATGACGATAGCGAGCAAAGAAGCGAGCAATATGTTTCTCATTTGAGCACCTCCGGTCTAAGGTCACTCTGCGAGGTTGTTTTCTTCTCGTTAGTAATGGCGGGCCTCATTCTAGACCAAACTGCATCAGTCAGATATCAAAAAAAGTTACGCCGAAGGCGTTCGCTAACCTCAGCCCAGGGTTGGAGCGGAGCGACAACCCTGGGACACTAAACATAACAATTGAAACCCTGAAGGGTTCGGCGGTTGGCGAACCCCTTTCAGGGTTCAACGCCTATTTATGTTTGAACCCAGGGTTCTTGCTGCGCTCGAACCCTGGGCTGTGGTTAGCCAACGCCTGTGGCGTTTTGGGTTGAGAAACGTGCCGCAGACAAACTGAACCTGAGAGCGAGGAACTGCGTATCGCAAACGTCATAAATCACGCTTTATAAAACTCCGGAAGCAAACCAGCTGCGAGAGTTTCATAAACAAGCCGTTGCGACGTGTAGTAAGCAGTAGAGAAAGTAGAGCACTATATGGAACATCCAATGATACTTGTGTTTCGTCGCACCGGTCAGCGTCGGTATGCAGTGGAGGCCCTCCGCCCTGGTCTGCCTGTTGTGGAGATGAATCCGGCTCCTGGTTTTGACCGTCTGATACCGCACGACATGGTGCACCTGGTGGTCGAAGCTCAACTGGGACTCACTCGCGGAATCTTTGGGCAGTTAGCGGCCGGCGGGAACGCAGGAACTTTTCGTCTTCTACTGAAGCGCGACGAAGGCTCTCGAAAGGTAACACGTGCCAGAAAACGTGTGCTGACGCGTGGCAAGCGATTGCAGAAAGACGGGCGTGACGACTGCATTCAGTCTGAGCGAGCGGCACACATTTACCGGCATCAATGGTTGGCTCGATCGTCCTCTGAGCAGGCGCAAAAAACACCGGCGCAATTAGGCAATAGCAAGCTGGACGAAATCTGCGATCACCTTGATGAACTGAGCTCTCACTGGTCTGGTCTCGATGTGGGTGAGAGTGTGGCCGTAAGCTGGCCCGATCTCGCCATCGTAGACTCAGGCCGATAACGCAACGTCAGCGCGGTTGGACCAGTTTTCGATCTCACGCTCGTATTCCCTGACGTAGTTTTGCGCCATGTCGAGGTAATGAAAACGCGACAGCGCGAGTTGCCGGCAATCGGCTGACTTGATCTGTCCAAGGTTCGCGACGGCGTTCAAATAGTCTGATTCGCCGGTGCAGACAAAGCCTCCACGAGGTTCGAGCACTTCAGGCATCGCGCCACGGTTACTCGCGATAACGGGTGTGCCGGACATCAATGCCTCAGCTACGGGCAAACCAAACGCCTCGTTGAACTGTGTCGGAAACAACAATGCCTTAGCCGCGGTGAATCTTTCCGCTTTGACCTCTCCATGGATTGGGCCAATGAACTCAGCATTATTTTCCTCACACATCTTCACAAATTCCGTGTTTTCCCATGAGTTCGTACTGCCGCCCGCGACCACCAGCTTGATGCCGGTTTCGTTTGCGATCCAGAACGCGACGTCGATCCCTTTCAACGTTCGGGCCTTGTGAAGATCGCCGGCCACTACGAATAGGAAATAGTTGTCCTTGGTTTCAGAATAGATGAAATCCGCCGGGTCGATTCCGTTCCAAACAAATCGATTCGATGCATGAAGGCGGGCGATAGTCTCTGAAACATAAATGAAGTTGGGCCGAGCCTGCTCGCGTGCCAATCCCTGATCGAGTAAATCTGAATGAACACTCCTGACCCACGGAAGTTGTGCCTGAGGTGACACAGCGGCAGTGAAACGATTGGTGTGAATAATTTGCTCGTCGCCTTTGAGGCCGCTTACTGGAATAATATCGACGGGAAGTTTCTCGTCACCAAAGTCTTCGACGTGATAGCGAACCTCGTGGCCGAGCTCAGCTAAGCCGCGCGCCAGTCGATCGTGAACGACGTGCGCTGCTACTCCGTAGCGCCAGGCCGGGTAGCGGTGTCCGGATGACAAGTAGATGCGCATGGCGGTGAGAGCGTGATGCTAATCCGGCTGAGAAACGGAACGAAAGCTCGAGCACGTGCAGCGAGTTGCAGTGCTCGAGCTGCGGTTCTTATTGCGCTGCCTTCTTACGGTTCAGCACGTTACATGCCTCCACAACCGTAGTCGGATCGATGGCGACGTTTCCTTCGTCGATTTTCTGGATGATGCCTTCCTTATCGATCAGGAACGTGGCGCGGTTTCCAAAGCCCTGCTCCTCGTTATAGACGCCATAAGCTTTGACCACTGTGCGTTTGAAATCGCTCAGTAGCGGAAACGTGATTTCAATTTGTTTTGCGAATTCGCGGTTGGCGGGGATGCTGTCTACACTCATGCCAAAAACCTGAGTGTCGGTGGATTCGAGTTTTGCTATATCAGCCTGATATGCTTTTAGTTCCTTCGTTCAACCACCGGTGAACGCCAGCACGTAAATCGCCAGCACGACATTTTTCTTGCCTTTGAAATCGCTGAGCTTGTAGGTCTTTCCGTCAGTGGCCCGCAGCGTGAAGTCAGGCGCGGGATCACCAACTTTCAAGTGTGTTTTGGGTGGCGTTGGTTGTTGCGCGAGCGCAGAAATGCTGAGCACGGCAACCGCCACGAGGGATATCAACAATCTTTTGAACATTGTGGTTTCCTCAACAGCAGGTGTGATTGCGTATTTGAATTTATGCAGAAAGTTGCAGGGAGTCAAGGTATTTCGGGCCACGGATAAAACGGATTGAAATCCGGATTTCATCCGTTTAATCTGTGGTTAATGAAATTTAGAACAATAATCGGGACTGTCATCATGCTCGTGACTGGGCATGCGCTGGCTGTTTGCGGCCAGGCGAAGATCACGACCGTGTCCGCGATGCGCGTGCGCAGTGGGCCACAGGTCACGGCGCAGGAGATCGCAAGGCTGAAACTCGGGACGGTGGTGAACGCTACAGAGCGTTCGCCAAATCAGGATACCGTGGGAGGGAAGACTGATTATTGGTATCTGGTGAATCTGCCGAATAATCAGTCCGGCTGGTTGTTCGGCGGTCTGTTGCTTGACTACGACGCGAACCAACGAGAACAGCTTCTGCGCCAGATCATCGATGCGCGTCTCAAAGCGGAGAACACTGATTTTGCCGACCGGCTCGAGATCTACGAGCTCGCCACTCGTGCAACACCGGAAGCAAAAGACGTGAATACCCGTGCAGAGTTTGAGCTGTTGAAACTGCTGGCACTCGCTACCACCGCCGAGGCTTTTAACAATGATCGGTCTGACAAGTCGCCCTATCGCGAATGGCTCAAGGCGCACTCTGCGGAAGTTATCCCGAACGAGTTTGCGGGCGGCTACAACATGCGTACGGAGTTGCTTTGGAATCTGGAAACCAAATATCACACATTGCGCATCGCAGAGCGTATAGCCTGGGCTGCGGTTGAAAATCCGCAGCCTCACGATTGTGAAGGTGACGAGGTGTGCAACCTATTTACCTTTGAAGCCGGTGTTGAGTATCTGCGCCGGCATCCGAATGGAGCGCATGCGGCCGAAGCCATCAAGACTTTTGACGATCTGTTTACGGATGAAGTCATCAAAATGGCGAATGGCAAAGAAACCGACCCGTACATTGTTGAGGATCGGAAGAACGTGCGAAAGCTGGTATCCTCTCTCCGATTGGCACTCGCGAAATCACCTGCGCCTGGAAAAACGGAACTTCTTAAGAAGCTGGATCGAATAACGCCGTAAGGTTTGGAATACTTTCGCAAGGGAGACTCCACATGGCCACGCAAATCAAAATCGGGCTCTTAGTTGTGCTGGCGGGAATCGTGGTTGTTGTAGCGCTGGGTGCGCGCCGCACTGAAGGTGCCGGGAACGAGTTTCGCTTCAACGCCGCACAGCTCAAGGATAAGACTCTATGGACCCAGGTCAACGCAGAACCGTATTTCATTTCTTCACACCTCGCCATCCAGTGCGCGGCGCCCACCGCTACAGACTACGAACGTGAAAAACAAAACCCGCACATGCGAATGTACATCACGGTCTACGTCAACAGAATTGGCCAGAAAGCAATGTTTTCGAAAAACCCAAAGTTCCCGGAAGGCTCGATCATCGTCAAAGAGAAGTCGAGCACTGAAGCCGATTGGCGCAAACCCGTGCTGTACACGATCATGCGAAAACGCGAGGCCGGCTATAACCCAAAGGTGGGCGACTGGGAGTTTTCAGTGGTCGCTGCCAACGGAACAGATATGCAGGTAACTGGAAAGCTTGAAAAGTGCCAGTTGTGTCACGTCGAGACACCCGATAGGGACTTCATATTTCGCGATTACCTCAGTTCACTTAACTACTAAGGACGCGACTTCAGCACGAACGACGTCGTAACCGGCTTGCTGTATCTATCGCCGCCGGAATTTTCTATCGTGAACTTGACGTTGCCCTCTTTCAGATCTTCGGGCAATCTCACAATCAATCCGTCACTCGAGAAAGAGGAGAAATCTTCGGGTGAAAGTTCGAACTCTTCACCGGCTTGCTCGAGTGTAATGCGAACGAAAGTCGGGTTGTAATCAATGCCCCGAACTTTAATCATTAAATACCGGCTGCCCGGATCGTACTCAGGAAACTTTCTTCCCGCCCGTTTTTGAATTTCATACATCTCTTTCAACGGAGACAGCTCAGCGTCGGTTGCTTCGCTGACACCGGTCAGTTCCGGTGGAAGCACTTCGTCGACGATCTCCAAAGGCACTGGCTCACTCATTCCGCTTTGCTCGCCACGCAAAGGATTCAACACACGCAGTTGGACGCGGCCGATTAGCTGTCGAGTGGTTCTGACGAAGAGCCCGACTGGCGCATCCGGGGCCGTGGATGGCCCAAACAGTGCGGAGTTCTTTTCGATTGTCGCGACGTATCGCGTGTCACCCTGCTGAATGATCACGGATGTCATTTTCGGCATTGGCTCCAGCGCGCGTCGATGATCGATGGAAATGAGGAGCGCTTGCCCGGCGCCGATCCGAGTGGGAGTCGCTGAAAGCACTCGTGGGGCACTCACGTTCGGAGTCTCGCCGGCCCGCGTTACATCAGAGATTGTCGCCGTCATCATTACCGGATCGCTGAGCTGGCCGTTTGCCTTGATCCGTATTTCAACTTCAGCCTTGCCTAGTACGAGCGCCGCAGGGATATCGACTTCCAATTCCTCGCGTGCCGGGAGGAAACCCACGCCACCGTTCATATTCTGAACTCGCGACGCGGTGCTCTTGATCCGCGTAATTGCATCGAACTCCTGGCCGCCTTGCTTGAACTTGATCACGATTGCTGAATTCGGATCATCGGGATCGACCAGGGGGTTAACATAGACTGAGGCCGTTGTAGCGCGTTCGAGTCTCCAGCCCAGGTCATTTCCCTGAAGCAATCTTCCGGACGGCTGGCCACCAGCGACGGCCAGTACGGCCGTGCTTCCCACAACCGGAGCCAGAGGCTTCTCGATGATTTCCAGGGCGATCGGGTTTCCACGTTGACCCTTATAACTGGCGATCACTTCCGCTGGCCCGGAATGCAATCCTTTTGGAACCACAAAGCCGACGGCGTGATACGGGCGCACCTTCATGGCGGCAATATCAACGACGCCTTTTGTTTTTTGCGGGTCAAAATCGCTGACCATCGTAAACTTCGTTATCCGCACTTTTGCTGTTTGCGCAACGCCGTCTTGCGACACGTCTACTGTAAAATCTGACTCCGGCAGGACCGTGGGAGCGGTACCCGAAGTCAGTCCCTCGATCAACACCTCCATCACCTGGCCTGGCACAGCCTTGTCATATGGTCTAATGCTGGCAACGTTGAAGGACGACTTTTGAGATCGAACAGTGAGTGACGTTGTTAATAGGACCAGTACAAGGAAACTAAATGACTTGAGTCTCATCGCTTCCGCCTCCGCGCGTTGACGCGCAAGATATCATTCGCTAATCGGTGCTGCCAAGGAGAACCTATGCAGTGGTTTGGTCACCTCTTTGGAGTGCGGCGGCCTGGCGCCGCTTTGTTACTCGATGACGTTTGATCAAGACCAAAGCGGCGCCAGGCCGCCGCACTCCATGGAGGCGCCTGAATCTATTGACTAGAGAAACCACGACCAATTAGATTTTGCGCGACTTATAAAGATGAATATCGAAACGTTACGAGAATTATGCCGGACGCTTCCGGCAGTTACAGAAGACGTCAAATGGGGACACGATCTGTGTTTCTCGGTCGCGGGCAAGATGTTTTGCGTGGCCGCGTTGGATGGGCCATTGTCTGTATCCTTCAAAGTGAAGGATGACGAGTTTGACGAGTTATCAAACTCACCCGGACTTCGTCCGGCGCCATACGTCGCGCGCTACAAGTGGGTGCTGGTTGAAGATGTGAACAAACTCAGCCGCAAGGAATGGGCTCACTACATAAAACAATCGTATGACCTCGTGAAAGCCAAGCTGCCGAAGAGTGTCGCTCGAAAACATGGACTGGCATAACCGGCATCCCTCTTAAAACCACCATGAAGATTTACAACCTTACCGGCTACTCGTTGATCGCGATTCACGTCGTAGCGTCAGGCCTGGCTGCTCCCGAGCACTGGGGTTTTGTGCTCGGAGCGACAATCGGATTTCTGTATCTGGTCTTTATTTGGTTTCTGGGAGGATTGTACCTTTCGGATGTGATGCACATGGGAATTGCTCACAAGACGCTGGCCTTCAAAGAGTGGTTCACTAAGCTCGTCACGATTTTTAACAGCATCACCGGCATTTATATAAACCCGATGACGTGGGTAAATCGTCATCGTCATCATCACGCTTTCTCAGACCATGAAAATGATCCGAACAAGTTGGCTGATGATGGTTTCTGGAAGACCATGTACCTCTGCATCTTCCCGTACCGGTGCAAGTCGAACCTCGCTCAGGACGCGATTTTCAAGAGTTGGACTTTCAGATTCGTTTCCAGTTCAGCCTTCGGATTGTTTTCTCAGTTCGTTAGTTTCGGAGTGCTGTGGGTCTTAGTCCGAGACTGGAGATATGCGTTGGTTCTCTGGTGTAGCGTGCGTGTCTTTGCTCTCTGGATCAACATGGTCCAGAACTATTGGACTCACGATCGCCGTTTCGGAACGCGCACCTACGATGACGACCACGACAATGCCATGAACCTGGGTGAGTGGCTTCCGGTAACCGCCTCCTTCAGCGCGAGCCTGCAGAACAATCATCATCATTTCCCAAACTTTCTGCGCACGAGCCACGATACGAGTGAATATGATTTTGGTTTTCTGACAGTACGTGCGATGAAAGCAATAGGGCTAGTCAAAGCGACACCCTCCGGTGCTCAATTACCGGCAGGCGTTGCGTTAGAGGAAGTCGGGTTTTGAAGACACAACTTTTTGGTATTCCGATGAAACGATCAATCGCGATCCTTCTGTTAACCGTGACGGCGTCGTGTAGTTATCGCGCCTTCAAACAAAGTCCAATAATGGCTGGTGCGAGTGCAACGGAGTTCGCCCAAGTCGCGTTCGTCGAGAAGGATATCGACAAAGCTTTCAGCATGCTCGATCCTGAGGCCCAGGCGTATATCACGAAGGAAAACTTTTCGCAGGGCCTCACGAAGATAAATACTCCGACAACACCCCAGTCGATTATCGCCACCGACTTTGAACCGATTCCGGGTCAAGAAGGGATGAACATCTACATCACCGGAGAGAGTGATACGGAAACTTTCTACTACCGCATCCCGATGAAAGGGACCGAAGCAAAGGGTTACAGACCCGCAGGAGTATTCCGCAATCCGGGGCCGTACCCGAAGTCCCCCTCGAGGCATCCACTCTAATCGAAGTTCGATTGCTGAAGCAGTTCGCGTGCTTTCACATGACCCAAACGCGCGGCCTTCGTGAGATTTCTTTGCCTCTTTTCGATCCCAATATTGCCAATCGAAATTTGGTGACTGCCGCTTACCAAACGTACTGCCATCCGGCGGCAAACAGATTCAAGTCGCCACCAATGCGCGTTGTTACACCTTTGGCCCACGCGAGTTTGACGGATTGCTGCGGGGTTAAAGGCAGTGAGAAAGTTGCACCCACGCGGGCATTCTTTTGTCGATCCTCGTTAAGAACGCCATCGATTTTGGTTCGGCCGCCGCTGAAGTAAGTGCCGTTTACTGAAAGCCACATTCTGCGACGCAAGGTGTAAATCAAATGTCCCTGAAACGAGAAAAGGGATTCCTGTTCGCGTTTCGAAACGCCAAAAAAATTCTCGTTGGGAGTGAATAGCCAGGCGCCAGCCATTGCCTCAACAGTCCACCTGCCGGCCGGTTTGGAAATTCCAATCTCGGGTTTGAAGGCCCAGCGATTTGATCCCGGGTTGACGAGGCGCGCAGGGTCGTATTGACCGGTCGGTACGATGACTGAAAGACCAGCGCCGACGATCGTCTTTGGTTTGCGCGAAGCGAATTCTTCACGCCGTAATGCTTCGCCGCCTCGGAGAAGTATTGAGAACCGCAACCGAACGTCTCCTCCACCTGAACGCCTGACGTTCACGCGATCCTCGAACACAGTTCCACTTGCAGTACCCCAAATGTAAGGAAAGAGCACGGCTACATTTGCCTGACGGCTAACCAGGCTAAACGTGCGACCATAAGCAATCGACCCAACATTCAACTTGAGCTCGACGTCTCGTAACGGCAGTGATGAATCGAGCAGCACATCGCCGCTTTGATGACCGTAGGTGATAAGAACAAACTGGCTG
>Ga0111538_10007280_pt1 | contig 14926 bp, 10 predicted proteins | sample SoiMethybrSBSTD1_FD_79669 | JGI IMG/M metagenome (GOLD analysis project Ga0111538, IMG submission 79669) | Bulk soil microbial communities from a Populus tree surrounding site in Tennessee, USA - Soil MetaG P. TD hybrid SBSTD1 (version 2)... | ecosystem: Environmental > Terrestrial > Soil >... | reverse complement strand
ATCGGTCATGACCGTTGCGTTCGAGCTCGACGGCCAGTCGGTCACCGCGCTCAACGGTGGTCCGATCTTCACCTTCAACGAAGCGATCTCGCTCCAGGTCTTCTGCGACACGCAGGAAGAGGTCGACTACTACTGGGAGAAGCTCTCCAAGGGCGGCGACCCGAAGGCGCAACAGTGCGGCTGGCTGAAGGACAAGTTCGGGCTTTCCTGGCAGGTCGTCCCCAAGGTGTTGCCGGAGCTGCTGAAGGACCACGAATCCGCTCGCGCGCAGCGCGCGATGGACGCACTGCTGCGCATGAAGAAGATCAACATCGCGGACCTCGAACGCGCGGCAGCCGCCTAGGCTCCGTATGGGTCATCGTCGACTCTCGAGCACGCGTTCCGCGTGCAGGCCTTTGACGCGACCGCGAGCCCGCGTGAGTTCGACAAGCTGAATCGTCACGTCGGCAACCGCCGAATCCGCGTGCCGATCGCGGCGAGCTATCCACTGGGAAAAGCCGCCCAGGCGCATCGGCGGCTGGATCGTGAACACGTGCTGGGACGGATGGTATTGCAGGTACGTCGCACCCATCGGTGATCGGCGAAGCCGTCTGTCTCACCAGCGACCCGGCTCACATCTGGCGAACGTCGGCAACGTACTCGCGCTCCCGGTACTCGAACCAATCGAAGTCCGCCGGAATCGCCGTGCCCGCGAGGTCCTGACACGCCATCCCGACGAACGCGCCGGTAAAGTTCGGCAGCCCAGGCGCGGTGGCTTCGTCCGAGAGAATGCTGGCGTCGAACTGCTGCGGCAGCCACTGCCACTCGCCTTCCGACAGCCGATATGCGAAATGCAGACGCTCGTAGTCCACTTCGACACGCAGCTCGATCGGGACGCCGGTGGCAATCGGGATCGGCGGCGTGAACGCATCGGCCGTCACCTGATCGGGAAGTGCCGACATCACGCGCAGGTGTTTGCCGGCGTCGTCTCGCGAGATGTAGACGTAGTGGAACTTGGTGCCGTTGTAGTAGCAGACCAGACCGGCCATCTGCTGGAAGTGTTCCGGTTCGAACTCCACGATCGTCGACGCGCTGAAGCAATGCGCTTGCTGACGCCGCGCGACGAGCGCCTGCGTGAAGAGGCTCCCGATCGTTTCGCGACCGTGCAGACGCAGGTGACCCCTCCGCGCGCGCAGGCTGAACAACTCGTCCGGATATGGCGATCGCAGCCACTGAAACGCGATCGGGAGCGTGTCGGTGTCGAACTCTTCGCGAACGGGCGCAGGTGCGTGCGGCTGCAGCGTCAGATCCGCGGGCCCAGGCACGTCCACCATCGGAATGCCCTGTCGGTCCGTCGTGCGCAGCCAGCCATCCGCATCCCAGGTCATCGGCTGAATCGCCGTCTCCCGTCCGAGCGTGCAGCGGCCGCGGTTGCGGAGCGGCCGTCCACACAGATAGACCATGTAGGTCTCGCCTGACTGGGTGTCGACCAGGTCGGCGTGGCCTGTGCGCTGGAGCGCGACATCAGGACGATGACGCGCGCTCAGGATGTGCACGTCGGGGTGCAGCTCGTACGGTCCGAGGAGCGTTCGCGATCGCGCCATCGTGACCGCATGTCCCCATCCCGTACCCCCTTCGGCGGTGATCAAGTAATACCAGCCGTCGCGCTTGTAAAGATGCGGTCCTTCGGTGAACCCGAGCGAAGTGCCCGTGAAGATATTGTGCCGCTCGCCAATGAGCCGCTGCTTCACGGGTGAGTACTCCTGCAGCACGATGCCGGCGAAGCGATTCTGTCCGGGCCGGTGGTCCCACAGCATGTTTACGACGTATTTGCGGCCATCGTCGTCGTGAAAGAGCGATGGATCGAATCCGCTGCTATTCAGGTGAACGGGTTCTGACCAGTCGCGCTCGATGTGCGTGCTCGTGACGAGATAGTTGTGGAAGTCGCGCAGCGATGCGCCTGACGCGCCCGCGGTGGTTATGCGGCCGTACCGCTTCACGTCGGTGTACACGAGATAGAAGAGGCCGTCGGCATACGTCAGGCATGGTGCCCAGATGCCGCACGAGTCCGGATCGCCGCGCATGTCGAGCTGACTCGGGCGAGTCAGAGGGCGGGCGACGAGTTGCCAGTGCACGAGATCGCGCGAGTGGTGGATCTGCACGCCCGGGAACCACTCGAACGTCGACGTCGCGATGTAGTAGTCGTCGCCGACGCGAACGATCGAGGGATCGGGGTTGAAGCCGCGAAGAATCGGGTTGCGAATGATGCGTGATTCGTCCATTACGGTTAATCGAATCGTGCGCTAGACATCACGGCCAAACTTTGTGTGACGCAGCGCGGAACCATATGTCACTCCGCAAACCGACTTGGTCCGAAACACCTCAGCCTTCGCCGCCGACCAATGGGGTATGACCAAGCACTTGCAACGGTTTTGCTCCGGACATATGGTCCCGCGCTGCTTCGTATCAATCGAGCGTCGGCTTATGCGACGGCGGCGATCGTTTCGCGCTGCCGCTCACGCACGACGGTCCAGAGGATGACTGCTCCCAGCAGATCCAGTGCAGCGAGGCCGATGAAGAACGGCGTGTAACCAACGCGAGTGACAAGCGCGCCCAAGAGCAGCGAGAAGATCAGCACGCCGGCGTTGCCACAGGTGCCGGCCATTCCGGCGACCGTTGCGACTTCGCTGCGCTTGAACAGATCGGATGCCATCGTGATCACCGTGACTGAGAGCGTCTGGTGCGCGAAGCCCGCCAGGCTCAGGAGCGCGACCGCCACATACGGATTCTCGACCGTGCCGACGAATGCCACGCCCGTCATCATCAGCGCCCCTGCCGTAAACGCGCTGCGCCGCGCGTTGATCAGGCCCACACCGCCGTACTTCTGCAGTGTGATGCTGATCGTCCCGCCGAACAGGCATCCGAGATCGGCGGCGAGGAACGGCAGCCACGCGAACATTGCTATCTGTTTCAGATCGAATCCGCGTACGGTGGTCAGGTAGAGAGGAAGCCAGAACGTCAACGTGCCCCACGTCGGATCGGCAAGAAATCGCGGGATCGCGATGCCCCAGAAATTCCGCTGGCTGACAATCACTCCGATCGACGGCCTGCCCTGCCCTGCCAGGTGCGCCTCCTGCCCCGAGACAATGTAGTCGCGCTCCATCGCCGACAGTGCCCGGTGCTTCGATGGCGATTGGTAGAACGCCAGCCATAACGCGGCCCATGCCAGGCCAATCGCTCCGGTAAGCACGAACGCGAACTGCCAGCTGTGCGTGAGAATCGCCCACGCGACGAGCGGCGCCGCGACCATCGAGCCCAGAGAGGCGCCCATGTTGAAGAAGCCGCCGGCAAGTCCGCGCTCCGTCGCCGGAAACCACTCCGCGGTCGCCTTCATCCCTGCCGGGTTCGCGGATCCTTCCGCGAATCCGAGAAGCGCGCGGAGACCGAAGAGCGTCTGCCAGCTGCCCGCGAGACCGTGCGCCATGCAGATGAACGACCATGCGATGGCGAAGATCGCGAACCCGAACTTCAGTCCGACCGTGTCCATGACGTAGCCGCACAGAGGCTGCAGCATGATCGCGAGCTGAAAGCCGCTGAGGATCCAGGAGTACTCCTGCGTGCTGATGTCGAGATCTTTCAGGACGCTCGGCGCGGCAACCGCCAGCGTGCTTCGAGTGAGGTAGTTGACGATCGACCCCACCATGAGCAGGCCCATCATCCACCAGCGAAGTCCTCGGAGCTTCGTCATGCCTCTCGCTCTTGGCGAGCGGCGGCTGCGTCATCGAGCGCCGCCACGATCCGATCGACATCGTAGACGCAGCCCGCCCACGTGCCACCGCTCGCCCGCTGCAGCGCGGCCCAGAGGCGAGTGTCATCGGGCAGTCGCTCATGCGGCGCAAGCCCTGGATGCGGTGGCCGACCGCGGAGCAACGCGTCGCGCGCCTCCGGATCGAGTGGCACGCCCTCAGCGCCCACGATGTCGACGCTGCCGGTCAGCGCGTTCCGATCGATCACGATCTCGATCAGGTCGTCGTCTCGAATGCGTCCGATGGGCCCGTCGTCCAGCGCCTCGGGTCCGACGTGACCGATGCAGGCACCGCTCGAGAACCCCGAGAACCGGCCATCGGTGACGAGCGCCACGTGTTTGCCCCATGGCAGATAACGGAGCGCTGTCGTGATCTGTGCAGTCTCCTGCATGCCGGTTCCCGAAGGGCCGGTCCCAATCAGGACGATGACGTCGCCCTCGCGTACGGGTCTGGCCGATGTTCCCTTCACGGCGTCGATCGCGTCGCGCTCGTCGGTGAACACACGGGCGGGACCGCGATGCCGATACACACCATCGGCGTCGATCATCGATGCATCGATGGCAGTGGCCTTGATGACCGAGCCCTGCGGCGCGAGATTGCCGCGCGGGAACACCATCGTGCTGGTGAGTCCTGCGCGGCGCGCTGCGTCGGGTGCCATGATGACCTGATCGGGATCGATCGCCGCTGCGGACGCGAGCCGCGCGCGTGCCGCCCGGCGCCGCTCGCTCGATTCCCACCAGTCGAGCGTCGTGTCGAGGGTATCGCCCGTCGCTGTGAGCACACGCCCGTTCAACAGTCCGATGCGACGAAGATGCAGCATCACTTCAGGAACGCCGCCGGCCATGAACACCTGCGCGGTCACAAACCCGCGCGGTCCGTTCGGCAGCGCGTCCACCAGTCGCGGTGTCGCGCGATTGATCCGGATCCAGTCCTCGACAACGGGCGGTTTCAGCCCGGCGGCTGCGGCAATCGCCGGGATGTGCAGCAGGAGATTCGTGGAGCCGCCGAACGCCGCGTGCACGAGCATCGCGTTCTCGACGGCGGCGGCGGTGAGTATCTGAGCGATCGGGATACCACGCAGGTGGAGGCGCTGCACCGCCGTGGCAGAGCGGCTCGCGAGCTCGAGCCACACGGGTTCGCCTGAGGGCGCGAGTGCGCTGTGCGGCAGCGCCAGACCAAGGCCTTCGGCGACGACTTGCGACGTTGCTGCTGTGCCGAGGAACTGGCAGCCACCGCCTGAGGATCCGCAGGCACGACACCCCATCGTGGCCGCGTAATCGAGGCTGATCAAATCGTGTGAGAACCGCGCGCCGAGACTCTGCACCTGGCCGGCATCCTCCGCGTCGCGCGCCGGGAGCGTCACGCCGCCGGGTACGATCACGCCAGGCAGATCCTTCGTACCGGCAAGCGCCAGCATCGTCGCCGGCAGTCCCTTGTCGCACGTCGCGATTCCGAGCACGCCGGACGCGGTCGGCAGCGATCGGATCAAACGCCGCATCACGATCGCGGCATCGTTCCGGTATGCCAGGCTGTCGAACATGCCGGTCGTGCCCTGCGTCCGTCCGTCGCACGGATCGCTGCAGTAGACGGCGAACGGGATCGCCCCCGCGGCGCGCAGCGCCTCGGCGGCACCACGCACGAGCAATCCGATCTCCCAGTGACCGGTGTGATAGCCGAGCGCGATTGGCTCGCCCTGCTCCGAGCGCACGCCGCCCATCGTGCTGACGATCACGTACTGCGGCCCGCCGAGCGCATCCGCGCGCCAGCCCATTCCAGCGTTCTGGGTGAGACCGAAGATGTTGCCGCTCGGCTCGGTTCGCAGCATCTCCGGGGTCAGCGGCAGACGTCCCTCGGGTCCCCGGCCTTCGAGGCGCGACGTATCGATGGTTGCCGCCGAACCGAGTACCTGCTCGAGCGGCGGCACAGTCCTGCCAGTCATGCCGCGCCTACGTTATCACCGCAGTGATCGCGCGCCGGTCCTCGACCAGAATTTGGAGCTGCGGACGCTCGACGGTTACAAGTACGCTTGCGGCCGTTACGGCAATGCGGAACCGTATGTCCGGAGCAAAACGCCGCACATCGGGGAGATGGCATGGGAGTGATCGACGAAAGCACGCGTGGCGTCGTGGTTCTGGCAGCGATCGGAGTCGCTGCGTGTTCCGCGCCGAAGAGTGCGCTCACGACGGGACAAGCTGCGGTGGCGATTACCGCGGCGCCGTTCGGTAAGCTAGGCGACACGCCGGTGCAACTCTACACGCTGACCAACACGCACGGGCTCGTCGCCAGGATAACGAACTACGGCGCGATCGTGACCGAGCTCCATGTGCCCGATCGGACCGGGAAACTCGCGGACGTTGTGCTCGGGTTCGAGAATCTCGACGGCTATCTCAAAAATAGTCCGTACTTCGGGGCGATTGTCGGGCGCGTCGCCAATCGAATCAAGAACGCAGAGTTCACGCTGGAGGGCAAGCACTACACGCTCGAGGCCAATGACAAGCCGAATCACCTGCACGGCGGCAAGAAAGGCTGGGACAAGGTGGTGTGGACCGCCACGCCCCGCGAAACCGCCGACGGCCCGGCGCTCGAGCTGACCTACGTCTCGAAGGACGGCGAAGAAGGCTATCCCGGTACCGTGATGGCCACAACGGTCTACACGCTGACCAACAACAACGAGCTCAAGGTCGACATGCGGGCCACGACCGACAAGACCACGCTCGTCAACATGGCTCACCACAGCTACTGGAATCTCGGCGGCCACAACTCGGGCACGATCCTCGATCACGAAGTAACGCTCCACGCCGACCGCTACACACCGGGTTCGCCGATGGTCCCGTACGGGGAAATCAAGGAGGTCAAGGGCACACCCTTCGACTTCACCAGCGCCAAACCGGTTGGCAGGGAGTTGAAGCAAGCGGGCGGCACACCGATCGGCTACGACCACAACTTCGTGATCAACGGGGAGCCCAATCAGCTGCGTCCCGTGGCGCGGGTGAAGGATCCCAGGTCCGGCAGGGTCATGACGCTATCGGCCGACCAACCCGGTGTCCAGTTCTATACCGGGAATTTTCTGAACGGCTCGATCGTGGGTAAAGGCGCGACCTACGTCCAATACGCTGCGCTCTGCCTGGAATCGCAGAAGTTTCCGAACGCGATCAACATTCCCGCCTGGCAGGATCAGGCCATCCTGAGACCGGGTCAGACGTATCGTCACGTCATGGTGCACACGTTCAGCGCCGAGCCATGAAGACCACCGCCTCATGAAATTGTGCCGGTTTACGATTGACGGCAGCCGTGACGTTCGTATTGGTCTGATCACGAAGGGGCAGACCGTCCTCGACCTCACCGATGCCGGCGTGCATCGCATGAAAGCCCTCATCGAACGCGAAGACCTTGCGGAGGAACTCGCACGACTGAGGCAGGCCGGACCGCTGCAGCATCCGGTCCATAGCGTGCGGCTGTTGACGCCAATCGAATCCCAGGAAGTGTGGGCCGCCGGCGTGACCTATCTCCGAAGCAAGGAAGCGCGCATGGAGGAATCCGAGTTCAGCGCCAGCGCCTACGACCGCGTCTACGATGCGGCGCGTCCGGAGATCTTCTTCAAGTCACTTCCGGACAAAGTCGTCTCTCCCGGAGAAGCGGTCGGCATTCGGGAAGACGCACACTGGAACGTTCCAGAACCGGAACTGGCGCTGGTGATCACCTCGTCGGGACGGATCGCGGGCTTCACTATCGGAAACGATATGAGCTCCCGCGACATCGAAGGCGAGAACCTGCTCTATCTCCCACAAGCGAAGATCTACACGGCCTCCTGTGCCGTGGGTCCATGGATCGTCGTCGGCCACACTGAAGAGGACGCGCGTCAGTGGAGCATTCACCTGGAGATCTGGCGTGCAGGACGAAAGGTCTTTGCCGGCGAGACTGCGGCCGGAAACATCAAGCGTCCGTTCGGCGAGCTCGTCGACTACCTTTTCCGTTCGCAGACGTTCCCGAACGGCGCAATACTGCTGTCCGGAGCCGGCGTCGTCCCGCCGGATTCATTCACGCTCGAAGCGCACGACTCCGTGCGGATTACGATCTCCGGCATCGGCACACTCGAGAATCCAGTCGCCGTCGTCTGACGGGACACGCGTGGTGAAGACGTCAGTTGGACGTCGTCGCCGCGCCGCCCTTCAATGTGACTTTGAGCACGCGCCAGTTGTTCATGTCCGCGACGACCAGCGAGTCGGGCGACGGGCAGGCGAGGCTGTGAATCCAGTTGAACTGCCGTGTGTCGCGGCCAGACTCGCCAATCATGCCGACGATCTTTCCGTCGAGCGTGAGCTTGTAGATCCGTCCCGGCTCGCTGTCCGAGGTGAAGAGATATTGCGTCGGCGTGTTGGTGATGCAAATCGTCCACGGCTGCGTCTCATCGGGCGCATTCGCCGGCGTGTTGCCGAGCACCGGGTGGCGGTTCTTGTCGTACGCGGCGTTCAGGTGGATGAACCGCAGGAAGTTGCCGTCGCGATCGAACACCTGGATGCGGCGGTTGTTGCGGTCGGCGACGTAGACGTTGTTCTGCCGATCGACGCCGATGTTGTGCGGCGTGTTGAACTGCGACGGGTTCTCGCTGGCATGTGCGCCGCCGCTGCCGCGCGATCCCCACGTCTTGACCCACGTGCCTCTCTTGTCGAACTTCGCCACGCGCGAGTTCGTGTAGCCGTCGCTGACGTAGATGTTGTCGTCGGAATCGAACGCGACGTCGGTTGGTCCACGGAAGTAGCCGTCGACATGCGCCGGCGGCGGACCGGTCAGCGGGCCGCCATGGAAATACGACTCCGCCGGATCGTCAGGCCCTTCCGCGCGTCGTCCGAGGTTCATCGTCACGAACCCGGCCGGGTTGAACTTGACGACCGCGTTGGTGCCTTTGTCGACGACCCACAAGTTGTCGTACTTGTCGAACCGGATGCTGTGCGAGTAACCGAGCCCGTAGACACCCTTCCCGATCTCGCGCACGAACTTGCCGGTCGAGTCGAACTCGAGGAGCTGTGTCGACGCGTTTCCGTAGAGCGGGCCCACGGTGGCGCTGCCCGGATGATTGAGGACAACCAGACTGCCCTTCGAATTGACCGCGACGCCGAGCACCTCGCCGAAATTCATGTCCGGCGTCGTTTTCAGGAAGTTCGACACGACGTCGTACTGGACCACCGGCACGTCCGTCCGCGCCGGTGCCGCGACCGCCGTGGGTGCCGACTGCGCGGCTGGCACGGCAGCACCTCTGGTTGCAATCCAGACACCTCCGCTGGCCACCGCGACGAGCGCAACCACGTGTGCGACTGAGCGTCCGATCCTCATGACAGAACCCTCCTCTACGGAAGCCGGGGCGGTGATGAAGTGGGTGCAAACGATACCATGCGGCTCCGACACGTTGACTTGCCGAAACACCCTCTCGTACAGTCAGCGGAACGCACTCCTCGCGAGGCCGGCTTCAGACCTCGCTCGTCTGCACCGTCTCTTTGCCCCGCTTCGCGGCGCGGCCGTATTGACGGAGCAAGTCTTGACTCATATGCGAGGAATCTGGGCCGTCAAGACGGCTGGAGGTATCGCGATGACGCGGAACGCTTTGCCTGCCCTCATTGTCGGGTTCTCCCTCGTGGCCATTCAGCCGATGCGCGCTCACCATTCCGAAACGGCGGAGTACGACACGTCGAAGCCGGTGAAGGTGTCAGGCACGATCACGAAGGTCGAGTGGCAGAACCCGCATGTGTGGTTCTATGTCGACGTGAAGGACGACACCGGCACGATCACCACCTGGGGGTTCTCCAGTGCTCCCCCTGGAGCGTTGATGCGCAGAGGTGTCACGAAGGACGCGCTGAAGCTCGGAGCCGTGGTGAATGTCGAAGGTGCGCGTGCACGTGATGGATCGAACAATGCCTCCGCCCATCGCGTGACCTTCGCCGATGGCACGAATGTGTTGACAGGGTCGGAGGCCGGACGATGAGCAACCGATCGATCTGTTCGGCTATCCTCGCGGCCGGGCTCATGGTCGTCGCGAGCACCCCGATGCGCGGTCAGGACGTTCCCCGTACGGCGGACGGGAAGCCTGACTTCTCCGGCATCTATACGCCACCCTCAACCGTCAACGCGACCGGGCCGCGCGGCAATCTGATCTTCAATGCCGACAAGATGGCGCCGGTCAAGCCTGGCGCCGAGGGCCTGCTGTATCACCCACGCACCGGCGATGCGCGGCTCGACGAGCCTCGCGCGATGTGTCTGCCCGGCGGGTTCCCCTCGGGAATGCTCTACATCCTTCCCATTCAGATCGTCCAGAATCCGAAGTACATCGTGATCATTCCGGAGCTGCAGCGTGCAGCGCGGATCATCCCGACCGACGGGCGTCCGCATCGGAAGGACGTCGAGCCGTCGTACTACGGCGATTCGGTTGGGAAGTGGGAAGGCGACACGCTGGTCATCGAGACGGTCAACTTCAAGCCGTGGATCCTGGACGACTACCACTACACGGATCCGACCAGGAGCCGCTGGCACACCGACGCGCTCCGGACCACTGAACATCTGAAGCGCGAAGGGAACAAGCTTCATTACCGCATCACGATCGATGACTCGAAGATCTTTACGCGCCCGTGGTTCCAGGACTTCGACCTGACGCTACGGCCGGACTGGGATCAACTGGGACTGCTGGAATACGTGTGCGAGGAGAACAATCGCTGCGCGGGAGGCCACTGCCGCGACTCGGACGCTCGCTAGCAGTCGCTCTCTCACACCCGCCCGTTCCGCGAACTGACTCGTAATGTCGAATCGGACGACGATCCGCTCCGCTTCGAGATCTGTTTCGGTGGCGGTCACCGTGGCGTTCTATCTGAGTCTGTGGTCCCTCAATTTCCTGCGGTACTGGACGTCGCTGAGCGATGACGATCAGTGGGGGCTGTGGAAGGCCACCATGATTCGGCTCGGTGATCTGCCGGTCCGCGATTTCGTCATCGTCGGCGATCCGCTGGACTTCAGCCTGTCGCTGCTCTTTCAAACAGTGTGGGGACCAACTGCGCTCAGCGAGTACCTGCTGGCCGCATCGGTGTTGACGCTCGGGACGTTCTTCTTTGCCGCCGGCGCCAGAAGGATTGGCGTCCAGGGCGTCACGCTCCTTCTCGTCTATGCGGGCCTTCTGCTCGCCGCCACACGCATCGACGTCCACTCCACTCCGAAGCACCTCGTGTTGGGAATGGCCGCGTTCACGATCTGCAGCGTCGCGATGACCGCCACGGACAGCGGCGGGCGACGATGGCTGCGACTGGCGGTCGTCACGTGTTCGGTCGCGTTTCTGTATCGCCACGATCTTCTGGCGATCGTGCTCCCGCCGATCGCAGTTGCGCTGCTCGTGACGACCATATCGCGTGGCTTTCCATGGCGCGAGTACACAATCCTGGCGGGTGGCGTCTGCCTCACCGTCGCGATCTATGTCCTGGGGATCGTGTTGGTGACCGGCTCGGTATCCGGCGTTCGAGATTACGTGAGGGACTATGTCGCCATCGGCACGGCCAAAGCCGGGCAGTCGGCGTTGCGGACCGATTCACTCTTCAACAACTTCCTGAGCCCGGACGCGCTGCTCCGAAGCGCTCGCGACGCCTATCCCAGTTTCATCAGTCTGTTTCGTGACTTTCTCGTCGCCGTGAAATTCGCGCGCGAGGATGCACCCTTTACGGTGACGCTGATCACCGAGAGCGATGCCGACCTGCTGCAGTTCTTCGACCGCGCCGCGAGGTTGTGCCCAGCCACCAATGGGTGTGTCGACGGAATCAAGATCATCCTGCCCGCGTCCGCCAATCTGGTGGCCAGCGATTCGGGACCGTTCGACAACCCCTACGTAAAGGACCTCAAAGGGTTGCGCCGCCCGGTCTTCCTGCGGCTGGAAGTCCCCAGCGATCGAACGGTCGACGTTCGCTGGGAGGCTCCGATTGCCAGCGCCGCCGTCCGCTCGGCGGAGGAAATGTTCGCGTTGCACCGACGGCAAATCGAGGCCGCCGATACGGTTCGCTATACGGTCGGCGCGGCGTCGCCTCTCTTCCGCGATCCGACCGTGCTGTTCGAGAATGAGCTCGTTCGTGGTGTGGCGCGCATGCCGTCCCGGATAGACATCCCGGGATTACGGCGCGACTGGGCGCGCCTGGTCGACAACAACGGTCTGGAACTCGAGTTGGCGGAGAACACGCCGCGGTCGGCACTGCAGACCACTCTCGAACAACTACACGCCCTCACTCCGACGTACCGCGTGGCGGTACGGCTCGCAGGCCGGCAGGCTGACCAACTGACGCTGACACCGTCGGCGGACACCGCGGTTCGTCGGGAGGGAGCTCGACCGACCGAGATCGACAAACGTCCCGTCGCCCTCCGAGACAGAATCGAAATGACACGGCGGAGGATCGGATTCGTTCCGACCAGCTGGCTGTTCGTCTGGCTCCTACTGCTGCCGCTGGCGGTTGCCGCAGTGGCCGTCCTAGGCTGGCGTCGATACACGGCCGCGCGCCTTGTCGTATCGCTGGCGTTCCTTCTCTTTCTGTCGAACGTGGCGTTGGTGCGCTGGCCGGACCTGGTACCGGTGTATTTCTCGTTGCCGCTGTTACTTTGCGCGGCAGCGGTCGCCATGACTCGCCCGGGTGACGTCTCGACCGGGACCGATCGTTGGAGCGATCGCAGCCTGTTGGTCCTCTCCGGGGTTCTGCTTCTGACTTGGTTCCTGGTCGCCGTGCCGACGCTGATCGGTCAGGTCGACGTTCCCAACACGATCAAGGATCCAACCGACTTCAGCAGGCATTTCGTATCCGACTATCGAGCGGCGACGATGCGCCCTCGGAGCGAGCTCACGGCACGCAACGGCGGTTTCGGCTTCATCCAGCACTATCTCAATCGCTGCACCACCACGTCGGATCGCGTCTTCGTCGTCGGCGACAAGATGTCCATTCCCTACGTCACGCAACGACGGGTCTTTTTCTCCACGGATCTTCATGAAGGCGTGTTGTCCTCGGACCGTGCCCAACAGCGCGTGGTCGAGGCACTGACGTCCGCTCGCAACGTTCCAGTCTTCCTGTCGGAGATGCCTGGCGGTCCGGTCGCCGGCCTGACTCAGGATCGAATCCGGAGCGCGGCGCGGCGGACCTTCGGCGGCTGGACGCTGGTCAATGAAACCACCGTGCGACCGACGCAGCAGTTCTGGCTCGGTTTTTCGCGCTCATACCCATTTGATTCCGTAGACGAGCTCTCCGGCTGGCCGTGCCACAAGGCTGTGGCGCGTTTGCAGTCGCAGAACTAGACTTGCGCGCGTGACTGACATCGCCGCACTGGCCCCCGACCGAGCCGCCCACCGCCACCAGCTTCGCGCCGTCATCTCCGCATCAGTCGGGACGACGATCGAATGGTACGACTTCTTTCTCTACGGTGTCGCTGCCGCCACGGTCTTTCCGCAGAAGTTCTTCCCCGGCTCCGATCCATTCATCGCGACGATGCTGTCGTTCACGACGTTCTTCGTCGGTTTCGTCGCGCGGCCTATCGGTGCGGCGATCTTCGGCCATTTCGGCGACAGGGTCGGCCGGAAGAAGCTGCTGGTCCTGACGATGATCGTGATGGGGGCCTCGACGATGGCGGTCGGACTGACGCCGGCGTACGAGGTGATCGGTGTCTGGGGCGCAGTCTTCCTGACGCTCGGCCGCATCTTGCAGGGAATCGCGATTGGTGGCCAATGGAGCGGCTCCGTCCTGATGGCGGCGGAATGGACGGACCCGAAAAGGCGGGGCTTCACCACGAGCTTTGCGCAGGTCGGCGCACCGGCGGGGATGGTGCTCGCCAACGGCGCGCTCGCGCTGATGACCGCCTTCACCTCCGATCAATCGTTCCTCGAGTGGGGATGGCGGGTGCCGTTTCTCGCCAGCGTCGCGCTGGTGATCACCGGCTTCTACATCCGGTCGGGCGTACGCGAAACGCCGGTCTTCGATGAACTGAAGAAGAGCGGCGCCATCGTCAACGCGCCAATCGTCGAAGTGCTGCGCCGCAATGGCCGTGAAGTCGCGCTGAGCGCGCTGATGCGCACGAGCCAGCAGGTCTGCTTCTACATCTATACGACCTACGTCATCACGTACGCGACGACGGTGCTCGGCTTCAGCCGCGGGCTGGTGTTGAACATGGTGATGGCGATGGCGCTCGTGTCATGCTTCGCGAATCCGCTCTTCGGCCATCTGTCCGACGTGTTCGGACGCCGCACGATCACGGCGATCGGCTGCGTCATCATGCTCGTCTATCCGTTCGTGTACTTCGAACTGCTCGACACGAAGTCGCTGCCGCTCGTGTTCCTCGCCATCATGCTGTCGAACCCGCTGCAGGATATCCAGTACGGGCCGCAGGCCGCGTTCATCGCCGAGAGTTTCCCCGCGTCGCTGCGCTACAGCGGCTCCGCGCTCGGGTATCAGCTTGCGTCGATTACGGCCGGCGGACCGGCGCCGGTGATTGCCACGCTGCTCCTGCGCGAGTACGGGACGTCGACGGCGATCGCCTGGTACATCTCGATCTGCTCTGTCATCAGCCTGATTTGTGTGTTCCTGATGCGGGACCGAGCAGGGCGACTCGATCACGAGTGACGACGGTTTTCCTGCAGGCGGCGCTGAATGGGGCACGGATTCATCCCGCCGCGCCGCGCACTCCGACTGCGATTGCGGAAGCGGCTCGCGCCGCCGTGGATGCTGGCGCTCAGTCGGTGCATGTCCATGCGTTCGATGATTCCGGGCGGGAGACGCTCGAGGGCGCGGCGTGCGCCAAGGTTCTGCGCGCCATCCGATCGCTCTGTCCTGAGACGTCGATTTCCTTGACGACGTCAGCCGCGATCGTCGGGGCTCCACGCGAGCGTTTCAGTCTCGTGGAGGGATGGGAGGAAAATCCTGACGTCGTGAGTGCGAATCAGGGAGAACCGGGAATCGTCGAGCTCTGCGAACTGCTGCTCTCGCGCGGCGTCGGCATCGAGGCTGGATTGCTGAGCAACGATGACGCGCGCGCATTCGTGCGTTCCGGATTGGCAGGCCGGTGCCGCCGCGTCCTCATCGAACCGCTTGATGCCGATCCCGATACAGCGATCGGCCACGCCGCCACGATGGAAGACATCCTCGTGT
>Ga0111538_10007278_pt1 | contig 14930 bp, 10 predicted proteins | sample SoiMethybrSBSTD1_FD_79669 | JGI IMG/M metagenome (GOLD analysis project Ga0111538, IMG submission 79669) | Bulk soil microbial communities from a Populus tree surrounding site in Tennessee, USA - Soil MetaG P. TD hybrid SBSTD1 (version 2)... | ecosystem: Environmental > Terrestrial > Soil >... | reverse complement strand
TCTCCACTGCAGGTCCTCGCGCGCATCCATTACCGGCGCGCTGCGGTACACAGTTCGATTCGAGACACCGGGAATCTGAGCGGCGACCGCTGCTGCGCCTCCGGTACGCCAGCTCGCCTCGAGGCCTACCTTCCTCCCGTGGCAAATTGTGCCGCACTCTTTGGTACGTCACCGCGCAGGAATTCCGAGACCACACTGGTCCCAATACCTCTTCTTCGCTACCATCCGCGCCGCGGCATCGCGCGATGGGAACTCGGGGACAAGACCGGAAGGATTGGGATCGAATGAGGAACGCGAATCGTTGCGCACTGTTCGCCAACGCGCTGTTGTGCGCCGCCGTGCTGGCGGCCGCGGCACCGTCGCACGCTCAAAAGACTTCGGATCGCGACCGCATTTGGATCCACCGCAATTTAGGCGCCGCGTATTTCGCGGATGAGAGCTTCACGGAGGCGGCGAAGGAAATGGGCGCCGTCGCGGCGCTGTCCGAAGCGCAGCCCGGAGATCATCGCAACGCGGGGATCGCGTTTCTTCTGGCGAAGGATTACCCCGCGGCGCACGAAGCTCTCGAGCGCGCGCGTTCCCTCGAGCCGAGCGATCCGCGCACCGCCTATGCCTTGGGGATTCTCGCCAAGCGCGAATCGAATCTCGAAGCGGCGCGCGCTGCGTTTCTCGATTGCCGCAAGTTGGGCGGATCGGGACCGGAGCTCGATTACAACTTGGGCATCGTGGAATCGCGCCTCAACGATTTGGAGGCGGCGGAGAAGGAGTTTCGCGCCGCGGTCGAGCTGGGACCCAACAATGCGCCGCGCCATTACGCGTCCTCGTTGTATCGCTTGGGGCGCACGCTCATTCAAAGGGGCCAGCGCGAGGAAGGCGCCAAGGCGATGGCCAGCTATCAAGAGCTGGTGAAGGCCGGCGAAGGCGCGCAGCTTTCCGAAGAAGATCTCGAGCGCGGCCCTCTTCTCGAGCTGACCGAGCTCGCCCGCCCGCCGGACGTGCGCGCGGCGGGACCGCTCCCGGCCTTCAAGCTCGAGGCGATTCCGGCCGGCGACATCCGTTGGGCGGTCTCGAGCGACTTCGACCAGGACGGGGATTCCGATCTCCTGCTCGGTGACGGACAGACCCTGCACGATCTTCGCAAGAACGGCGCGAAGTACACCGACGTCACCTCGAGCCGCGGTCTTTCCGGAATCTTGGGCGTGACGATGGCGCGCGTTCAAGACATGGACAACGACGGGCGTCTCGATCTCGTCCGCGCCGGCGGCGGCGGAGTGTACGTGCACCCCGGAATCGAAGGAGGTTGGGATCCGCCGATCGTCGTGACGAAGACTTCATCGGCGGCTTTTCAAGCAATCGATCTCGATCACGAAGGCGATCTCGACGTGCTGAGCCTCACCCCGGCGGGAATCAACATCCTGCGCAACAACGGCGATCGCACGTTCACCGACATCACTCCGGGAAGTGGTTTCGAGGAAACGGGCCCGTGCATGACCGCGGCCGCGGGAGATCTCGACGACGACCAGGACATCGACGTCTTGATCCTGACGCGCAAAGGACGCGTGCACATCGCCTCGAATCTGCGCGGCGGCCATTTCCAAGTGCAGCCCGCTGTCGAAGGCGCACCGGAGAATTCCTTCGAAGCGCTGCTGGGTGATTTCGACAACGACGGCGATCTCGATGTCGCGCTGGCCGGCCCGAGCGGGGCCAGCGTGCTGCGCAACGAAGGCAGCTTGAAGCTCGCGCGCGTTCCCGGCGATGCGGCGATCCCCGGCGCGATTCTTTGGCCTTCGCCGGGAGCGGTCACGCTGTGGGCGCGCGATCTCGACAACGACGGGCGGCTCGATTTGATTGCGGCGCGCGACGGCGAAACGATCTTCGCCTTGAACGAAGGCGACATGAGCTTCTCGATTCAACCGGATCCCGTGCGCGTCCTGAACGAAGCGCACGTCACGCCGGCGGCGATTCTCTTGGCTGACGAAGACGGCAAGCTCGACATCCTGGCTTCGAAGGGCTCGCTCGGTCTCGCGCGCAACATCGGGCGCACCGGAGCGTCACTCGTCCTGCACCTCACCGGCGTCGAGAACAACGTGGACGGCGTGGGCGCGATCGTGGAAGTCCTCTCCGGTCCGCGCGCGCTGCGCCGAGACGGCGGCGGCGGTCTCGTGCACTTCGGCATCGGCGAAAATGCGAAGATCGACGCGTTGCGCGTGCGCTGGCCGAACGGCATTCGCCAATCCGTGATGGCGCCCAAGCCCGATTCCCGAATCGAGATCAAGGAGAAGCCGGGGCTCGTGGGATCGTGCCCGTTCTTGTACGCGTGGAACGGCGTGAAGCACGAGTTCATCACCGACATCTTGACCGTCACCCCCTTGGGTCTTCCGGTCATGCCCGGCACCTACGTGCCCCCGAATTGGGATGAAGTGATCCGCGCGACCGCGGCGCAATTGCAGCCGAACGATTCCGGCGATCTCGTGCTGCAAGTCACGGAAGAGCTGCGCGAGGTGACTTATCTCGATCAAGCGCGCCTCTACGCGATCGACCATCCGCGTGGAACGGAAGTGCAGCCGAACGAGAAGTTCAAGTTCCCGCCGTTCCCCGAATTCGGCGTGCACGTCTTGGACGGCGCGCGCGCTCCCCTCACCGCAATCGATCATCGGGGACGCAACGTCGTGGACGAGCTTCTCGAAACCGACGATGAGGTGGTGGGCGATTTGCAGCTCACCCACTATCCCGGCATCGTGGAGATGCACTCCTTGACGCTCGATTTCGGCGACGTCCCGCCGGACGCGCCGCTCATGCTGCACTTGACCGGCTGGTTCTACTGGACGAACGCTTCGATCAACCTCTCCCTCTACCAAGATCCGCGCTACGACTTCATTCCCCCGTTCATCGAAGTGCAAGACAGCGCCGGACAATGGGAGAAGCTTCCGGTTGAGGTCGGGTTCCCCGGTGGAAAAACGAAATCGATTCCCGTCGACTTGAGTGGAGCTTTTCCCGACGGCCATGCCAAGCTCCGCATCACCACGTCCTTGCGCATCTATTGGGATCGGGCGCTCTTGCAAGTCGGCAAGAGCACCACCGAGCCGCGGGTGACCATGATCCTTCCCTACTCCGCCGATCTGCACGAACGCGGGCACTCCGAGCCGATCTTCTCGCGCACCGGAGAATCTCCCGAACGATTCGACTACGACGTGATGCGCAGCGGCGAAGTCCCGTGGAACCAGCATCCCGGCATGTACACGAAACACGGCGACATCACGCCGCTCCTGCAAGAGCCGGACGACATGTACGCGATCATGGCCTCGGGAGACGAGTGCACATTGAAATACCGCGCCGCCGATCTTCCCGAGCTTGGGCCCGACCAAGAACGCACGTATTTTCTGTTCTTCGACGGATGGGCGAAGGACGGCGATCTCAACACGACGTGGTCGGAGACGGTCGAGCCGCTCCCCTTCCATGCCATGTCCGGTTATCCCTACGCGAAGACGGAGTCGTATCCGCAGGACGAAGCGCACCAGGAATATCTGCGCACTTGGAACACGCGGCCGGCGAAAGTGCTGCTGCGCGATTTCCAAGAGATGGCTCGCACCGCGGCCGATGGGCTCGCCACGACCGAGTGATTCGCGCCCGTCTTTTCGGTCATCGGGGAGTCGCCGCGCGCGCCCCGGAGAACACGCTCGCCGGATTTCGGCTGGCGTTCGAAGAAGGCGCGCACGGAATCGAGTTCGACATTCGCGCGACGCGCGACAACGTCCTCGTCGTCTTGCACGATGCCACCGTCGATCGCACGACTTCCGGGCACGGCATCCTTTCCGATCTCACGCTCGAGGAAGTGCGCGCTCTCGATGCCGGCGTCTCGTTCGCCTCGCAATTCCAAGACGAGCGCATTCCCACGCTCGACGAAGTTCTGGATGAGTTCCTGGGAAAGATCGCGCTCGACATCGAAGTGAAGGAAGTCCTGCCCCAAGATGCATTGCGTGCGCTCGCTGCCCGCCTCGCCGCATCACCCGGTGCCGAAGTGTTCGCCTCGTCCTTCTTTCGGGACGCGCTGCAGCAGCTTCAGGATTTGGCGCCCCATCTTCCCCGCGGGCTTTTGCTCCTGCCGCGCGCGGTGCTTCCCAGCGAAGCGCTCGTTGCCTCGCTCGGGCTCTCTTCGATCCTGCCGCATCACAGCTCGATCGACGAGCCTTTCGCCATAGAGTGCCGCCGCTTAGGCCTTCCCCTGCGTACCTACACCGTGAATTCCGCAGCGCGGGCGCGCGAGCTCGACGCCTTGGGAGTGGACGTCATCATTTCCGACGATCCACGAGCGATCGGGGAGAGCGCCTAGTTCTGGCATTCAATGGCCGCCATCCGAGCCGTCAGGCCATCTCGGCGAATGGCGCTCCTCGGCGCTCAAGAAATCTCTTTCATTTTGGTATCGGGGCTTCAGTGAAGCCCCGAGGAAAATGTTCGCGCCTGCGGTGCACTGATTTCGCCGAGAGGCCTGACCGGCTCTTTGGGGCGGGCATCGAATGTACGCCTTTCGTTGCGACCACCGAAGCGCGGCAGTGCGAAGTTCAACCCGAGGCACATCGGACGCAAGAGCCTCGAAGAAGTTTCACCTGAGGCGTGAGGCGTGCATCGTCCTCATCAGGCTGCATTGGCGATGCGGAGCTGATCGATCGCTACCGGCGCGAGCCTTTGATGTTTCCTTCGCCGGTTCGGCGCAGGAGCAAGCCGGTGCCTCGGCGGCGAAATCGCGTCTCCGGAGGCGCACCGGCAGTCGCCGCAGAGATTCTCGGGGTCTCGAGTTGAAATGCGTACCGCAGCGCGCCGGGAATGGATGCGCGCGAGGACCTGCATTGGAAACGAGAGACCCCGAGAATCTATGCAAGGGGCGAGCTGCCGGCGCGCCGAGGAACGCGCTTGAGCCGAGAGGCACCGGCGCTACCATTGAGGCGAACCGTGACGAGACCCTACGGATAGATGCGATGGATCATCCGCGGGAACGGAATCGTCTCCCGCAAATGCTTGATGCCGCAGATCCACGTCACGGTGCGCTCGACGCCAAGTCCGAATCCGGCGTGCGGCACCGTGCCGAAGCGGCGCAGGTCCAAGTACCACTCCAGATCTTTGCGCGGGATGTTCTCTTCTTCCATGCGCTGCAGCAAGAGGTCGAGGTTCGCTTCGCGCTCTGAGCCGCCGATGATCTCCCCGTAGCCTTCCGGCGCCAGCATGTCCAAGCACAGAACGCGTTCCACATTCTCGGGATCGCGCGCCATGTAGAATGCCTTCACCTGGCGCGGGTAATGCGTGACCATCAGCGGGAGATCGTATTCTTCCGAGACCAACGTTTCTTCCGGTGCTCCAAAGTCGCTCCCCACTTCGATCGTGGATCCCTTCTGCTGGGCGATGCGAATCGCGTCGTCGTAGCGAATGCGCGGAAACGGCGGCTCGATCTTTTCCAGCTTGGAGACGTCGCGCTCGAGCGCCACCAACTCCTCGCGGCGATTCTTCACGACCGATTGCACGATGTGCGTGACAAACTGCTCGGCCAATTCCAACAAGCCGGGCAATTGCAGATACGCTACCTCCGGCTCCACCATCCAGAACTCGGTCAGATGTCGGCGCGTTTTCGATTTCTCCGCGCGAAACGTCGGCCCGAAGCAATACACCTTGCCGAACGCCATCGCCGCGGCCTCCACGTAGAGCTGGCCGGACTGGGTCAGAAACGCGCGTTCCCCGAAATAATCCGTCTCGAACAACGTCGACGTCCCTTCGCACGCGTTTCCGGTCAAGATCGGGCTGTCGACGCGCAGGTATCCGCGCGTGTCGAAGAATTCCTGGATCGCGCGCACGACCTCGGCGCGAATGCGCAGAATCGCGTGCTGCTGGCGCGAGCGAATCCACAAATGGCGATGATCCAAGAGAAAGGCGTCGCCGTGCTCTTTCGGAGTGATCGGATAGTCGCTGGCCACTTGATGGATCTCGATCGCCGACGTCTGCACTTCGACGCCGCCGGGCGCTCGATCGTCCTTGCGCACCTTCCCGGTGATCGTCACCGAGGATTCCTGGGAAAGAGCCTTCGCCCGCTCGAACGTCTCTTCTCCGACATCGTTCTTGGAAACGATGCACTGCGTGCGTCCGGTTCCATCGCGAACGATGAGAAAAAGGATTTTTCCGCTCGAGCGGAGATTGTCCACCCAGCCGCGGATTTGGACCGTCTCCCCGTCTTTCTGCTTCAAATCCTCGATGTAGGATTGCATTCGATTTCTCCCCGGCGACGAAAAACGGCAATCTTCCTGAGCAAAAGCGGGCGAGTCAAAGGGAATCTTTGGCGATTCTTGCAGATACCCTTGGATGCCCGTAGGGCGCGTTCCTCAAGGCTCTCCAAAACGGCGCCGATACTTGGCACGAGATCTTCGCCGGCGCAATTTCAGGGAGAGATTCGAACCCCATGTTGCACGCCCTTCCCTCGGGTCGGCAGCGAACGAGCCTCGCGTTGGTGCTCGGTTTCCTTCTCGCCCTTCCGCTCATCGCGTGGGGCGCAGGGGCCGGGAACGATCGCCCATTGGATGAAAGGAACGCCGCGCAGAAGCTCGAGCAGATGCGGCGCGACGGTGTTCTTCGCGATCCATTCTGGTCGCACGCGTATTGGGTTCGGTCGAAGGACGCCCCCAGCCGTTCTGCGCGCATTTCCGATCTCGAGTGGGCGGTGCGCTTCGATCCGGACTTCTTGTCCGCGCGACTCGAGCTGGCTTGGGAGCTGGCCCTGAATCGCGATCCGCAGTGCACCGAGCAGATTCTCGAATCGGGGCGACGTGTGAAGGCATCGTTTCTCATCCAACAGCAACTCGCTCTTCTCCTCTTGAAGTTGGGCGGCGGTGTCAGCCTGCTCGTGCTCGTCACCAGCGGGCTCTTCGTCGTCGGCCGCAGCATTGCTTCGATTCGCCATGCGCTGACCGAGCGTTTGAGCTTCCTTCCTGCCGAAGCGCGCTCGGCGGGTGCGATCCTCACGCTGTGCACACCGCTTCTTCTCGCCATTGCTCTTCCACCGACGAGCGCCGTCTTCTGGCTCCTGCTCATGGGAACCGTGGCCACCTGGACGCTCTTGGTGAAGTGGGAACAGCGCATTTGTCTCTGGGCTCTCACGGGAATTCTTCTCGCTCCTTGGGGAGTGGTGTTGTGGTCGAAAGTGTTGGAGCCTTCCTCTCCCAACACCTACACGCGCCTTCTCTGGGAAGCGCAGTCGACGGAAGACGCATGGACGCTCGAGAACCTGCGTCACGTCGATCGCCAAACCGCCACTGAAAGTCCGGAACACTTGTCCACGCTGGCCCTGATCGCGCGGCGCGAGCGCAATTACGGGGAAGCGCTAAAACTCTTGGAGCGCGCCATCGCGCAGCGCCCGAACGAATGGGGTTACCACAACAACCTGGGCAACGTGCTCTTGCTCGCCGGGCGCGACGACGCCGCACTGCAAGAGTACGCGCGTGCGAAGCAGATCGCGCCGTCCGAGCCGCGCATTCGCTACAACGAAGCGCAGGCCTGGATGGAGAAGCTCGAGCTCGGCAGAGCGCAGGCCGCGATCGAAGAAGCGCGCAAGCTCGGCTATCACGCGCCGATGATCACCGACGCCTCGACGGGCAGCGGGATCATCGTGATCGAGCAGACGCTTTCGCCACTCACGTTGTGGAAGAGATTCCTCTCCGATCTCAAACGCGAGAAAGCGCTCTCCTGGAAACGCGCCGCCACGATGACGCTCGGCATCATCGTCCCCTTCCAATCTCTCCCGCTCTCCATTCCTCTCCTCCTGGCGCTCTTCTACGCGTCGCAAACGCGCACGCTGCCGCGGCTGCACAACTGCGCCTCGTGCGGCAAGACGATCTGCCGCAAGTGCCACTATCGCGTGCAGCGCGAAAGCCTCTGCGCGGAGTGCTTCGGAATTCGCCAGCGCGTGCGCACCCCGATTCAACGCGAAGAAGCTCTCTCCAAGCGCCGCGCTCAAGTTGGCCTGGCGCCTTGGGTCTGGGGAATTGCGCTGGCCGCCTTGGTGCCGGGGACCGGCCACCTCTTTGAAGGCCGCCGCGGCTGGGCGATGCTCTTACTCTTCTCTTGGTTCTCGTATCTCGTCCTGACCGTCGGTCCGAATTCGCCGCACACGGCTCCAATCGTTCTCGCGCTGTTCCCGTCGGTCTCGGTTCTGGGATACCTGCGCATCGCATCCCGGCGTGACGCTCGCGCCCTTCAGGCGAGGAAGGTCTAATGTCTTTCCGTGGAGAGCTGCGCGAGTTCGAGCTTCCGGACATTCTTCAGCTCATCGCGTCCCAACAGAAGGCCGGCTGGCTCAAGGTCATCTCCAAAGGCAAATGCCACTTTGTGTTCTTCCGCGACGGCAAGATCACGTCGACGAAGAATCCGGCGGAAGAAATCGATCCCTTGGAAACGTACATCAACAAGCGCGGCCTCCTTCCCCACGATGCGCTCGATCGTCTCGCCGCTCTGCGCCGCAAGACCGGGATGGACGTGCAGGATCTCATTCAGAAGGAAGGCTTGCTCTCGCGCGAGGACGTGCAGAGCATCTTCGAAGCGATGGTCGAGGAGGATATCTTCGATCTCATCACGATGCGCGATGCGACCTACGAATTCGAAACCGAAGATCGCTCCACACCCTTGCCGAAAGGCGCGCTCGTCGCCCAGATCGGCCCCATCCTCATGGAGGGCGCACGCAAGGCGGATGAGATCGCGGAAATGCGCAAAGGCCTGGGTCCGGGGACCGAGCGCATCGTTTTGACCCAACAAGGGCGCGATCGCGAGAAGGGCGTCGATCACGATCAAGAGGAGCAAGTGCTCGCACTCGTCAACGGCGTGCGCACGATCGACCAGATCTTGGAGGACTGCCAGCTCGATCGCTACAACGGGACTCGCATCCTGTTCGAGTGCGCTCGGAAGGGCATTGTCGCGCGTCTCAAATCCTCTGCGGCGGTGGGCCGTGGCCAAGAGCGCGAAAGCTCCGGCGAGCTCGACGTGCGCCGCGCGCTGCGCTGGGTCGCGCCACTCTTGATTCTCCTGATGAGCGCGATCTTTCTCTCCGACGCGCATCAAGGCGGTCGCGGCGGCGATCTCATGCTGGGCGAATGGCTGCAACAGTTGGATGTGGCAAGGCAGGCGGAGCTTCGCGAGGAAACTCGAGTCGCGCTCGAAGCCTATCGCATCCAGTCGGGCACCTATCCCGCTGCGCTCGAGACCCTGACGAAGGAAGGCCTTCTCTCCGAAGACGTCGTGCTCAAGGACGGCTCCCCCCGCTGGGACTACCGCCTCGATCCGCAAATGAAAAGCTTCGCGCTCCTCCCCGCTCCCGCCGCGTCCTCGAAGGCTGTACACTAGGCCCAGCCAGGGTCCGGGAGGGCTCCCCAGCCTTCCCCCTTTCATTCCAACGCTCGAGGGAACTATGTCGAGGGCGGCCGACCGTATCGCCGTTTCGAAGCCGTACATCTTTCAAACCATGAACGAAATGCAGGCCGAGGCCGTGGCCAGGGGGGTCGACGTCATCGATCTGGGCGTTGGCAATCCCGATCTGCGCCCGGCCCCATCGGTGATCCAAGCGCTGCACGAAGCACTCGATGATCCCGCGCACCAGAACCATCGCTATCCGCCATTCGATGGCCTACCGGAATTCCGCCAAGCGATCTCGCAGTGGTACGACGCGCGCTTCGGGGTCGCGATCGATCCGAAGACGGAAGCGCTGCCTTGCATCGGAACGAAGGAAGGGATCGCGCATCTGTACTTGGCGCTCCTGAATCCGGGCGACACGGTTCTCGTTCCCACGCCGTGCTATCCCGCGTACCTGGGCGCGGCCGGCATCGCGCAAGCGGACGTCGTGGAAATGCCGCTTCGGGAAGAGAACCAATTCCGCATCGACGTGAACGCGATCCCGCCCGAGAAAGCGCAGCGCGCGAAGCTCATGCTCGTGAACTACCCCGGAAATCCGACCGGGGCATGCTGCGATCTCGATCACTATCGCGAGATCCTGCGCTTCGCCGACGAGCACGACATCATCGTCGCCTCGGACATCGCTTATGCGGATTTGGGTCTCGAGCCCGATGCGCCCACGCCGAGCTTCCTGCAATTGCCCGAAGCCCGCGGCCGTACGGTGGAGTTCTATTCGTTCTCCAAGACCTATTGCATGCCGGGATGGCGCGTCGGCTTCATGGCCGGAAACGCGGAGATCGTACGGCTCTTGTTGAAAGTCAAAAGCAACATGGATTTCGGCGTGTTCATGGCCGTGCAGCGCGCGGCGGCGAAGATCCTCGTGGGTTCGCGGCAGCCGATTCAAGAAGCGGTCGCGGTGTATCGCTCACGCCGTGATGCGATGGTGCGCGGCCTGCACGAATGCGGCTGGGACGTCTCCGTGCCGAAGGCCACACTGTACTTGTGGACGCGCATCCCCGAGGGATTCAAGGACAGTACAAGTTTCATGAAGCGGCTCTTCGAGGAAACGGGAATCCTCATCAGCCCCGGGGTGGGCTTCGGACAAGCCGGCGAGGGATTCGTGCGCATCTCGCTCATCATCGACGACAAGCGCACCCGTGAAGTCGTGAAGCGCATTCAGGAAAGCGGCATCTTGGCGGCGAAGGTGCGATGACCGACCGGCCGATCTCCCGCCGTGCGTTCGGCCAAGGCTTTGCCGCGGCGATCCTGACCGGCGGCATCGCCCGCATGGCGCGCGCCGATTGCATTCCCACGACGAACGATATTCAAGGGCCTTATTACGTTCCCGGTGCGCCACAGCGTACGGTGATTGCGTCCGCGGACGAGCCCGGCACGCGCCTTTTCCTTTCCGGGCGCATCGATTCCACGCGTTGCGATTTCGGCGTGGGCGGCACAATCGTCGACGTGTGGCAAGCGAACAACGTCGGCTGCTACAGCATCTCGCAGAATTGTCCGGACGAAGATCCTTGGAATCTTCGCGGGCAGATGCTCACCGATGCGAACGGCAATTGGGCCGTGGAGACAGTTCTCCCCGGCTACTATCCGGGACGCTGCCGCCACATTCACTGGCGCTTCGTACCCATCGGCGGACCACTTCTCATCACGCAGCTCTATTTCGCCGGAGATCCGCAGATTCCGAACGATCCGTTCGCCAGCCTTCCGGCAGCAGCGGCGCGCATCATTCCTTTGACGCAGGAAGCGGACGGATTGCACGGAACTTGGGATCTCGTTTTGGAATTGAATGCAACCGATGCCGGCGACGAAGGTCTCGATCCGGAGATCACGTTCCTCAATCCCGGATATCCGAATCCGTTCCGCGAGGAAACGAGCATTCGCTTCTCGCTCGCGAAAGCGAGCACGGTGGAGCTCTCCGTGTACGACATCAGCGGGCGGCGCGTGGCGATGCTGCTCGAGCGCGAGACTCCCGTGGGCTACCACACGGTGACCTGGGACGGTCGCGACGAGCGCGGGCAAGAAGTGCGCCCTGGCGTCTACTTCGTGCGCATGGTCGGCGGCGGAAAATCCCTCACCAGAAAATTGATTCGGGCGGAATAACTCCGGCGATCGTTTCCCGACGGCCGGCGCTCTGCGTACCGAATTATTCCTCGACTTGCCGCGCCAACCCGTCCTCTTTCGCCTGCTCGATCATCTCTTCGAGCGCCTCGCGCACTTCATCGGACTTCTGGGACTGCTCCTCCCCGATTGCCGACTGGATCTCGCCAAGCTTCGATTGCTGTTCACCCAGCTGTGACTGCTGATCGCCGAGTGCGCCCTGCTGTTGTCCCAGTCTCCCCATCTCGCTCCCGATCGCTTCGATGCGTGCCTCGAGATCCGAGGTATCGAGCTCTTTGAGGATCCGCTCCTGCAGCTGAACTTGCAGCTCTGCCATTTCCTCGCCGAGCTTCGCCATCTGCAGCCCCAGCTCCGACTGCTTCGTTCCCAATTTCGATTGCTTCACTCCCAAGTGCGATTGCTTGACGCCCAGCTCCGACTGCTTTTTCTCCAGCGGCTCGAGAGCGCGAAAGAGATCGCGCGCTTGTTTCAAAAGCTTCGGATCCTCGATGACATACACGGACGATCCATCGCGCTCGATGATCTGAACCTTTCCGCTCTTTTGCAGCTTCACGATCCGAGCATGCTCCGCCTGATCGAAATGCCCCATCATGCGGACGTCTTTGCCGTCGAAGACATAGATGCATTTGTCGTCGTCGCCGTCGTCCCAGGAATAGATCGCCGCAACGTTCCCTTCTTCGTCGACCGACGAGACCGCCGAAACGCCGGACTCGTCGCTCGTGAAGCTGTAGGAGCTGGAGCTGGTCGGGACACCGGGCGGCGGTACAGGCGGCGTCGCCGGGACGCCTTGCATTGTGCACATGTTGTCGGCCGTCATTGCATCAGCGCCTTTCTCGAAGCGCACCGGAAGGAACGTGGCCAACAGGGCGAGCGCGAGAACGAGAATGCCGCGGCGTTTGTCGGATGACATCGCTCGATCGAGCATGGAAATCCTCCTGCGAAGAGATTCGAATCCTGGGGCGACGCCGATTCCCGCCCAGGACATTCGGGGCGCGGCGCCGAGATTCAAAAGAAGCTCGCCGTAGCGGCGCGGCGAAGCATCGAGTCGCTGCAGCACTTCCTCATCGCATGCCGATTCGCGAGCGATGGCGAATTCTGCAGCCGCGATCTTGGCGAACGGATGAAACCAAAACACGCATTCCACGAGCCAAGGCAGCCAGCTCCACAATGCATCGTGGCGGCGCACATGCACGAGCTCGTGCCCGAGGATGAGGGCCTTCTGCTCTTGGTCGAGCCGCGACCACAATCCCACGGGAAGAACGATGGTCGGCGCACCGATCGAAAGAAGATGCGGCGCCGGCGCGGATGAAGAGAGACGAAGACGAGGAGTCCTGCGCAATCCCATGCGCGCGGCGATCTGCGCGGCGAGCTCCCGATCCTCTCCATTCGCATCCATCGCGGTGGCGAGAGAGTGGCGCGATCGCAACACGGCGCGGGTGCCGCGCGCAAAGCAGACGATCGCTCCGGCGATCCACAGAGTGAGCAAGCCGCGAGTCGGAATCTTCGAGAGGTCCGGTCGTTCCGCGGTCTCGGGGGGTGAGAAGAAAGCCGTATCTTCGGGGTCGGCCAAGGCCTCCCGCCCGCTCTCATTGGGCAAGGCGGCCGGCCGATCGAGAAGCGATGCGGGGGCGGGCGGAAGATCGACCGCGACCGGCAAGGCCCAAGGTGCCTGCGCATACGGAACCAGACCCAACACGAATCTTCCGCAAGCAAGCCACCACAGCAATGCAACCCAAGACGAAGGCGTGCGCGGAAACAACCGCAAGAGCAGCCCAATGACGGTGACCACCACAGCACCTTCCAGCACGGCACGCGCGAACGCGGGAAGAAGAATTCCGTGAAGATCGAAGCTCATGGTTTTCCCTCCCGGCGGGCTTGCAGCCGGCTGACCAGTTTTTCCAATTCGTGCAGCTCGTCGTCCGAGAGCTCGGATCGCTGGGTCAAATAATGGACGAAGGGGCTGACCGATCCGTCGAGCGACCTCTCCACGAATTGACGGACCACGCCTCGCAAAAGTTCACCCTGGCTGACCGGCGACGAATAGCGAAACACGCCGTCGACCTTCTTGCGCTGCAGGCGCTTCTTGGTGCGCAGCCGCTCCATCATGGTGAGGCAGGTGGTGCGAGTCAGCCCGCGCTCTTTGCCGAATGTCTCTGCCGCTTCGCCGACCGTGACCGGCCCGCCTTCCGCGACGAATCGCAAGAGCGCCAGCTCCTGCTCTCCGATTGATGAGCTCATGAACCCTCCCCAGAACGGAGTCCCCATGCCGACAACTGTCGTCACGATAGTTCATGACGACAGACGTCGTCAAGGGGGTCCGAAGATTGGAGGGGCCTCGTGAAGGATGCAAATGGAAAAGGGCCCCTTTTCGGAGGGCCCTTCCACTTTCTGGAGTTTTTCCACCGCGACGCGATGTGGATCGAAATCAGCTGTCGCGCGGTCCCAGATCAGCGATACAAACTCTTAATGGTCCCCCAACTACTGTTCTCGACCGAAAACCCCCCGCAGGGTTCTGAGTCTCCTAGGCAAAACGGGAGTCCAAGATCGACATAGCCCTTGTGTCTATTGGGCCAGGCCTGCGGATTGGCAGTGCAGTCTACGGTCACGTTTGCGCCGCCCAGACAAATCGCCACTGGTAGGAAGTGGAGAATGAGAATGCCACCTGCCACGACCGGACCACTGGGGCATCCGCCAACGGCAAGCAACAGGTTCGTCGCATTCCCGGCATTGAGATATCCGTTCATGACATTGAACGCGAGAACCTGCCCGGGAGGAGTGCTCTGCAGAGTCATTTCGGCGGCGGACATTCCCGTATTCAACGGATCCGGGCAGACGAACCATAGGTAGAGCGTATCGACCCCGCCTGTCGGAGAACCGCTTTGCACGTGCGGATCCACATCGCTCCGACTTACGGTCCACCCGTAACTATCATTTCCTGCAAAGGATTCGGTCGAGATCACAAGGGAAAAAAGAAGAGCGAGCCCGATTGCGGAGGAGTTGCGCACGACATACCTCGCTGGAGTTCGTGATGAATGTCCGCCGGCCAGCGCCGGCTCGTCATGATTCTCTCCAAGTCCTTCCCCAAACACAAGCCACCAGTGAGCCGTGAGAAGAGACGCAGTCGACGGCCGTGCCGCATGCCGGGCGAATTCCATCAGCGACGACGAAAAGGGATCTATGACGTACGCGACTGCGCGGCGACCTTAATGCAGCTGAAGTCGCGACTCAGAAGCGGTCGCCCATTTCAATGTTTCCTTCGGCGGTTCGCCGCCGGAGCAGTCCGGTGCCTCTCGGCGAAATGAGTACCGAAGGCGCCGCAGCGGTCGCCGCGCAGATTCCGGTGCCTCGAGGCGAACTGTGTACCGCAGCGCGCCGGTAATGGA